>Ga0196972_1000409_pt1 | contig 23741 bp, 17 predicted proteins | sample S1v_2013CmetaG_FD_148618 | JGI IMG/M metagenome (GOLD analysis project Ga0196972, IMG submission 148618) | Soil microbial communities from Anza Borrego desert, Southern California, United States - S1+v_20-13C | ecosystem: Environmental > Terrestrial > Soil > Desert | place: USA: California...
AAATAGCTGATACGGTAGAAGATAGCAGTGATAGTGAAGATAGTGAAGGAGATGAGGAAGACGAAGAAGAGGAAGGAGATGAAGATGATGAAGAAGATGTCGAAGAAAGATCAGAAGAAGAAGAAGCAGAGGGGGAGGAACAAAACGAAGAGGAGATAAACACGGTTTGAGCGTTAAATACTTTTATTGGTTCAATGAGAACTTATGCGAACATTTCGGACAAGTTATTTTCTTAGTATCATCGTTTTCCTCGTTGTCATCATCATCGCTATCCGGCTCCTTCGGACAATACTCATCTTCCAATTTATTCCAACATGGGTCACAAATGAGGGGATCGTTTCCATTCTTTACTTTAGATTTAGCACCAGTGTATGTAGGCTTCCACCCCCTCCACCTTGGATCCGGTCCGAGTGCGCTGGTATTATACATTTCGTTACCACAATGAGCGCATTTGCAAACTCTTAAACTCATGATTGTCCGAAGATACTGTCGACTGGGATGTACCGAGATTTTTTTTCAAATGTGTTACAGCTGTACCTTGTATTTACGAGATTGGACCTCTGAGCTATTGATGACATAAGCTCCAACTTTTTTTTTATATTTTAGTCCTGTTGTTTGTTTTCGTCTATTTGATCATGTCGTTGTTCTTCTTCCTGCTGTCGTTCCTGCTGTTGATGTTGTTGTTCTTCTTGTTGCCGTTGTTGTTCTTGTTGTTGTTGTTCCTGTTGCCGTTGTTGTTCTTGTTGTTGTTGTTCTTGTTGTTGTTGCTCCTGTTGCTGTTGCTGTTGTTCCTGTTGTTGTTGTTGCTGATCGTGTTCTTGTTCTTGTTGACGTTGCTGTTGTTCCTGTTGTTGTTCCTGTTGTTGTTGCTGTTGTTGCTGTTGTTGTTGTTCCTGTTGATGTTGCTGATTGTGTTCTTGTAAATGTTCAATGTTTTCCACGCCTTTTTCGCCGTCGAGAGTACGACATTTTATAACGGGGGCGGAAATACCAAACGCCGGTGCATAAGTTTGTGCCCAGTCTAAGAAACAAATGTTAAGGCTATTTCGATAAAGAAACACACTATTAACTGCTGTTGTAATCGTGTCCACAAGTTCTTCCCAACGTCCGTCAAGTAATACACTTGGTATTGTGGTCTTAGGATCATACAAAATACGTGAAGATTTTGCAAATCGTTTTAAAATAGCCAGTACCGAGTCTCTTTTCTATAGTTAAGTTAACATTTGATAAGATCATATACCCTGTCATCATTACCAAATACAACGAACGCAACATCAATAGGAGGGCCCGTACGCTTAACTTCAGTATGCCCCCAACACGGTAAGACTTCTTCATCTTTACTGTCTTCATCCGCCACGATCACGTCGGAATTTTGTGCTGTAGTTGTGACAATATTTTCCTTCTGTGCTTTTTCTAGTTCTACACAATCATAAACAACTCATTTTTACATACGTTGATACAATCTACAACCAGGTTTGTGCATTTCAGTTTTCATAAGTAAAAAAAGGGGTTGCTCGGGATCTTTCACCAAGTGTATAATTTTACCACATCTCTCCTTGTTATTACCCTCAAATCTGTGATTACAATGCATTCCGTAGTAATCTTGATGCTTCTTAATAAACTTGTTGAGATATGATGTCAAAGTGCTTGGTTTACTTAATTGTCTGACCGACCTTGTAATATTAGGGCCAGGACAATTCCTTGTAGTACAATGCTCCTTTGTGGCAATACTGGTACAGTAAGGGCACTCTAGTAATTGGGCTAGTTTATCCCTAACTGCTGCATCTCGTACTAAGCTGCGGGCCTGCTATCATCACATTAAAGATGGAGTGGAATTACCTTGGAAGTTGTTTCTGGGACAGTTTCAGAGGTGATTGTTGACTCAGCCAATTGCTTTTGTAATCTCTTAAGGATGTACTCCTGAAGGAGGAATGTTAGATTGTGTAACAGACCATGATGTGTGTACATAATAACTAGAATATAACTTTGTGCTCGCAGTTTTTGTCTTTTTGTTTCTTTTAGATTTGTCAATGTGTTTCTTTTTGCTCTTTTTGGCAGGTTCTTCCTCTTCTTCCTCTTCTTCCTCTTCTTCTTCCTGTTCTACTTCACTTTCTTCTTCTATCTCGTCTCTGACAGTATTCGATGTGGCCGAGTTTCTAGGTTTCACTGCACCAGTGGGCAAAGATTGGTCTGTGTTCGAATTACGCTGAGGCGTCAATGTTGTCGTTACAGAGTCAAGACCAGAGGACTCGGAGGCGATTTCAGAGCCCAAGTCAACAGATCCACTTTCTTCACTGCGTTTTGCTGGGGTTGTTGTTGCTTTTAACGTTGTTGTTGGTGTGGTTGTTGTTGTGGTTGTTGTTGTGGTTGTTGTTGTTGTTGTGGTTGTTGTTGTTGTTGTGGTTGTTGTTGTGGTTGTTATTGGTGTTGTTGTTGCTGTTACCGATGTTGTTGTTGTTGTCGTTGTTGTCGTAGATATGGAGTTAGCTGGTGTAAAATCTACATCATCATAATTGTTACCCTGTTCATGGCCTTCTGTGGAGAGAGATGAGTCGTCTTCGCTATTATCTTCGTCTTCATTGGTTTGTGCTGATTTTGCCCTCTTTTTGTATCGTCGAGCGGCAAATTCGGATGGCTCCTCTTCTGTTCGGGTACGTTTTTTACCCTTTTGCACAGGGATTCTTTCTTGTATAACATCTTCCTCTCCTCCTTCCGTGTTCGAATCAGACGGCACTTCCCGACGAGTAGATTTCGTACTCTTCCTTTTTTTGACGGAATTCTGGCTTGTGTCTTTGTCGATTTCTATAGGTTCCTCAGTATCCACTTCTGTTTGTCTTCTTGGCCTCTTCTTAGTTCGGTTTGTAGATTTGGATGACTCTGTCGAGCGACTGCGTTTTTTGCCCGTGCGTGTAGGGGTTTGTTCGTCGTCTTCTACAACCTCGTCATTTGTCTCCTCCTCTTGTTCTGCCCTCTCCTTAATTTCATCAAGAGTTACAAGTTTCACTACAGTACGGTTTTTCGATTTTGATTTTGATTTTGCCTCTGCGGCCTACCTCAATCATTTAAATGAAAGGTTTCACATACGAGTGTCTCAAAGGCTTTTTTGTTTTCAACAAAGAAACGTTTTTCTATTGGAGTCAACGTTTCTGGGTGAAAGATCACGGTGTACCACTATCACTGTTAGTGCGTGTAGGTTTTGTACCTTTTTAAACGCCTTTAAGTTCAGTATCGATTTTACACTGGTGCCCTTGCCTTCTGGAACGATCGTTGTACCAAAGAACGCTCGAATGACTTGAACATTACGGTAAGCGCGGGGTATACAGTTCCAATTAGTCTTGCTCTTCGCATCAGTGTGAGTAAGTTTGTTAATTTCCTTCAGAGTAAACGGCTAAGGAAACGTTACGCGCGAAGTCAGTAGGAACATTCCTTGTTACGCTCCACGGTTGCGGGTATACGCCGGCCCCTTTTTCCTGTTTGTGGCGGTGTTTTTTCTGGGCTTGACATAGCAACTAAACCCAATGTGTGCAGTGAGTACGTTATTTTTACGTGACTTTCTCTCCGTTGTAAAGGTCTATATTGAACGGGTCAAGAGGCTCGGCCGGCCAGCCAAACATAAAAGGGGTAAATTTCGGTATGTAGGAAGGAAATACCACTGACTTGGCGAGACAGACCGTACATTGCGACTAAAATTGCAAGGCTTAAGTTCAAAATCACCTGATAGCATAAATTCACTGTTTAATAATTAACACTTGTATTAGTTGTTGTTTTGCAAGTAATATTTGTAAGTCTGCGTCTGATTTCGCTGTCACGTTCGCTGATGGAAGTTCCATATCAACACGTGATGGTCCTTCTCCGACAGAACGCAAAGAAAGCACAGCATGGCAGCGTATCCAACAGTACAAACTGTAGCACATGATGACGCAGATGAAAACAACATTCCATTTTGGCGTTGGTATTGTGACTGTGTACATGTCGGTCTTAAACCCGTGTTGCGGTTTGTGAAGTATGATGACAGTTATGTGGACATGTTCGGTCGTACTATTGACGGAATAGAAGAGTGGGAGTGTGAAGTATGTAAGGTAGAGGGTAAATTTCAGAGGTCCACTAGGACGAAAGGAATATTAATCACGTGACAAATAAACCGCCGTTGGACTATCTGAACTATGGCAACGAACTCCGGGGCCTAGTGTGTTCCTAAGAGTTATTGCGGACACGGTAAGAGAATCTACAGAGACATCACGCGTAACAAGATGAAAAGAGACACGCCAAGCTCTTTTGTTCGCAATTAGTGACAGCGCTGGCTTGTACACACTTTGCGCGAAATTTTCTGCGATACAATTCTGGTCTATCTAGTTAAAGGCTGGTATATACCAGAGCTTAGACAAACACTGGTCTATGTAGACCAAAACTGGTCTATGTAGACCAAAATTGGTCTATGCAGACCAGTGCGTTACGATTTTGTATTGGTCTATATAGACCTGAACTGGTCAACATAGACCTGAACTGGTCAACATAGACCAGCATTGGTCTATGTAGACCAGTGCGGTGGAATCCTGGCTTGGGTCTATATAGACCTGAACTGGTCAACATAGACCAGCATTGGTCTATGTAGACCAGTGCGATGGAATCCTAGCTTGGGTCTATATAGACCTGAACTGGTCAACATAGACCGGCGTTGGTCTATGTAGACCAGAGGCTTTGCATAATGACCTGGGTCTATATAGACCTGAATTGGTCAACGTAGACCAGCGCTGGTCTATGTAGACCAGGTGTTGAAATACTGGCTTAGGTCTATATAGACCTGAATTGGTAAACATTTACCAATGTTGGTCTATGTAGACCAGGTGTTGAAATACTGGCTTGGGTCTATATAGACCTGAATTGGTAAACATTTACCAATGTTGGTCTATGTAGACCAGGTGTTGAAATACTGGCTTAGGTCTATATAGACCTGAATTGGTAAATGTTGACCAGCATTGGTCTATGTAGACCAGGGCGGTGGAATCCTGCCGTGGGTCTATATAGACCTGAACTGGTTAATATTTACCATTGTTGGTCTATGTAGACCAGTGTGTTGCAATCCTGGCCCAGGTCTATATAGACCTGAATTGGTCAACAAGACCAACGCTGGTCTATGTAGACCAGTGTTTGTTGCAATCCTGTTCTAGGTCTATATAGACCTGAACTGGTCTACCTAGACCGATACAGGTCTATACAGACCGGTCCGTTCTATATAGACCCCTGTTGTTCAATATTGGCCAAGTTCCCCGGTCTGGCAAGCACAATCTTGATTAGTTAAACAGGGTTTTTATTGGTAATTGTTACTCTAGTCCCAAGTAATCCCCAGGTTTCTTTTAGAAAAGGAGCTGTATGAGCTAAACTCTTCGTGTTTTTAAAGGTTGAAATCTCCTTATATGCCTGGCCTGCAGGTGCGTCTGGTTGATTTCTTGCATGCTCTTGATGGTAGATCGTACAATCACCAGTGAAAATGTATCCAGTCCATTTTTGATAGAAAAACCACAGACGGGCATAAAACTCTGAATCTAATCCAAAACTGTAGTCTGTTTCCAAGTGCCCTCTCATTTCATTGTAATTATCACATTCCATAATCAGTAGGTCTCCAAGACAAGGCCAATCAGCTCTAAATCCAGGATCTTTGACATTATCCCCATGGAACTGCTTCAGCGTTTGCGGTACACACGCTGAATCTGGATCTGAAAATGCATTTAACCCTTCCTTAGGGTTACCTGAATATCCCTTCCTTCCAGCACCGTAATACGTATCATGTTGGAGCTTTCCCTTGCTAATATAAGTAAGCAGTTCCGGATGGAATAGATCATCCTGATTCACAATTATCAACCATTTGCCCCGAGCCCTTCGAGCTCCTGCATTCTTGGCTCTATACTCCAAGATGGACAGTTTGAATGGGTTGTCAAGACTTTGATGTATTTCATTGGACACTTGGATAAAGACCATGGGGATCTTGGTTTTGGTAATATTGAGTTGAGTTTGGAGTGAGGGTTGTTCAGAAATTGTATTCCATTCAACTAGGATGATTTCACTATTGCTTTCATTGTATGCGTTGTGATTTGTGATGTATGTAATGCAATTAGCAAGTCGATCAATCATGTTACCACCGTAGTTGTCATTTCGAGAAACAATGATGAAGCTGAACTCTATTAATTTGGGACATTTATCAAACCCAATGATTTGCCCCTCGTTTTCCTTTTCATTCATTCTTTCAATGGGTTTCTGATTTGAGGTGTGTGAAATTACTTTAGGTTGTTGCTTCATACTTTTTGGGAATTGATATCCACTTTGATGCAGAAATTCCAGCCAAAGTTGAACTTGCTTAACATCTTGTTCTTCTACAAATCCTTTCTCATAACACTCAATCCACAATTCTTCAATAAGTAAAGCCATTGTTCCTTCTTCATTCAACACATCTTCTTGCATGTTCATTCGTTGGGAAGTAAAATTCCAAAGCACTTCAACCAAGACACCAGAGCGTTCATATAATGGTATTTCAGCGTTAAAATCTGCCAAGTAGTTATGGGGGTTTCGATGTTGAACTACCAAAGGTTCACAAAATGCCATTTCCAAACCATAAATCTTTAATATGGCTTGTCCAATATATCCTCTCCAAATGTCACTCACTCTCCCATGTACAGTAATGGGTAGGTATAACATCCAAAATCCAATGGGGTAGAAAGCAGTGGCTTGTGCATTCCATGGGGCAAAGGAGTGTTGTGGTAAGAGTAAAGTCATGTGGTTTTTGGAAAATTCAATGGGCAACGTTCTGCTAAGTCTGTAGATAGCATCTACATCAGGGTCATTATTGGCCAACGATTGTAACACTGCCAGTTTTTTACCAGGATCACCCATTCGCCCACTAGAGATGGAATATGTAGCATTCTTTTTAATTTGATCCAGGGGAAACCCTCGCGGCCAAATAGAGGGTATGCCAAAGTGAATGTATGGATTAAAACTAGGAAGAAGAGTGTGATTAGGGTCTTCTGTGGTGTCAACATCCATAAACTCACTCTTTACCAATGATTCCAATTTGTTCGTGGTATAATCTTCATTGATTAGTGCATTGTCATCGTCAAAGTCCCAAATAAGCTTTGCACCATGAGCAATGGCATAAAGGTACCCAACATTTTTTCTCCCAAAATGGTTCCAGGGAAGGTCGGTCAGGAACGGAATTTGTTTTGCCATCTTCTCTTGCTCAGTGTAATTCAGATAAAAAACCCTGGCTGGAAGTTGTCGAACAAACACTTCCATCTCATTTGAACTGGGACCTTTCATATCTCCGATAATGATAATACACCAGTGAGACTTGTTAATGAACATTTGTTTCTTCAAGGCCACAGAGGGAGTGAAGATGGTGGTAACCACTGACCAATGAGTACAATTGTATGTTGCAGTTTTGGAAGTTTTATCATGAGGCGGTATGTGCATTTTTGGCCCTTGCCATGTTCTGAATCTTTGTCCTACAAACAATTCTCCTGATGTGCCTTGAAGATGTAATGATTTTGAACAGCCATTGGCTTGTGTAAATGGAGATTCCCTCAATGATTCCAAAAAGGCGCTTAACAAAACAATGATCAAAAAGGTTGTTCCTATTAAGCGTACGAATTTGTAGATCATTTTGGCACCTACACACTTCATACAATTGAACTTGCAAAATGTCTTTAACACTACAGCATTTTTATTAATTAACTTGTGCTCTGTACAGTATTTAGAACCCGCACTTGTACAACCATAAAAAGACAAGTTTGAATAACCTCCAACGGTCTCTTCTTCTGATGAGTCCAAAACCACGCTGCCTATCCAGTCGAAATTGTCGATCTGCTAGTGCTGATATGCGAACATGATTTGTTCGTAAAGTTTCAGCGTAAGCTTTCATGGGATTCTTAAACTTGCCAATACGGGGCATGTATTGTTCTACAAATGCAAACCATCTAACTCACAAAATGTTTTCAACACTTTGACATGTTTATTATTTAACTTATGCCAAGAGTAAAATACCCCTTTGATTCACCTCATATTCATGCACCCTCTCCCAGACTACGCTACAAACGCGGAAAATTACACCAAGCCCAAGTCTTTGAGCGAACATAATAGAAGAGAATCGAATTTGGATGAGGTTGTTTATGGGAATGAAGGTATTCGAGATATTGTTGAACCCAGGAATTCCAATTACTCCAATCCAGGATGAGAGATCTCGCCTGTTTTGACACTGGTAGGAAAGAGTTTAAAGCATCACATTCGTCGAAATGACCCACAATCGAGAAAAGAATGTCTACAGGCAATTCAAACAACTGAGAGGTGTCTCCACCAGGAAGGGCATCAGAAGTGGGTAACTGATCGTTTGTTGTGCAAGCTACTGAGTGAGAGGAGTTATAAATGAAAGTGAAAAGTAATAAGTCGTTGTTTTGAAAACAAACTATATTTATTAATCTTCTCAAATTAGTATTATTATCTCTCGAGAGATACGTGGCACATGTCTTCCAAAAAACGACCTGCTTCTCAACAGTCTATTACACCAGATAAAAGAAGTCGTGTCTTTAGTAACAGCAGTAAACTTCATTCCACGGTGAAAAAACGCTACTCAAGTAGTGTAACTTATTTGGATACCCAAGATCCTGATGTAGGAATTATTGAAAACAAGTTTAAAGGATCTTTTGAAGTGACTGGTCAAGATATTGAACGTGTAAAGTGCTTTTTCGAAAACATTCAATCCGGTCTAATTGGCGTGTTGGATGAACTCTATGGAACCTATGGGAGGGAAAATATCTACATTCTCGGTTGCGTTGCTTGGTTTAGTAATGAGGCAGTTATTAGTCAAATGGCGAAATGTGCTGGTTGTATCATTGTCATAAACGATGAGGATCTCTCAGGACCATCACGCAAGGGGACAGTCAATCGGTTAGCAACTCTTCCCAAAATAAAAGTTCCATTCAAAGACCTGTTTCGTTTTAGCCCTAATGATATTATGAAAACTTTCAACAATACGGAAGATCTTCTTGGACATGATACCCTTCCGATAGATTTAGAAACTGGGACAAATGGGTTTGGAAGATATGGCCCAATCGTGACCATTGGTTCTCGACCTGTTGACCCTGGTACTACCAGCAGTGCCTTCCAACAAGGACCAATACAACACTCAAAGTATCTCATCATTTGTGTCTGGTACGGGAAAGGTTGTGAATTTGTTCCCATAGCTGTTTGGACGGGGTCTATTAATCTTACAGAAAAAGCACGAACAAATCAGGAGAATGGTGTTTATATGGAGAGTTTGAAGATAGCAGCTGGTTATTATGAGGATTTTGTAAATTCATTTCAAGCCTCTCTACCACCCAGGGTGTGAATGTGTGATTTAAATAAAACTAAACTACTTCTGACGGTATTTTATCTAGTCTTTGGACCAATGTTTATTCCTTCTTCAAAAAGTAGGGTCCCTTGTACTCCTCAATTGAGAAGAATGGTTCCACTTCTTGCTTCGTTAACATTGGCACACGTAAACCGTTGCTAAGGAAAAGATATGGATAACTTGTACAGCCAGGCCCTCTTGACATTCGAACAGGACCACCAATAACTGTGCGTGAATCCACCTCCCAAAGAGAGTTAGGATTAGGTGCATGTGCAGGTACACTGTTAGCTGTGGTCGTGGTGCTGGTAGTTGTTGTAGTCATATAAGTGTAAGAGAATTTATTCAATCTCTATAACACCATATGAAACAACTATCTTATTTTCATTCCTTATTTTCATCCTTCTTCGAGAAAACCAACTCATACATCTGGGTTATGAGTTCTACTTGCTTCTAAACTGTGAATGATTGAACCTAGTTTGATCAATTCCATTGGCTCTATCCCGACATGAACCGCTTTTAACAAAAAATTCGCAATCTTGTCATTGGGTGGTTTTCTGTTGTTTGCATTCATTGATCTAAAAGGTTTGTAAATAAACTGGCTCTTTATTGCCTCTGGATCCTCTCTCACTGATTGGAGAAAGGAATCTACATCAATGTTTGGTCCCTTGCTTGGTACATTACTCATCCCACCAAACAAGGGGTAGGTGAATGTCTAATTGCGTAAAAATTGTTTCCACCTAATGGTGCATGAATGATAATTATGCAAGTTTTCAACTCTTTTTATTCTTTTTCTTAGAAAGGACGAAAATGTCACATTCTATAACCACCATCTGTCCAGAATGCACCGCAAATATTCCCCCTTGGGAAGAGAAACGAAATCTTGTACTTCCATGCTCAAAATGTTCATTGCAAGTGTGGCACATGCAATGTTACACCCTTTTCCTTATGAAGAAGCGTGAAAATGTATGTCCAACATGTTCCAACTACCTTCTTGTTTCTGCCAAGACGACAACTCTGTTTTCAAATTATGAAAGATTACGAGCCAAAGCTGGCTCTAGGTTTAGAGCATGGTCGTTGCGCTTTGTCTTTCTCATGTTGTTTATTTCTGCCTTTCTCTTGTGCTATTATGGGGCCAAGAGGATTGGGTACATGTTAAACAAAGACGTAATGGAAAACTTGGTCAAACTCGTCCCACTCAATTGGAGTAGAGAAGATACAACATTAGTCACTTCAGAACTCTTCGGTATTTGTGTTGGGACTGGATCACAGAAACAAGACCCGCTATGGTATTTTAATGATGTCTCTAATGAATGGTGCATAGATTCCAGTCCAGGTTTGAGTGGAAATACAACCAATTACGGAGTACCACTCTTGTTTTTTGATTCACTCACCTCTCCTTTCATAACATCTGGAGAAGTGATTCTTATTCTCAGCTTCTCTGCTATTGTGTATCTCGTCATATATGGGTTTATAGAATGGAGACGATGGTGGCAATGGTCTTCCGGGATGTCGGTATTGTCTAATACAAATAAAAAGAAGGAAACTGCATCAGAATCAATTTCAGAGAATGGAGAAGACTTGGCAAATACTGAGTTGGTTGGTGGGCGCCACTGGAGGCGCAAGAGAAAGAAAACTCCCAAACTTGGCAGTGATAAGATTATGAAGAGAATTGCCGAAGTCGTTAATGTGCTTCAGTCAAACACAGCACTTACTGGGGCAAGTGTAATCGTGGATGCGGATATTTTGAAGGACAAGGAAGTGGAAATTAACCTTGAAGATAACCAAAATGTTGATGGGGATTTAGCAAGCACATCTTCCTCAGAAGATAGTGATGATGAAGAAGATGATGAGGATGAATCAGGGGACACCCTTCTGTAAATGAATTAGATCACTTCCATAAATGAATTTGTTGCAAATAAACAATTATTTCAATGTACTTAACTTTGAAACAAGTTTTGAATTATTACTAGCAACACAATGGCACAAGTGTTGGAAGGACCCAACAACAACGGACGTTTGACCAAAGATGAACAAATGGAACAAGAGATTTACAACACTGGAGGGTGTATCTCTGGACACATTGGAGAGTTAGTTTTCGCCAGAAGGCTGAATATTGTAAAAAAATTCTGGGCTTTTTACCTCCGCATGGATATGAAGATAAATAATGCTCATCGAGAAGTCTATGCTCATTACCCACCATGGGGTTTTTACACTGACGCGAGTGACGAATGTCTCATTAGACCCGCAACCGGCCTCAAAGCACTTCCCAACAAGCAATGGGCCATGCCCTGCTTGAAACTCGTGACTAAGACTGGAAACATTGAAACAGCAGAAATCCCTGTAGTGGAATTAATACAACATGAAAAATGGCCCAGGGAGATTGTAAATGTAGTAACAAAATGGAAATGTTCAGGCATTTTCATTGACCCAATGGGATATCTCACGGTTACTGAAATTTACCATGGTGTGGTCGGTACTGGAGAAATAGGAAAAGCCAAGAAGAAAAAGTAAAAGAATAAGCCAAAAAGAAGATTGCTTGTTCCAAAAATACTCTATTACAATCTTTCTGCATTTGCCTTCTTCTTTTGTGCTAATCTTTTCAATTTTTCAAACTGTTTCGTTTCTAAAAATGTAATTGTTAAAACACTGTTTGTTTTGGTAGATTTGTCGGTAGATACTACTGTGCAACTTGTCTTTTCTTCAAGATCGATAGTTGTCTTCGTTAAAGTCTCATCCAGGGTAATCGTATCCACCTTTCTCGTCAATGATTTCAAATCACTGTCCAGTTGCGCCACCATGTTCGTAAGATGGAGGATGTGTTGGTTAGTTGCCACTGATGCTTTTTTGATATCGAGACAGAGCGTTCGCAGTGAATCGTCTTCGGGGACTACACTATAGTTGGAAATGGACCTCTCTACATACTTTTCGATTTGGATGATGTCATTCTTGATTGATGTGTATTAAATTTCCCCTTAGAAGGGTGTGAGGTTGTTAGTGTGTATTTGGGTAAAGAAGATAATGAGTATGCACGGCTGTCACGTGTTCTCCCTCTCTTGTTCTCAATGTCACTCATTCGCAAGGAGAACTAACTTTGCTGGAATGGAGTTATTAGACAGGTGTATGGGGAATTAAATTTATATGATCTTTTCTTCTAATGGAACTACTCTCGGACATATTCTCAAAAACACCATCCCAACCATGCTATTCTGAGTCACCGGTTTATTTTTCACTCAACCACTCTTGTTCATCAAACTCGATCCAATCATTGCAACTTTGGCAAAATGTACTCTTAGGATCTTCCGCCATCGCATTACAACAGTATCCACACACGTTGTGCTGGTCTAGAACGAATGGCAAAAAGCTGTCACGGAGAGTCGCCTGTAGTCGCATTGCGCGGGGAATATCATCATCCAACAATGCGCCGAAATCAACTTCATGTTTAATGACAGAGGGTTGGAGTATTGCTGTGGTCATCTTGGTGATGAGAGAAATTAAAACCAATTGTGACATAGTAAAGAAAAAAAAAAGCAACGGTCAGTAACCTGTCTAAATAATAGGTATTAATTCTTGGCGGGAAATTCAAATGTCCGAGGTTTTTTTTCCGAGTCCTAGTTTATGGTCCGGCATGGCCACCCTTGGTCCAAGCTTAAGACCCCCTATGTCCGAAAATAAAATTTTAAAGTTCTGAAAATTTTATTTTTGGATTTCTGGAATTCCAGAAATCCAGAAAATAACTCCGTAATTACCCGTTCATGAATAGCAGGAACGGCTCAAAAAATTTCTATCCAAGGATTTCTCTCTCTCGAGAAGAAAACAAATGTTCACGACAGCTTTTAGGACAATTGAGATTTATTCACTTATCCAACATCAGCACCTTCTTAATTCTCTCCACAAAATCAGTATCTCTCTCCTGTGGTTCCTTTCTCGACATCTTCTGTAACTGTTCTAGAGGTCCACATAGAATAAATCTCTTCCTCGCTCTCGAAATACCCACATAACCATGTTCCTTCGTAAAATAAGAGCCATCATTTGGCAATAGATTTAGGACAACGGTTTCTGCCTGCCTTCCCTGATATTTGTCTACCGATAGAGCCCAGGCTGGTCCTATAACACTCAATGTTATACCGCCAGTTTTTTTCACCAAGACGAGAAAGGAGTTGTTGAAGACACTATCAACGAATGATTGAAATTTGCTATCAGCTGCGGTGCAAGGTGTGATGCTCTTTTCCTGGTTTGTATGTACCACATCTCCATCGTCTGAGGCAAACAACTTTTTAAGACCAGACTGAAGATTTCCTTGTACATTAGTGGTGTTGAGTTTACCGAGAATTAGGGGAAATGGGGAGGGAGTGTAATGCTTTGCCACAATTTCTTCCCATGAATCATCCGTTGGAGATATGCAATTTAGAACAAGAGCAAAGTCTTCATTCTGGGAAGTATTTGTCGATGTATTTTCCCCACTCTGAACATGTACCAGGGTTTTTGTATGCTTATAATACTTGTAAACTCCTTTAATACGTGCTAATCCACCATTTAAAACACCGGCAGTTCTAAACGTACATCCATGTATTGTCTTTCCGTTTGCAAAGGTTATACTAGCGCCTTTAAATTCGTGTCTTTCGACGATATTCTCTGTGAAGAGAATCTTTTGACCAAGATAGAAGGTTTTTAACCGCGGTGGCTCTGTACATGATTTATAGAGGCTGGTTTGTGTCACATCCAAATCTGCAAAAAATGGAAACTTGGTTTTCCTGTGTCCAGAGAGTAAGAGGTGTATTTTATGGTCCAAAAAATCGTTAAGGGAGTCTATGAGTACATTTTGAAAACATAAGAATTGAGTACCCTGAAGAATTTTACCAGGTTCTTCATTCTCAATGAGCCATTTGGCACATATGGTGGGAGCGTCCACATCGAGTATGTGAATTGCCCCTTTTTCAGGAAGAGTAATTGTTGATGGCGTGGTTGATGTTGCTGTGACAGTGGTGGTAGTTTTACTCAGCCATGGTGTAGAGTTGATAAACGGCATTATTATGGGAGTAGAAGGTGCAAGGAACGTAGGAAAACTCGCCACTGTATTTGTTGAAGGGGATAAGAGAATTTCCTTAAAGGTAAAATCGCCAACAAGGACGTGGTTGACTTTATATTGTCTTGCATTTTCCACTAGAACCTGACATTCTGGATCAATATTTACTCGAAAATCCATCGCCAGGCGTGTGGTAGCCTGGGGGTAAATCTTCTCCATGCATTTGGATGGATTTCCTGGATCAATCGGATTGATTTGGTCTGGGTCATAAACGAGAATCATCAAATCCACCTTCTTACATCTGGTAGCTACGAATTGCATCACGAGTGAAAATGCTTCTTCACTGAAATTACTAAATTCCTCTACAACCAATATCCTCGTCTCTGCTAGAAATGATTCAGAAACTAGCTTGAAGTTCTTGTCTGCTGATAGGGCGCATATTCCATAAGCTGGAATTCCATATTGCTGTAATTGACTAGCTGCTGTATTAACGTAAGAAACAGCCATAATATTCCCCATAGGAAGGTACGGAATGGATGGATCAGTTGAAACAAAACGAGCTTCCTCTTGTTTACACTGATTGAACAAACGGAAGAGCATTCTAATAATATGTGTTTTCCCTGTACCTGGAGGACCAGTGAGGCACATGACGGGAAACTTCTTACTGAGGGCGTTTGCAATAAACGCTCCTTGTTTTTCGTCCAAATCTCTACCCACTAACGGATTGGGTAGATCGACAGTTTTTACATCGTTTTGTAGGTTGGAAGAAGGTGAATTGTCCACAACGTCGATCGTAGTAGAAAGAACCTTGCCCTCGCTAATTTGTCTCTTGTTTTCAGTGTGGTTTGTATGTATGAGCTTTAATCCAGCCATAATTCCTCGCAAAATCCACTCCTGTTTGTGTAATTTATAATACGACAGCTGAATCGTTTCTCCCCTAAATCCGGGCACGGATCTTGAGTGTTTGTAAATCAAGTGGTACTTCTCCAACAAGGCCATTTGGTCTTCAGCCTCCACAGACGGAGCTTCGTAAAAAATAGAATCTCTTCTGGATCCCCGCATCATGTATTTTCGAATGGTAGTGAGAGCATGGACCATGTTCTGTATCCGTTCCCCCGTCTCTTTAAAGGATGGATTTCTAAGAAGCCAATCGAGAAAGCACTTTTGGTTAATATTCACACACAGATTTGAGTAAGCTTCTTTGGGTTGATTGAAGAGGTGGTGGTATTTGGCATTTGCGAATAGATTTTCCCACGTGGGAGAAGTAGACTTCACTTCTTGTTTTAGTTGATCTTCTAACACTCCAATGGCTCTTACACGTGGATTAACTACTATCGAACCAAAGAAGAAGGTTTCAATAGGATCTTTAAGACATTCGTTCTTAAATTCTATTAAGAGCTCTTTTCCAACCGAATCTTGTAATGTGTTCGTCTTTATGAGTGGACACCATGCAGCAGCCTCAAGGGAAGTTTTGCCAAGGGCATGGAAACTTTCTCTTTCATACTTCTGAAAAATGTGCTTAAAATTGGAGTGATCACGTAGTTTGAGAATGTCATATTTTTTCACCTGGGAATGTCGACTGGTTTTTTCACAAAATTGTACTACGTCCAATAATACTGCCTTGTTATTAACCTGAAGCTCTTGTTGTAAAATGAAATTGAGCATTCTATTTGTCAAACTATCACCAGGAACAAATGTGTGAGATATGACCTCCCGGATAGTATAGTAGATAATGTCTGTGCTGGATTTCTTCAATGCATGTTTGGCACTTTTTTTCCAAACAGTGTCGATTGTAACCTGCTTCTCTTTCTTCTGGTCTTGTGTCATAACCACCTGGAACACTACATAGGGAGCGTATGTTGGTAATACATTGCTTTCTCCAACAAATTGTCCAGAGGAAGCACCATTTGGTATTAGTTTTATGGGATCGTCTTTGTCCTGTTTTATGAGGTGAAATTCAAAGGACACCCATCCAGATAGGCGTGCTTTTGGGTCTATCGAATTCGAATACGGAATGGATCCATATTTTTTAGTTGTTGGGTCAATTGTCCCAAGCCTTCGTACAAGAGTAATCAGAATTTCCGCATGGAAAAACTTTGAACTATGATTCTGATAAAAACGCGGCTGTGACAACATGCTAACAGACATCGTGTTGCAGAAAGTATACTTTAGAACAGATAACGAATGAGTTGCCATGTAAAAATGAAATTTTTTTTTATTTCAGTCACCTTCTTGCACCAGCTCGTCCAACTCTCCTAGCACCACGAGTTGGTAGTTTTGAGTACTGTGGGCCTTTTGTTGTTTCTGTTAAGGAACTTCCTGTTGTTGGTTTTACAACCATGGTTTGTCGATTACCGTGCTTCACGATATGTCCAGAGGTACGTTGTTTAGGCATCTTGGTGAAAGAGATGGTAAGTATCTTTATAATAGGATGTAAGTTTATCACGAAAAAAAAAAGGAGAAACTCTCCTCATTTATATTTCTATGTTAGCCAAAGTATGTTCCAGTTGTCTTGTAATTGTATGTACTGGTAAACACTCCAAAGGTTGTTTAACGAGAACCAAAATGAGAGTTTTTGGTGCTCTAAATTTATACTCTGGTAGGAAGTTGATGTTCTCACTATCTCCTGCATCTCTTGTACCACAAAGTTTGAAAGATGTAACATCGCTTTGAAGAGCACCGTCATAATACACTGTCTTAGAATAACATAACCAACTGAAATACGGTATCCCTCTCATAAACTCGGCTTCCGTCAATTCTGGGAGAAGAGAGGATGAATGATATCCTAAAGGTTTTGAACCAATGCTCAATAGAACATTTAAACTATTCCCGTATTCATCTACAGACGATATTGTCTCCAAAACAGAAAGAAACGGAAATTTGAATAAGTGAAGTTCTAGTTGAGTCTTTTCAGAAAGTTGAGTTTGTGAACTTTCCGTACCCGTTGTTTGTATAATTGTCCTGGTAGTGGTGATCTTTGTATTAAATGTTTTAAAATAACTGAATGATCCCACTAATGTGAGTACTCGTGTATTGTTTGTAGCCCAAAGATGAGTTGGTTCAAGTACATCAATGTAGTTATCAAGAAAGGTGCCAATGCTCGAATTTGTTCTCACAGAACGAGAAGTCCAGATATATTCTTTGGAGCAGAATTGAACTTGCTCTTTATCTTGGAAACATAGGCCATGTTCTTTTTCCATCTCCTTCTCCACCAATGCTCCAGACGATGGAGACGATTTGGATGGAAGGATTGGAATTAATGTTGCTGAATCCAGGAGGCAAAATATAAGAGACTTCCTATTTTCCTTATTTAGAGCATACTCATTTGCTTTAGCTATCATTCCTTCAATTCCCAATGGATTAAATGTCACAACATGATCCAACTTGTATTTCCTCTGTTTATTACCTTTTTGAGCATGAGGCATCTTCTCCGAATATCTCTCCAGGTCGACAAGTCGTAGGATTTTTATGTCCAGGAGAAGAAAGGTTGCAATGTATGGATAACTTAACAGTAAGCTAGCAGGGCATTCTGATTCACCCCTTTTGTGATGAACTGGATATAAGATGTGATCAATGGGAGTTTTATGGTAAGCAACAAGCCAAAGTGTTATGAAGAGAAGGAGAAAGTTTTCTGAGAAAGTTTGCAATTGTGGACAGGTTGCCTTTAATTCAGAGGAACCATCTTTGGGTGTAAATTTCTCAGTAAAATTTGTGAGAATGTCCCACTGTTGCTTCGAAATTTGACTTGCAATGTAAGCATGGTAGAGAATGGTACGTGGGTTAATAAACTTTACTACATGATGAAAGTAACCAAGGCGATACTTGACATCTTTTTGCGAATTTTGTTGTATGGCAAGGCAAGTGTTACATTTACATTTGTAAGTTGCTGCATTCGCACTTGAATATAAAGGAATGCAATCTTCCATAATCAAATGGAAGAGATTTGGCCATTTCATCATGAGGATATCAACCATTAAAAGTATTTGTGAGGCCAAATTGTCAACACTATCGCTAGTGAAACGGACACTTTTATATATCCCTGTGTAGTTTTTCAGCAGCTCAGAGTAAATTTCCATTGTCTTTTTTGGTCCTTTCCCCTCAGGAAAGGCTATGGTTGTAAACGTCGGAAAAAAGAGTCGAACAGACTTGACAAATACAGCATAAGGATTAAAGTGAACAGTTTTTGACTTGTCAAACATTTTTCCAAGCGTCTGTTCAATAGCTGTGACTAGGCAAGAGCGAGAAGATTTGCTGACTGCAATATCTGTTGGGTTAAGTGTTGTAGATCCAATTTCGTCAAGGAAATAGTGATGATGAGCTGTGAGAATTTCCTCTGGATGTGATTCATTTTGCAACACTTTTGGAAGAGAATGTAACCTATGTGGTGTTAGTAATGGATAACGATGCCTTGCCTAACATACCAACCATTTGCTAAGAGGTAGTTTATTTGAGTTATTTGATCACTATAACTGAGCGTCGAGACAGATCTAATTATCGGGCGGAACATGATCCAAGATTACCGCACACCACAATGTGGAATGTTATTCAATTATAATATACTACATACGGAAAAAAAAAAGGATAGAGACTTTCTAGTCTACACATACAAAAAAGGAATTCATAACAAATCTTTACGCTCTGAAGGGGACTATCTGACTACTATACAATCATACCTCAACACTTCCAGGCAAACAGCATAAACTTCTTATATCACCATTGCCAAAATTAAGTTCTACCTTTTCCGTTGTGCATACAGACTTGTACTTATCAAAGCCAGGTAGAGTTAGTGCAAATCTCAAACATTGTAACATCAGTTTTTGCGCCATTCTCTTCCCCCTGGAGAAAAACGTTAATGTAATACCAGGTAGAGTCCATAGGGTTGATGCTCCAAAGTAAGCCACGCTCCACGATTTACCATAACGTCGTGGACAAATCATGGCCATTTCTTGAAAAACATGCATAACTCGGTTTCGCCTCATTATGGCATCAAAATTGTATTCCCATTCTCCGCGGTAAATAATGGGTAGGCACGCTTGTATAAATCTTTCGTGAAACATAATTTGTATCTCACCCCTAGGATTTGGGAAACTATCCAAAACCAGACGTAATCTCCTCAGCTTTTCATCTCCGGTCATAAGAATAGCAGGCTTTGTTGTTGCAACCGTTACACCGCTATTAAGATCATTTGAAAGGTCAGACTTGGCAATGTTCACTTTTAAAAATGTCTTGTACGATTTGGAGGATGTTATGGAGGAAAGTTTGCTCCAAATAGACGTGGACTGTGGTTGCAGCCGTTCTCTTGTTGTAGCGTTTGAAGAAATGGTAGGAGACTGGGAAGGGAGAGGGCCAGAACTCTGTCCAATTGAGGCTACGAATTTGGTCAAGGCCTGTGATGCCTGGTAAGTAGGCGCGACTGCCCATTGCCATTTTGGTTTCCCGTATGTAGAGAGGAGATTTCCATGTACACACTTCCTATAATTCTCCTTCTGGTGTCTGTAGATGAGATTGTTGAAGTTCCATAGTGGCAAATGTTTGCCAATGTATTGTGATGACCTTACAGCTGATGATGCCATTCTACGGGATGAATACCTCTCGGTGGAAGTAACTTTGGAAAAGATAACTTGGATACAGTTTATTAAAAAATGAACTCAGATGGTGAATTATTATGAACAGACAAATTCACTGTAAAAGGGGACACATCTCGAACCTTCGCCTTCTTTGCAGTCATTCTAGGCTCGTCATCGTCCTCAAACCCATTTCTCTCCTCTCGACTCCTTTTTTCTCCTCTCCGATGTCCTGTTTCTCGTTGTGGAGTTGTTGATGTAGTCTCTCTCTCTTTGTCATCTTCACAAAGATCCATGCACTGATGGTCTAATGTATCCGTAGGTGAGGCCTCCATGCACCTCATCGCATTGGAAGAAGTGATTACAAGTGTTTTCAAAATATCGGATAAAGTCATATTCAACCAAGAATAGGATACTTCTCGAAGACGATGAGCATTGCGTAAGAGAGATCCGTAGTTGTATAAATTACCAAAGTAAGGAATGAGGATAATCTTATCAAAACACTGATCAACATCAACCAAATAGAGAAGGTTTTTTGTTTCAAAACAACCACCAGCCTCAGATTGTAAACAAGTTGAATAACTGTTTTTCAACGTTCGAAGATGATGATGAGAAAATGCTAGGCCGTAGCTAGCCATTGAATAATCCTCATCGCTCAGGAACGCATCCAAATTGGCAATTGATTTCTTATCACTCCGGTAAAATGAGGGAGTCAAGTGCTCATCATAAGAGTCGTCAGTTCGATATGTAAGTAATTTGCAAGTATTTATGATGTGGTTGAGCAAATCTTGACAGTAAAAAGATTTGGAGAGTATTGAGGAAAGATCTGTAAAGGCCTTTTTCGAATCGACTTGACTAGGTGTTGCAAATTGTTCCGAATGACTCAGTTGATATGTTTGCCAACGAGATTTGAACTCGCTCTGCAAGTTTTGGTAAAATATGTAACCAGTGAAAATCTCGAAATGAGATAGCATATTCCCGTCCATGAGAATGTATTTCGGAACGAAAATGTTGGTCGGTGGTATATATGGACAAAGGGTGGAAAGCCACAAGCGCACGAGATCTACCGATCTCGGTACTGTAGTGGTTTTACCTGACCATGAGGACCCCATTCCCAATACTTCTAGAGGGCCATTTAGAGTTGTAATACACGGGTTTTCCATGTTCAGCGTTAAGTTCACTCGCATCTTAATGTTTTCTGAACCGTTTATGTAACAAATTCTCGTGTCTGTGGAAACAGAAGAAGAAGTCATGACCTACTCTATTAATGCACGGACAAAAAGAATACAATCAAACCCGCAAAATCAAATGGCAAAAAAATATAAAGCTATTTATTAGAAAAGAGCCTCAAGTTCCGCATCATCTACCATTGGATTCTCAACCTGGCTATGTCCATTTGGAGCGTTCGACTCCGATTGTTTTGGAGGGTTAGCAGGTGGTTGGCGTGTAGATGTTGCAAATTTTACTCCCGCGATAGGCTTAGGTGGTGATACTACTGGATTACTTGCTGGTGTTTCCGTCTGAGATGATGGTGGTTTCCCAGTTCCACCGGTCGGTTTAATCGCCTGTTGTGGTGGTTTAGTGGTGGATGGTGGTTTAACAGATCCACCAGAAGTGTTGTTAGTGCTAGGTCTCGGTGTTCCTGTCGATGTTGGACCTGGTTTAGTTACTCGACTGTTGGATGTAGTAGTGGGTGATTGTGCAGGTGAAGCTCCTGGCCGAATCAATTCGGGTTCTTTCCTTGGCACTATTCCGTTTACATCCGTATTTGGTGATTCACTTGGTTGAGCTGGCGCCTTTGAACGTCCACTATGTTGAGCCAAAGTTTTCAGTGATGCTGGCGACTTTCCAGCAGGCTTACGACCAGTTGAAGCAGGAGGAGTGGGTTGCTGTGGTTGTTGAGGTTGTTGTGGAGGAAGTGGTTGCTGCGGAACAGTTGTATCATCAGCGTCATCTTCGATATCATCCACATCCTCTGCTTCCTCCTCCACTTGCTCCTCGCCCTCCTCCTCTTCTTCTTCAACTCCATCTATATCCATTCCATCTACATCTGCGTTTTCTTTTTGATCAGGTACTTCTTCATCTGACTCAGCTTCTTCTTCAGGTTCTGATGCAGTCTTTTTACCCTTTGTAGTGGGCGTACTATCCTGATCCGCTGGGTTTGTTGCTGGAAATGGTCTCATAATGATGCGGATTACGTTGCCACGACTGTCTACAGATTTTGACATGTAGTCTGCAAGTGCATCACACTCTCGGAAGGCGCTAAAATCCAACATTACATTATCGTATTTATCCTTGTAAAGAGTACTAGCCATCTCGCATGCAATATCTTGTGCATTTAAGGAAAATTGGGCACATTTTTTAACATGTTCCAATGTCTCCACCTGTGTTGGAAAAATCGTCCAACAGCCAATACAACCGAAAACTGGTGCAGCCTTCTTATCGACAGAAGCTTCCATAATTTCTATGGCCGGTCCTCGTATCTTTTCCGGAAAATTCTTATATCCTAGTTTGAGTTTGTATTTCCTTTGCATTAGGGCTGGTCTACCAAGTAAGTGTTGCAAGTCTCGGTTTAGGGTAGCTTGCATTCCCTTAAATCCAGAACATTGGTCGGTGTGTGCCTCCAACTTCTCTCTGTACGAACCAGAGTTGATTGCTTCTATCCACTCCTCTGGAGTGATTTTTTCGCTGTTAGCAGGAAATCCACATGGACAGAAGGGAAATTGGAGCAAGTCTCTCTTGAACTCGCATGGGTAGCGGTTATTCTGTTTATCAAATTTGTTATGTTTCGTTTTCTCCGTTACGGTTTCAAAGATAACACCACATGGGTGGAGCGGGTTAGGACACCCTTTTGATTTGTATTTTTTGTTGATGTGCTTTCCCTCCCTGTTCTCTTCTTCACCTTCGTCTCCGTCATCTTTGTCCTGGACAGGGGCTGTGGATTTGGTAGTAGGTAAATGATCCTCGTTTTTCCTCTTTTTGGACGGTTTCGGTTCCGCCTGAGCTAAGTTGGCTGTTTTTGCAGCTAGTTTCTTCCCATTGGCCTTCTTAGAAGTACTACTTGTGTCATCGAGCATCTTTTGGCCGAGGCTGTCTAACTGGTGACAAAGTTTGGCATAATCTTCCAAACTGATTTGTACGTCTCCTTCAACCTCACCACGGAGGGTGGAGGAGAGTTTGGAAAGAGCGGAAGTCGAAGCAATGAAAGAAGCCAATTTGTAAGATCCTTTACCAGCCATGTTACGAATATCTCGAGCACCGAGTTGTAAAAAAAAAGGTGCGATTATGAGAGGGGAGGTGGGGAAAATAAAATGGAATGTTTTGGTAAACTTGTAATCGACGATTTCTATGGTGGTGAAATAGATGATACCTGTGGGTTGGTGTGTTTCTATCCGTGAACTAGTCTTTAGGATGGGCGTGAAAGGAATGAGAGTATGCAACGCAAACTTCTTTGAGGAAGGGATTTTCTCACTAACTTTACACTGAATAAGGGGAAAAAAATTCGTCAGAGGTCACAATGGTTTTACCTACGAAACAGTGTGCATCAGTGATATCCAGTGTGCTGGTAGAATTGTCAAAAGTGGAATGGTAGGGGGAAGTCCAGAGACCGGGTTTATGAGTTTTTTCTGGAATTCCCTTCCGACGGAAATTCTAGAATTTCCGACCGTTCACTTAAAAAAATTAATCTCGATATTGAGATTAGGGGGTCTTAAGCTTGGACCAAGCATGGCCGTGGGTCTACACACATTTTTTGCAAAAAAGTACGGTGTTGTTGAGC
>Ga0196972_1000410_pt1 | contig 23674 bp, 19 predicted proteins | sample S1v_2013CmetaG_FD_148618 | JGI IMG/M metagenome (GOLD analysis project Ga0196972, IMG submission 148618) | Soil microbial communities from Anza Borrego desert, Southern California, United States - S1+v_20-13C | ecosystem: Environmental > Terrestrial > Soil > Desert | place: USA: California...
CCTTGATGCGGTCCACGGGCAGTTGCTCCAGGATCACGCCGGTCGAGAACGGCAGGATCTGCGCCGGCTCGCAGCCGAGCAGTTCGGCCAGCGCCACGCAGGTGGCGTTCGCATTGGCCAAGCCGGTGTCGCCGGTGCCGGCATTCGCATTGCCGGTATTGACCACCAGGGCGCGGATGGGCGTTCCCGACACGCGCACGCCTTCCAGGTGCGCCTTGCATACCTGCACCGGTGCTGCGCAGAAACGGTTCTTGGTGAACACGCCGGAAACCGTGGCGGTCGGCGCGAGCTTCATGACCAGCAGGTCCTTGCGGTTGGCCTTGCGGATACCGGCTTCGGCGAAGCCGAGTTCGATGCCGGCGACAGGTTTCAGGTTGGCGGCGATGGGCAGGGGAAGATTGACGGCCATAGGGAGTGCTTGCTTGGTGGACGGACAAAAGGGAACGTTATTGTAATCCCTTCGGCGGCCACCATCATGCGCTGCCGCCAGCCACGCTGCAAACTCAGGGGTTGGCCGCGCGCGGTGCTGCCTGGTTCAGGCGCCGGGCCACCAGATAGCCGCCGATGATCGTCCCGAACACCACCAAGCCGAACGCAAGTTCCTTGCCGTCGGCCCAGGCTTCAACCGCCTCCGACGTCAATTTTGACAAGCCGAACGCGGCCACCATCAAGGCGCTGCAGGCAACCAGCATCGAGAACACGCGTCCCGCTCGCTGTACGAAGGCCTGGCTTCGCCGGATCAGGCTGGCAACCACAAGACCGTTGATCGCATCGGTCAATACCATGCCGGCCACAAACGCAAGCGCCAGCAGCAACGTGCCGGCCGGGTGCTTGCTGCCCGCGAATCCGAACCAGGCCGCGACCGACATGGCGTCAAAAGACATCGCAAACAGTGCGCCCACAAGAAGCCCGCCGCCTGCACCGCGCGGCAAGGGCAGGTTCATCACCCAGCGCACGAGCGGCGACTGCAAAGGTGAGGCGTCGGCCGGACGCAAGGCGTTGCGCAAATTGACAATGCCGATCCAACCAAGGAAGAAGATCGATATCCACGCGCCGAGCGGATCCAGCCATTGCGGCAGGCGTCCCATGCCCAAGTGCTCGAAGGCCAGCGCCGCAGCCAGCATCACCACACCATGCCCGAGCGAAAACAGCAACCCGGCCCAGCGTGCAAGGCCGCCTTCCCCACGCTGGGACTGCAAACGCGCCACGCCGTCGATGCTTGCCAGGTGGTCTGCATCGAAGCCGTGCTTCAGGCCGAACAAGGCCGCGAATGCGATCAGGCTGCTGAAAGCCAGGGATGCTTCAGGCATGGAGGTCCCCCCTCAGTTTTTTCGCTTCACCGTTCAGGCCGCCCGCGCGGTCGGCGTATGGGCGATGATGATTTTCTTCAGTTCCGGCACGCAGGATCCGCAATTCGTGCCGCATTTCAGCTGCCCCTGCAGGCAGGACAATACGGCGTCGGACGTTCCCTGGTTGATCCAATCCTGCTTCGCCAGCGCCTCGCCGATTTCCGTTTCGGCGACGTTGAAGCAGTTGCAGACGATGCGGCCGCGCGCCTTGAATCCCTGCGGCGCCTTAGCCGATGGCATCAGCAGCAGGCGGCCGAGCGCAGCAACCGGCAGGTCGCCTTCCAGGTATTCCTTCAGCCAGTTCTCCGCGGACGTATCGCCAGCCAGAGAGACGGCGACGAGCTTACCGTCGCGCACGAGGATATGGCGGGAATTGCCGCGCCGGGGATCGTCGTAACGCAGCACCTCGGCGCCCTCGATGCCGAACAGCGCCTCGATTTCCTTCACCAGTTCCGCGTCCGCCGGATAATCGTCTGCCGCGCGGAACAGCACGCCAGTCTTGTCGCGGCCGAACAGCGTGCAGGATGCATAGCTGAAGCGCTTCATGTACGGCCGCAGGGCAGCCTGCAAGGCCAGTGACTTGTCCTGGTCCACCCAGCCGAATACCAGGAAGCGCCACGGCAGCTCCGCCTTCAGGATCTTGACCGCAGCATGCTTGAGCTCTGGCTGCTTGGAACTCGGGCAGAAGGCCGGCAAGGTCAGCGTGTTGACACCGAAGGTGCCGCTGCCGTCGTTGCCGCGGCCCGACACGTATTCCTCGCCCCAGTGCATGCCGATAAAGGCCTGGCCGGAACGGACGTCATCGCTCGCCACAGCCTTGAAGATCTGCGAACCGCGCTTGCTCGTCACATGCACCAGGTCGCCCTCGGCGATCAGGCGGCGATCCATGTCCACTTTCGCCATCATGACTGCAGGTTCGGACGCATGCGAGAACAGCTGGGCAACCGTGCCGGTGCGGCTCATGCCGTGCCACTGGTCGCGGAGGCGGCCGGTCGTCAGGCGGAACGGGAAGCGTGCATCGACCGGCTCGGCCACAGGCTTGTAGACCGTGTTGACGAACTTCGCGCGGCCGCTTGCTGTCGGGAAGATGCCGTCTTCATACAGGCGCTTTTTCCCTTCGCCCGCACCTTCCGGAAATGGCCATTGCTGCGGCCCCTGCTCTTCAAGGATCTTGTATGACAAGCCGGTAATGTCGAGATCGCGCCCGCGCGTCGATTCGCGGTGCTCGTTCCAGATCTCTTCGGGGCTTCTGTACGGGAAAAGAGTACCCGTCTTGCCCATCAGTGCTTCCAGCCGGCGTGCGAAATCGATCACGATTTCCCAGTCGTGGCGTGTGTCGCCCGGCTTGGGCAACACGGGCTTGAAACGCGTAATGCGGCGCTCCGAATTGGTGACAGTTCCTTCCTTTTCACCCCAGGTGGTTGCGGGCAGCAGCACATCCGCGTAGTCGACCGTAGCTGTCGTCCCGTACGCCTCTTGCACGATGACCAGCTCGGCATTCTTGAGCGCTTCGCGCACCAGTTTCTGGTCAGGCAGCGATTGCGCAGGATTGGTACAGGCGATCCACACGATCTTGATGTCGCCCGCGCGAACAGCTTCAAACATCTCGACCGCGGTCTTGCCCGGTTTGGACGGCACATCGTCGACGCCCCACAGCCTCGCCACTTCCGCGCGATGTTCGGCATTGGCCATGTCGCGGTGCGCGGAAAGCAGATTGGCGAGGCCGCCGACCTCGCGGCCGCCCATCGCATTGGGTTGACCGGTCAGCGAGAACGGCCCGGCGCCGGGCTTGCCGATCTGGTGCGTGGCAAGGTGCAGGTTGATCAGCGCCGCATTCTTGGCGGTGCCGGACGAGGACTGGTTCAAGCCCTGGCAGTAGAGCGAGAGGGATGCCTTGGACTCGCCAAACCAACGTGCAGCCGTGACAAGGTCCTCTTCGCGAATGCCGCAGGTTTCAGCGACGAACTTCGGCGTGTATTCACGTACCGTGCGCTTGAGCTCGTCGAAACCTTCGGTATGCGCAGCGATGTAATCGTCATCGATCCAGCCTTCCCACAGGCAGATGTGCAGCATGCCGTTGAACAGCGCCACGTCGGTGCCAGGAAGGATGGGCAGGTACAGGTCGGCATCGCGCGCGGTGTCGGTACGGCGCGGATCGGCGACGATCATCTTCAGCGAGCGGTTCTTCTTGCGCGCTTCTTCGATGCGGCGGTAGATGATCGGATGCGCGTAAGCGGTATTGGAGCCGACGATGAAAATCAGTTCGGCATGGTCGAAATCCTCATAGCACGCCGGCGGCGCATCGGCGCCCAGCGTCTGCTTGTAGCCGGCCACGGCGCTCGACATGCACAGGCGCGAGTTGGTGTCGATGTTGTTGGTACCGACCAGGCCCTTGGAGAGTTTGTTGAAAACGTAATAGTCTTCCGTCAGCAGCTGGCCGGAAATATAGAAGGCTACGCTGTCCGGACCATGGTCGCGGATGGTGCTCGCAAACTTCTTCGCGATGAAATCCTGCGCGTCATCCCAGGATGCCTTGTCGCGCTGCGCATCGCGCGCCACGCGCATCTCGGGATAGAGCGCGCGCGCCTGCTGCTGCAGCACCGGGTTGGCCGTCAGGTGCAGCGTGCTGCCCTTGGTGCACAGCCGGCCGAAGTTGGCCGGATGGTCCGGGTCGCCGCGGACGCCAGTAATCTTCTCACCGTCGCTTTCGACGATGACACCGCAGCCGACACCGCAGTAACAGCAGGTGGCTTTCGTTTCGCGAATCGCATTCATTCAGCCTTGACCTCAATCGCCAGCCTATTCAGTTCTTCGACGTCGAGATGAACCATGCCGTCTTCGATCTTGACGCTGAATTTTTGCGTGCAGCCTTCATCCGGTGCGACCGCGCAGCCGGAATCGAGCTGGATATTCCAGTTATGCAGCGGGCAGGCGACGCGTTCACCGAATACGATCCCTTGCGACAGCGGGCCGCCCTTGTGCGGGCAACGGTCGAGCAGTGCAAAAATCTTGTCTTCGCTGTTGCGGAAAATCGCCACATCAGGCTTCACTGCCCGCTTGACGACCCGTGCACCGAGCACGGGGATGTCTGCGACGTTGCAGACGGCTTTCCATTGTTGCGACATCTTGTAGTTCCCTCTTTGTCGGTAAAGCGAGATTTATTCTTTGTCTACCGTCTCCCGCCTGCGGGAGACGGCATGATCCAGGTTATACGCTCAACGGCTCGAACTGGCGAGTGTCGACCAGCGCCTTGTCCTTCTCGTGCCACGGATCGGGCTCGCCCTCGAGCGAGAACAGCAGTCGATCGTATAGTGCCTTGCGGTTCTCTGCGTCCTCCAGGACTTTCTTCTTCACATAGTCCATGCCTACGCGCGCGAGGTAATGCACGGTACGCTCGAGATACCAGCCTTCCTCGCGGTAGAGCTGCAAGAAGGCGCCGGCATACTCCAGCACTTCCTCATGCGTCTTGACCTTGACGAAGAAATGCGCAACTTCGGTCTTGATGCCGCCATTGCCGCCGACATAGATTTCCCATCCGGAGTCGACGCCGATCACGCCCACGTCCTTGATGCCGGATTCGGCACAGTTGCGCGGGCAGCCGGAAACCGCCAGCTTGACCTTGTGCGGCGCATACATGCGCCACAGCATGTGCTCGAGCTGCTTGCCCATCTCGGTGGAATCCTGGGTGCCGAAGCGGCACCATTCCGAACCGACGCAGGTCTTCACCGTGCGCAGCGCTTTCGCATACGCATGGCCAGACGGCATGCCGAGGTCCGTCCAGACCGCCTGCAGGTCTTCCTTCTTCACGCCCAGCAGGTCGATGCGCTGGCCGCCGGTGACCTTGACAGTCGGGATCTGGAATTTATCGACCACGTCGGCGATGCGGCGCAGTTCGGACGACGTGGTTTCGCCGCCCCACATGCGCGGCACCACCGAGTAAGTGCCATCCTTCTGGATGTTGGCGTGCGCACGCTCATTGATGAAGCGCGATTGCGGATCGTCCTTGGCCTCGTGCGGCCAGGTCGAGATCAGGTAATAGTTGAGCGCCGGACGGCAAGTGGAACAGCCATTGGGCGTGCGCCATTCCATGAACTTCATGGTGTCGGCGATCGTCAGCAGCTTGTTCGCCTTGATCGCGTTGCGCACTTCCTGATGCGTATGGTCGGTGCAGCCGCAGATCGGCTTGGCCTTGCTGGATGAGGAATAGTCGCCACCCGCGGTAGCCATGATGATCTGCTCGACCAGGCCGGTGCAGGAGCCGCAGGACGCCGATGCCTTGGTGTGCTTACGCACGTCTTCCAGCGTGAACAGCCCCTTTTCCTTGATCGACTTGACGATGGTGCCCTTGCACACGCCGTTGCAGCCGCAAACTTCGGCGTCGTCCGGCATTGCGGCCGCCTTGGTAAAGCCTTCGTGGCCGGTGTCGCCCGGACGGCCGATGTTCGCTTCGCCGAACATGAGTGTGTCGCGGATCTCGCTGATATCCTTGCCCTCGCGCAGCAGCTTGAAGTACCAGGAGCCATCGACGGTGTCACCGTACAGGCAGGCGCCGACCAGCTTGTTTTCCTTGATGACCAGCTTCTTGTACACGCCCCCGATCGGGTCGGCCAGAACGATCTCTTCGGTGCCCTCCCCGCCCATGAATTCGCCGGCGGAGAACAGGTCGATACCGGTCACCTTCAGCTTGGTCGATGTGACCGAACCCTGGTAACGGCCGATACCGAAATTCGCCAAGTGGTTCGCGCACACCTTTGCCATCTCGAACAGCGGCGCGACGAGGCCGTAAGCGATGCCGCGATGGTTCACGCATTCGCCCACCGCATAGATGCGCGGGTCATAGGTCTGCATGGTGTCGTTGACGACGATGCCGCGATTGCAGAACAAACCGGCGGATTCGGCCAGCGTCGTGTTGGGACGGATGCCGACCGCCATGACAACGAGTTCGGCCGGAATCTCGAGACCATCGGCGAAACGGATTGCCTTCACATGACCGTTTTCATCACCGACGATTTCCTTTGTGTTTTTATCAAGCTGGAATTTGAGGCCGCGGTCTTCCAGCGACTTCTGCAGCAGCTTGCCAGCGGTGGGATCGAGCTGGCGCTCCATCAGCCAGGTCGGCAGGTGCACCACGGTGACATCCATGCCCCGCAGCTTCAGGCCGTTGGCCGCTTCCAGTCCGAGCAGGCCGCCGCCGATCACGACCGCGTGCTTGTGCACCTTGGCGGCTTCGATCATTGCGTTGGTATCCTGGATGTCGCGATAGGAGATAACACCCTTCAGGTCCTTGCCAGGCACCGGCAGAATGAAGGGGTTGGAACCGGTAGCCAGCAGCAGGCGGTCGTATTCCGCCGTGGTGCCGTCTTCGGCGATCACCAGGCGCTTGACCCGGTCGATCTTTGTGATCTTTTTGCCAAGATGGAGAGTGATGCCGTTTTCCGCGTACCAGTCGACATCATTGAGCATGATGTCCTTGATGGTCTGCTCGCCCGCCAGGACCGGGGACAGCAGGATGCGGTTGTAATTGGCGTGGGGCTCGGCGCCGAATACGGTGATGTCGTAGATATCCGGCGCGATCTTGAGCAGCTCTTCGAGCGTGCGCACACCGGCCATCCCGTTACCGACCATGACTAATTTCAGCTTCTTCATTAAAGCTCCTTCTCCACTTCGCTTCATCTTTGAAGCGCAAAAAACAATACTGAGAGACTCTTAGCAAGAGCAGTGCCAGTGGTCAGACACCGAAAATGCACCGCGATGAAGAGAAATCCGCACCTTTGCAGTGCAACAAGACCATTCGCATGGTGCGGCGACCGATTTCGAAACGCGCGCGCCCATATATAAGGAGTTGATGCACGATTGATGATCGAACGCGCGTGGCATGACGCTTGCATTGCACTCCTCAATTCCAACTTCCGGTGCAAAGAGGCATCATGAAAACGACGTCGTTTTGGAAGGCCGGTCATACGCCGACCCTGCTCGCTTCCTTTTTCTATTTCGATTTGAGCTTCATGGTCTGGGTGCTGCTCGGACCGCTCGCCGTCCAGATCTCGAAGGATCTCGGCTTGACGCCTGCACAGAAGGGATTGATGGTGGCTACGCCATTGCTCGCTGGTGCGCTGCTGCGCATCGTGATGGGCGTGCTGGTCGACCACCTGAAGCCGAAGAAAGCCGGTGCGATCGGACAAGTGCTTGTTATCGCCGGATTGACCTGGGCCTGGCTCGGCCAGCTCAACAGTTATGAAAGCATGCTTACGCTCGGCATCCTGCTCGGCGTCGCCGGTGCAGCCTTCGCGGTGGCGCTGCCGCTCGCGTCGCGCTGGTACCCGCCCGAGCACCAGGGCACCGCGCTTGGCATTGCCGGCGCAGGCAATTCCGGCACCGCATTTGCCGCCCTGTTTGCGCCGTCGCTGGCCCTCACATTCGGCTGGCAGAACGTGTTCGGCTGGTGCCTGATCCCGCTCGGTGTCGCCTTCGTGGTGTACATGGTTTTCGCGAAGGACGCGCCGAGCGCGCCCCCGCCGAAAGCGATGGTCGAGTACCTGCACGTGCTCAAGGACAAGGACGCCTGGTGGTTCATGTTCTTCTACAGCGTGACCTTTGGCGGTTTCTCCGGCCTGGCATCGTCGCTGACCATTTACTTCAACAGCCAGTACGGCCTGTCGCCGGTGACTGCGGGCTACTTCACTGCGGCGTGCGTGTTTGCGGGATCGCTGGTTCGTCCGCTGGGTGGAATCATTGCCGACCGAATCGGGGGCATCAAGACCTTGTCGCTGATGTATGTGCTGGCTGCACTCTTCCTGTTCATCGCCAGCACCGGGCTGCAATCCTACGAACTCGCACTCGCGGTATTCGTGTTCGCCATGCTCTCCCTCGGCACGGGCAACGGTGCGGTGTTCCAGCTGGTTCCGCAACGATTCCGCAAGGAGATCGGCGTCATGACCGGTCTGGTCGGCATGGCGGGCGGTGTCGGCGGTTTCTATCTCGCATCCAGCCTCGGCTACTCGAAGCAGATCACGGGCAGCTACCAGCTCGGCCTGACGCTGTTTGCCGCACTGGCTGTACTCGCATTGGTCGGCCTGACGGCAGTCAAGGGACGGTGGCGCACCACCTGGGGCAGCGCCGCAATGACGACCGCGAAGATCTGACGCGGAATATTGAGTAACATGGACGGCGGGAGCAGCGAGCGCCGCATCGCTGCCCCGCCGCTTTCCTTTCCGCACTGGATGAATCCAACATGCCCCTGTCCATCAGCATCGGCCATTGCACACGCGCCGGCCTGCGCGAACGCAACGAGGATTTCGTCGGCATGGTCACGCCGAACGAGCCGGAACTGTCGGCCAAGGGATTGATCGCGGCGATTGCCGACGGCGTTTCCGGCAATGAGGGCGGGCGTGAGGCTTCCGAATACACGGTGCGCGGCCTGCTTACCGATTACTATGCGACACCGGACACCTGGCCGGTGACCCAGTCGCTGGACAAGGTCATCAAGGCAATCAACAGCTGGGTGCAGAAACAGGGCTCGGTACGACCGGAACTGGCCGGCATGGCGACCACGCTGACCGCTGTCGTCCTGCGCGGTAATTGCTATTACTTTTCGCATGTGGGCGACACGCGGCTCTACCTGCTGCGGGGAGGCGTCCTGACGCGGCTGACCAGCGACCACGTCTGGGACCGGCCGGAGATGCAGCATGTGCTCACGCGTGCCGTCGGCCTCGATACCCGCATCGCCATCGACCATGGCATGGGCGAATTGCGCGAGCGCGATGTCCTGTTCCTTGCGTGCGACGGCATCTGGTCCTGCGTGACCGAATATGACATGACGGCAGCCCTTGCCGAGGTCGCTGCAGGCAGGCAGGATGCCTCTTCCTGCGCCGATATGCTGGTGAACGCTGCTCTGGCAGCGGGATCGACCGACAACTGCAGCGCCCTCGTAATGCGTGTCGAGGCGCTGCCCGAAGAAAACCTGCGCGATGCGCTGTCCGTGTCAGCACAACTGCCGGTTCCGACGAAGCTGAAACCCGGGCAGGAAATCGATGGTTACGTCATCGAATCCGTCATCCATGCCTCGCAAGCCACCCTGCTGTACCGCGTGCTCGATCCGAAGACACAGCGCCAGCTGGTGCTGAAGACGCTCCACCCCGACCGCGCAAACGATCCGCATGAACGTTCTGCATTTGCTCACGAGGAATGGCTGGCCAAGCGCGTCGTCGCGCGCTTCTTCCCGCAGGTCATCACGCCGGAACAAAAGAACTACCTGTACTACCTGACGACCTGGCATGAAGGCCAGACGCTGCAGCAAAAGCTGGATGCAGGCGCCCATTTCACCGCACCGGAAACCGTCGCGCTCGGCGAGAAGCTGGTGCGGGCAATCGGCGCCCTGCACCGGCGCAGCATCATCCACAGGGATATCAAACCGGGCAATGTCCATCTCGGCACGGACGGAGAACTGCGCCTGCTCGATCTTGGCGTGGCAATGTCCGGCCTGGAAGAGGACAACGCCGTGGAGGCACCGCAGGCCGGCACGCCGTCCTTTCTGGCGCCGGAGCAATTCGAGAACGCGCCGCCGTCCCGCCAGACCGACGTGTATGCGGCAGGCGTGACGCTGTATTTCACCCTTACCCGGCATTATCCGTATGGCGAGATCGAACCTTTCCAGCGCCCGCGCTTCGTCGAACCGGTGCTGCCAAGCAGATACCGTCCCGATATCCCGCTATGGCTGGAAAATGTCTTGCTGCGTGCCGTTGCCCGCGACCCGGCGGACCGCTTCGAAACGGCGGAAGAGTTCCTGATCGCGCTGGAACGCGGCGCCAGCAATCCGATTGCGCCACGTGGACCGGTGCCGCTGGCCAAGCGGGACCCGCTCGCGCTATGGCGAGCAGTGGCGGCGGTATCGATTGTGATGAATCTGCTGCTGTTGTATCTGGTGGTGGTGAGATAAGCCGATCTCAGTATTCAAGCTCGCGCCGGAAGTGATAACACGTAATATCCATGCGCTCGCGAAGATAGAAGCGATGTGCGCCATGCCGCTGCACGCCTGAATCGAGGTGCAGCTGCGTACAGCCGTGTTGCCTGGCGAAGCGCTCAATCCAGTCGAGCAGCGCCTTTCCATGGCCCGACGAGCGCGTGCTTTCGTCGCTGACGAGATCGTCCACATAGGCGTAGTGGCCCCAGGCCAGCGAATCGTTGATGCGAAAACCGGCAACCGCCCTCACCTTCCCTTCACCTTCCAGGAAAGCCAGCAGATAGCCCGACCGCTGCATCTTCCGTATCAGGGGGAGATAGTCCTGCTGCGATAAATGGGGGCGCAATTGATGCATCACGTCAAACGTCGCATTGATTTCCGCATCGGTATCGGCCAGGCGGATTTGGGTCATGTCGTCTCCTTCGGTAAGTTCTGGCAAATAATTCACGCGCCTGTCGGATCGGTGGCGAGGGACAGAATGTCACCTATCGTCTTCAACCGGCCCACATTCTCGACATCGAAAATGGAACGCTGGAGCTTTTGCTCGATCTCAAGAACGATGACAATGAATCCCAGCGAGTCGATATCGAGATCGGCAAGCGTCGCTGCTGCGTGCAACGCGGCCGGGTCGCGGCGGATGTGCCGGGAGATGACCTCGAGCATGGCATGCTGATCGTTGTTCATGGCGTCTGCTCCCTGTTCTTCGTCATGACGGGTTCGCGGAGAATTTCGGCCGCGTTGCGGTAAAAGATCCAGCCCAGTTCCTCTTCGCTCAGAATGCCGCGGCTTGCGCAATCGCGAAATGCCTCGACCCATTGAGGCTGGCCTCCATGGATGCGATGGATCGGCCAGTCCGTCCCGAACAGAAGCTTGCGCAACAGGCCGGCTTCCTTGTGCTCGATGATGATGCGGTCCAGCTCGCCGCGCCGCCATTCGGGCTGGAAACCGGACAAGTCCAGATAGACGTTCGGCCGGTAGGCAGCCAGCATCTTGGCCTCATGCCGCCATACGACGCCGGCATGGCCGAGAATGAAATTGACGCCGGGGAAATGGAATGCCGCATCCTCGATGTCGTCCGGCCGCGTGTGCTTGAATGACAGGGTTGGCGATGTCGGCCCGATATGCGACAGAACCGGCACGCGATACTGCTGGCATATCTCATAGAACGGGTACAGTTCTTTCGCGGACGGAGAATAACCGCACGGAGGATAGATCTTCAAGCCGCGGAAGCCCCAGTCGCGCAGCGCTTTTTCCACAAGATCCAAGCCCGCGCGGCCACGCCGTGGATCGATACCGGCAAACACAATGAAGCGCTCCGGGTGACTTGCCATGATGGCGCGATGCAAGGAATAAAGCTCCTCGATCCGGTCCCTCTCTTCAGGGTAGGCGAATCCGAAGTCCACAATCAGCAGGACGGTTTTCGCAATGCCCGCGCGGTCCATCTCGGCGACGAGCTTGTGACATCCTTCATCCTGATTCAATCGGCGGAACAGTGCCGTCAGCGATGCACGCTGTGCGGGTGGCGCGTCCGGAGGAAGCAGCCGCTCAAGATTATCCACCCAGCCGTCGAAGAAACGCACCGGCAGCACCTGTTCCGTTGCGACATGGGCGTGGGAGTCGATAATCATGCGTGCACCTCCGCCAGGGCATCGAGCCGAGCCGCCTGCTCCAGCAGTTCGCGGTGCGCCGCCTTGCCGCTCGGCGTACGCGGAATGCGGTCGACAAAATAGACACGGTCCGGGACATGCCGCGGCGTCAGCTTCTTGCGCACCAGCGCCGCCACCTCTTCGCGTGCAACGTGCCTGGCAGGTCCCGCCACGATAAACGTCAACGCCGTATCCGGTGCATCGGGCGAGCAACGGACGATGCTGGCGCAGTCGACAAGGTCAAGATCCTCGAACAAACAACGGTCGACATCCTCCAGATACACTTTCTCGCCACCGCGGATCACCATGTTTTTCTTGCGGCCGGTGACGAACACGTAGCCGTCCTCGTCGATACGGCCGATATCGCCGGTAAGAAACCAGCCGTCATGGGTAAACGATTTGATGAAGCGGCGCTCGTGATCGCGGAAATAGCCGTCGGCAATGACCGAGGGGCCGCGCATCGCCAGCTCGCCGGTTGCCCCGCGCCGCCCCGGCACGCCGAACTCGTCAAACACGCCTATCTCGATGCCGGCAGGCTTTCCGGCCGAGCCGGGACGTACGCTGTCCGGCGGAGAGATCGTGGCAAAACACGTCGTTTCGCTCAGGCCGTAACAAGGGATGATCGGATGCCCGAAGCTTGCCAGATAGCTCAGGCGTGTCTTTTCCTTCAGCGGCGCCGCACCCGCGACCGCAAACTGCAGTGTGGACGAATTCGCCCATGCGCCCAGGCTGCACAAGGCCTCCAGGATGACCGGCGCCGCGCTGTAGGATTGCACGCCATTGCGGTCGAAGGCCTGGACGATCGATTTGGCGCGCGCCAGCTCGAAAGTGTCCGTCAAGACCGCACGCCCCCCGAGGAACAGTGCCGGGAATAGGTCGCTGATGAGCGTGAAGGTATGAAAGCGTGGCAGCATGCTACCGCTGACCCAGCCCGGTTGATAACCGAGCGCACCGATGGCGTAACGCACGTTGGCGGCAATATGCGCCCAACGCAGCAGGACGCCCTTGGGTTCACCCGTCGTACCCGAGGTATAGATCAGCAGACCTGCGTGCTGATCCAGTGCTGCCGATGGCGCGTTCATCTCAACGGACGAATGCTCGACCTGGCCGAATATCTCGGACCAGCGCACGATGCGTTGCGGCTCTATGCAGGCCATAGGGGGTTCGGCACCGTCTTCGATGATGACCAGGGCAGGCTGCGCATGCCGTAATTGTCCGTCCATCATCGCCGCGGACAAACCAGGATTGAGCGGGTTGAAAATGACGCCGTTGGCAAGACCCGCAATGAGACCTGCGGCCTGATGCAAAGGGCGTTGCGACCACAAAGCAATGCACGACCCGGGGGCGATGCCGCGCGCTTGCAGCGCGTTTTGCAGCGACGCCACATGAGCCAGCAGCATGCGATAAGTAAGCATGCATTCGGGCTGTGCGTGGCGCGCTTCGACCAATGCAACACGGTCCTCGGAAGCATGTTCAAGCAGAATACGGGACAGCTCGCTCATCGTCGGCACCGACATCCTTTGCGGCACCGGCTCGGCGCGCGCATCACCGGGACCATAGTAGCGCTGGAACCACTCTTTGTCGAAGGCATTGATCCTGACCGCCTTTCCGCTGCGGCAGACATGATTGGCGAGCGACTGATACAGCGCACGCAGGCACTCGGTATAACGCAAGGCGCAGAACAGTTCTTCTTCGGTATAGGCATTGCCGCGCTGCCGGAACAACCGAAGATCGACCACGCCCGGATAACTGCGACCGTCGATGGTAATGACGGCTGGCGAACGAATGCTATAGCGGACTTCCGCCATCGAGTGGCCGGCATGATGCTGGTCCGACCATTCCGCCAGATCGGGCAATCTCGGTGGCATATAGAAATGCCGGTCCGCCGGCACACTGTCACGCGGGCAGTGTCCTGGCATATAGTGCCAGCTGTTGAACTGCATCCGGCCGGAACAGGCATACAGAATCTTTACCAGCAGCTCTGGTCTGGTGCTGAGCTTCGCGTGCATGGATACGCTGGGGAAAACCCCGCAGTAATACTCGCCGGACGGCCATGCGCAGATCGTCTCGTAATCCTTCTCGGCGAAAGCCTGCTGCCAGCGCTGAATATCGCGAAAACCACGCGTCATCCCGATATCGCTGCCGGTGGCGGCGATGGCGTCGTCGACGATGGTTTTCATCAGCTTTTCCACCGCATGCAAGTGCGGATCGTCCGAAGCAAAGCCGGACTCGGCCATGTTCGCCACGCATTGGTCGAAGATTGCTTCCAGCGATTTTCCTGGTAAGGTATCAACGCCATGTGTCTCGGCGAGATAGGCGGCGATGTTCGGCGGAAGGTCGGCGCCATCGGCGGGCCCTGGTCGATCACGGAGCCGCTCTTCCTTGTAGAAGTTGAGCCCGTTGATCCACCGATAGGTCAACAGACGCTCCGCGAATTTGGATTTGTAGTGTGCAAGCAACTTGGCCTTGGCCTCGATCGTGTCTGCGAGGGTTGCCAGGGTTCGGCCTGTTTTTCGCTCATAATCGATCAGCCGGCCGTCGAAGTAAGCATCGAGAAGAGCCGGGTTCAATTGCCGTCCGCCGAACTCTTCGCCCCGGCATCCTGCGCTGCGCAGCCAATACAGGCAGTAAACAAAGATCTTTTCCTCGCGAGTCCATTCGGCCAACTCCATTTCCTGCACACGGCGAAAGAAGCAGTGCGGCAAATCGGCACCATTGCGTTCCTGCAGGTTATTGAACTTGCCGAAGTTCGTGAGCGTTGCATCACCGATGTACAGCAGCATTGGATCGGTATGGTCGATCGCTTCATGCACCTCGAATATCACACGCTGCAACCCGTGCGGATCAAGGTCTGCAAAGAAGCCGTCGAGCTGGTTATCGCACCGCGTCCATTGGGCCTGAATGCATGCGGCCCTGGCGGCAGCATCATCGACGAGAGCGGTGGGAAGGAGAACAGCAGCGAGCGTGCGGCATTCGGCAGCGTCGGGAAGTGCCGGCGCAAACCACAAGCGGCCATGGCTCCAGATCCCGATGTGCCACGTCTGCGCGGCCTCATTCAAAGCGGAGCAGGCCGCAACGGAAGAGCATAAGGGCAGACTGCCGGCAAGTTCATACAGAGCGGTTTGCGTTGGCGTCAATGCCTGTACGGCGTACCCCAAGGCTTGCCTGCCGCCCAGGGTCAAGATATCGTCCAGGGCCTCCTTCAAGCAGGCTGCCTGCGGCATTCGTTTTTCGATATCGTCCAGAATGAATTGGAATCCTGCTTTCGGTAGATCTCGTATCGCTTGCGCTGTCATGCTCGCTCTCCCTTTCTCCGCACTTCTATCGAACTCATGCGTGGCATCCGGATACCCCACAGTTCGCAAGCCTGTCGCTTGCATCGCGGAGGCGGCCGCCTTGCGTGAAATCGGCGAGCATCTCGTGCAGTAGCGACGGTTGCTCGGTGTGAATGTAGTGAGAGCCGTGCGCAACTTCGGCATATACGGCACCGGGCACGCGGCGGGCCAACTCGCGCGACAATTCCGGGTGCGTGACATCGTCGAGTTCCGCACCGATAAACAAGACCGGGGAAGTGACGTTTGCGAGAATCGGCAATATGCCGACGTCCCAAAAGTGAAGCAGCTGGCGGGCATACTGCAGCAGGCTTTCCGGCGTGGCGAACGGTGCGGTTACCAGACCGGCGATCGCACCATGGTCATTCTGTGTGCCGGCTGGCGCGCGGCGCATTACCGGCAACACCGCCTTGAACATGTCCCGCAGTTGTGTCGCGAGCTCAGGACGCTGGTCGATCATCCTGCAAAGATCAAGCATCCCCGCCTCATATCGGGTAACAAGATGCTCGTATCCCCGAGCATGGATGAAGCACCCCGTCAGGAAGATCATGGATGCGACTCGGTCCGGGCATGCGTGCTGAAATGCCAGCGCAGTCTTGGGGCCGGTACACCAGGCAAGAATGTGGGCGCGTCCGATGTTTTCCGCATCGAACACTGCACGCATGTCCTGCACATGCTGCTCGACGGGATACCACGCCGTCTGGCCGCCATGCTGCTGCGTCCCGCGCGGCTGCCAGATGACGACGCGATAGCGTGTGACGAGCAGCACGAGCAGCTTGTCCCAGAAAGCCAGGCTCTGGCCGTAGGCATTGACGATCACCAGATACTCACCGCCATTGCCGCCGATGGCGTAATCGAGCGGTTCATGACCGTCGCGGTGCAACGTGCGGTGTGTCAGTACATTCGTTGTGGCGGAGTTCGTCATGGTGCCCCTCACAGCTTCTGACAAACAACCGCCGAGTAATAGGTATCCGCCTGGCAGAGCAACATGAACAACGCGCCTGAAGGCGGATTCTCGGCCCTGCAATAGTCATGCAAGCCGATCAGGTTGTCGGCGCCCCAGACATGACTGGTCCTGCCGACATTGTCGATAAACAGTTTGTAAAGCGGGAATCCCGTGACGTCGATGAGCCCGCGCAGGAGAAGCAGGCTGATGTTGTGAAAGAACACTTGGGTGATCTGTTCACGCCTTACACCGGCACGGTCCAGCGCGCATTGCGTCACATGCCTGAACCCGCCGACATTGTTGGTGATGAAGGTAGCGGCATCGGCTTGGGCGGGATCGACCGGCTTGACGATCTGCTCCATGCCAAGCACGGAAAATTCTGCCGCTTCCGTCGTGGCGATATAGCTGAGCGCGCCGTCGGCCAGTATGTAAGCCGGGGCACCGGTCTGAGAAGAAGCAACCACGCGATCGAGGTTTCCGCGCACCTGGTTGGTTTCGATGACCAGTACATTGCGGTAGCCATCCACCGCGATCATGTTCCGCGCGACGCGTAACGCGCTCGCATAGTTGGCGCAGCCGGCAATCGTCACTCCGACCACAAGAATGTCGTTCATTCCCAAGGCCAGCAGGATTTCGTTTCCGATTTTTTCCGGGAACCTGTTCCACCCTCGTAGTTCCGACGTGCCGATGACGACCGCATCGATGTCGGCGGCAGCCATGCCGGCTCTGTCCAGTGTTTGCCGCGCTGAGATGACAGCCTGTTCCGTGATCGAGACATGCGAGAAAGCGAAGCGCTCATGCCCCACTTTCTTGAACTTCGCCAGCAGCTCGGGATCGGCTTGCAGCGTCGGGATAGTATCGATAGGGGCGGTTTCGTCGAAATGGTAGGCGATCCCACGAATGCCGATGCGGGGTATCGACACCGGAACGATACTCATCATCCGCTCATGCATGGCAGGCGCTCCCCGCAGGCATTGCGACATCCGCAAAGAAGGTTTGCACAATCCGATGCAACGAGTCGAAATTCTGAGGCCGCATCAAATCGCCTTCGACCGGTGCGCCGCGCAGCGTTTCCACGAAGAGGATCAGCCTGATCAATCCCAGCGAATCGATATAGCCGGCTTCGAAGAGATCAACATCTGCCGGCGGAATTTCGCCCATCCGATTGCCCTGTTCGGCAAGCCATTGCCCGAGTTTGGCCAGATACAGATCGCAGGATGCGTCTCTCATGTTTCGCCTTTCACTACTGGCTCAGGTAGATCAGTATGTAGAGCCTGCATGCGGGTCACCGTTTCCATCTCAAGATTCTCGCCAGGCAGCGCCTGGGAATGCCTTGAGCGGGAAGCGTGGTGCGGTGTTTGTCAACCTGAGTGGGAAATGAATCGACAGTAGTTCCATCGCGGGCGCCTCCGGTATGGCGACAACCTCCGAGCTATACTGATCGCACCGTACGCCTGGTCTCACAGGGAGGGTTGCAAAAAAAGACGGGAGAGTTTCCTCTCCCGTCCTCCGCCCGATGACACGCTTGAGCAGCCGTCAAATACCCAGTTGGGCACCGCCCCCGGGAGCACCGCCGCCGATCCCATTCATCAGCGCTTCGAGCCACATCTTCCTTTTCTTCTCATCCAGCAGCTCCTCGTCTTCGCCAAGGCCTAGCCCACCAGCACCACCTGCACCTTCGGCTTTTGCCCCTTCTTCTTCGTGGCCTTTGGCTTTCTCGTCCTCATGACCTTTAGGACCGTATGCGCCTTGTACGCCGTGCGCGCCGCCACCACTAATTGCACCAATACCCATGATATTTCTCCTCGATGAATGTTTGCTAAAACAAACCATGCACGTGAAGACCGTGCAGACGTGTGTGGGGGGCTATCGTGAGCCGGTTCCCTATAGCGCATATTTTTGAGATTTGCCGAGAAAAGTACCTTGCAGATCACTTGCGCGCATGCGTATGCCGTGTAGCGATAAAAGGAAAAAATAAGGCGGCGGGGGCCAAGCCCTCCGCCGCCTCGCTCCTCACTCGGCACTCTGTTGTTTACGCCGCCTCCTTCATTGCCGGATGCGCCTGGCGGTGGTACAGGAATTCGAGCACCGCGGTGCGGTACTCGATGTACAGCGGGTCATGCGCGAGTTCCACGCGGTCGCGCGGACGGCCGAGACGGACATGAACAATGTCGCCTATCGTTGCGGCCGGCCCGTTGGTCATCATCACGATACGGTCGGAAAGCAGCACGGCTTCGTCGACATCGTGGGTCACCATGACCACGGTGGATTCCGTCTTGGCGACGATCTTCAGCAGCTCGTCCTGCAGATGCGCGCGGGTTAGCGCATCGAGAGCGCCGAACGGCTCGTCCATCAGCAAGACCTTCGGCTCCATCGACAGCGCCCGGGCGATGCCGACACGCTGCTTCATGCCGCCGGAAATTTCATGCGGACGCTTCTGCTCGGCATGCGACAGGCCGACCAGTGCCAGCGCGGCCTTGGTGCGCTCCTTCAACTTGGCCTTGCTCTCCGTCGCACCGAAGACACGCTCCACAGCCAGATAAACGTTTTCGTAGCAGGTCAGCCAAGGCAGCAGCGAGTGGTTCTGGAATACCACCGCACGCTCCGGACCGGGACCGGCGATCTCGCGGTTCGCACAGAGCAGCGTACCGTCGGTGGCAGTGAGCAGGCCGGCAATCAGGTTCAGCAGCGTCGACTTGCCACAACCGGAGTGGCCGATCAGCATGACGAACTCTCCCTTCTTCACGTTCAGGTTGATGTCCCGCAGCGCATGGAAGCTGCCCTTGCTGGTGTTAAACACCATTTCCGCCTTCTGGATCTCGATGAACTTGCTTGTGTTCTCCATGATGCACTCCTTAGTTGCGGACTTCTTCGTAGGTGAATGCCTTGGCAATCGCCACCAGTGCCTGCTCCAGCAGGAGGCCGACCACACCGATTACGACGATGGCGATGATGATGTGCGGCACGTTCAGGTTATTCCACTCGTCCCAGACCCAGAAACCGATACCCACGCCTCCGGTCAGCATTTCCGCTGCAACAATCACCAGCCATGCGGTTCCGATCGCCAGGCGAACGCCGGTCAGCATGTACGGCAACACGGACGGGAACAGGATCTTGGTGACGATCTTCCACTCGGACAGGTTGAGCACCTTCGCCACGTTCATGTAGTCCTGCGGCACGCGCTGCACGCCGACAGCAGTGTTGATGATCATCGGCCAGATCGAGCAAATGAAGATCGCCCAGATCGCTGCCGGATTCGCGGCCTTGAACACCAGCAGGCCGATCGGCAGCCATGCGAGCGGCGACACCGGCTTCAGCAGGCTGATGATCGGGTTGAACATGCCCGCCAGGAACTTGAAGCGGCCGATCATGAAGCCGAGCGGAATACCGACCAGCGCCGCCATACCGAATCCGGAGCCGACCCGCTTGAGCGAAGACCAGAGATTCCAGCCAATGCCCTGATCATTCGGCCCCTTCTGGTAGAAGGGATCGGAGAACAGCTTGATCGCATGCTCCAGCGTTACCGACGGCGTCGGGAAGCCGTTGCTCTTGGCGGCCACGATTTCCCAGATGAGGACCAGCAGCGTCAGGCCGATGATGGGCGGCAGCACGGCGAGGAAGAAAGGTTTGAGCGAAAACTTCTTCTCGGGCGCTGCGGCTGGCGCCGGCTTGGCTGCGAACTTCTTCGTTTCAGTGTGTGCTTCCATCTTCTTGGGCGGCGATTCCGATACCGGCTCGACCGGCTTGTTCATTACGTTTTCCATGACTGCACTCATGATGACCTCTTAGACTTTGATCTTGAAGGAACCGGCATACATCTTCGGATTCTTGCCGTCCCACGCCACGCCATCGATCAGCTTGGAGGAACGCATCGGATCCTTCGGCACGCTGATCTTGGCCATGTTGGCCGCGTCCTTGTACAGGTCGATCTGGTTGATCTGCTTGGCGACGGCCAGGTAATCGATGTCTTCCTTCAACAGCCCCCAGCGGCGATGCTGGGTGAGGAACCACATGCCGTCGGACAGGTACGGGAAGTTCACGTAGCCGTCATTGAAGAACTTCATGTGGTTGGGATCGTCCCAGGTCTTGCCAACGCCGTTCTGATAGCGGCCGAGGATGCGCTGGTTGATGGCGTCAACGCTGGTGTTGACATAGGCCTTGTCGGCAACCGTCTCTGCCATCTTCATCTTGTTCTGCAGGCCGGCGTCGATCCACTTGCCGGCTTCGAGCACGGCGGCAGTCATTGCGCGTGCTGTATTGGGATATTTCTTCACCCACTCGGCCGTCGTGCCGAGGATCTTTTCCGGATGGTCTTTCCAGATGTCCTGCGTGGTGACGCCGGTGATGCCAATGCCGTCCATGATCGCGCGATGACCCCAAGGCTCGCCCACGCAGTAGCCGTCCATGTTGCCGACGCGCATGTTGGCAACCATCTGCGGCGGCGGCACAGTGATGATCTTTGCATCCTTCATCGGGTCGATGCCGTGTGCAGCCAGCCAGTAGTACAACCACATTGCGTGGGTACCCGTCGGGAAGGTCTGCGCGAATGTGTATTCGCGCTTTTCGGTCTGCATCAGCTTCGCGAGCGTTGCGCCGTCGACTGCCCCCTTGTCTGCCAGTTTCTTGGACAGTGTAATGGCCTGACCATTATGGTTCAGGGTCATCAGCATCGCCATGTCCTTTTTCGGGCCACTGATGCCGAGATGCACGCCATATACGAGGCCGTACAGCACGTGCGCCGCATCGAGTTCGCCGTTGACCAGCTTGTCTCGCACGGCGGCCCAGGATGCCTCCTTGGTCGGCGTGATCTTGATGCCGTATTTCTTGTCGATACCAAGGACCGACGCCATGACCACCGACGCGCAGTCGGTCAGCGGAATGAATCCGACCTTGACCTCTTCCTTCTCCGGCTTGTCCGAGCCCGCGGCCCATGCTCCCTGTGTGGCCAAACCTCCGAAAGCGCCGGCAGTCATTGCTGCGCCTGCCTTGATCAGGCTGCGACGTGTCAGGTTCGTTTTAGATGCTTTATTCGTCATGATGTCCTCATGAATGATTTCGAAACTGGCAAAAAGAAAGGCGTCCGTCACTACGAGCGAAGCTCGCGTGAACGGACGCCTTTGTCCAAACCATCCCGACCAGCATTGGTCAGGACGGGAGTATCAGTCAATGCGCCTTCTTTGGCGCTCGATCTCTATCTGCAATTGGTGTGCCAGCAATTGTCGGCGCGTTTCTTACGTATTTGATTCAGATTAAGTCGAATCTGCGCACTCATTTCGTGCATTGCATTAAAACAGGGCTCTCAAATGAGCAGATCGGCAACGTCGAGCATGCGCTGCGCCACTTCGGACAACTTCAGGTTCTTGTCCATGGCAAGCCGGCGCAATTTCTTGTAGGCCTCGTCTTCGGTACAGTGATGGCGCTCCATGAGCAAGCCCTTGGCGCGCTCGATGACCTTGCGCTCTGCGAGTCGCAGCTTGGTTTCGGAGAGTTCATGGCGCAGCTTCTGATCGACCTCGAAACGCGCGATTGCCACATCGAGCACCGCCTTCACACGCTCGGCGGAGAGGCCTGCGACGACGTAAGCCGACACGCCTGCCTCGATGGCGGCATGCATCTTTTCCTTGTCGCTGTCCTCGGTGAAGCAGACGATCGGCCGGCGCTCATTCGCCGTGGCTGCCACCACCTTCTTCAGTGCGGCGTCCGACTGTTCGTCGACGATGATCACGTCCGGCTGCAGCTGCGCGATCTGTTCCTCGAGACCGGCGTCCGGAGGCAATGCAGCGAGGATGTTGTAACCGCTCTCGAGCAGCCCGATGCGAATCGCCCGTGCGCGCTCGGCCTGCAGCTGTGCAGTCCGGTCGGCGCCCTCGGGGGCGACCAATGAGTTGATGACAACGATCTTGAGTTGTTTGGAGTCGTTCATGGCGTGGGAACCTCGTTGCGCTAATGCTTTAGGCGGCGATGCCTTAAAATAGGGCTTTGCAAAAAGCTTGCCATCCTTGCCCCTTCCCATGCTTGTTCTCGGCGTCGAATCCTCCTGTGACGAAACCGGCCTGGCGTTGTATGACACACAACGCGGCCTCCTTGCGCACGCACTGCACTCGCAGGTCGCAATGCATGAAGAGTACGGCGGCGTGGTACCGGAACTGGCATCGCGCGACCATATCCGCCGGGCGATTCCGCTGCTCGAACAGGTTCTGGCCAAGGCCGGGGCGCCGCGCACAGCAATCGACGCCATAGCGTATACACAAGGCCCGGGACTGGCGGGCGCGCTGCTGGTCGGCGCGTCGATCGCCTGTGGCCTCGGTCTGTCGCTCGACCGGCCCGTGCTCGGGGTGCACCACCTGGAGGGACATCTGCTGTCGCCGCTGCTGTCGCGCGATCCGCCGAGTTTTCCGTTTGTTGCCTTATTGATCTCCGGCGGACATACGCAGCTCATGCGCGTGGACGGCGTTGGCCAGTACACACTGCTGGGTGAAACCATGGATGACGCGGCAGGCGAAGCCTTCGACAAGTCGGCCAAGCTGCTCGGCCTCGGTTACCCCGGCGGTCCGGCGATCTCGCGCTTGGCGGAATTCGGCGATCCCGGCACCTACAAGCTGCCGCGTCCGATGCTGCATTCCAAAGACCTCAATTTCAGCTTCTCCGGCCTGAAAACCGCGGTGCTGACCCTGGTGAAGAGCCAGGTCACCAACATCTGTGAACAGGACAAGGCGAACATCGCGCGCGCCTTCGTGGACGCAATCGTGGATGTGCTGGTGGCGAAGTGCCTGGCGGCGCTGAAGGAAACCGGCCTGAAGCGACTGGTCATCGCCGGCGGCGTGGGCGCCAACCGTCAGCTCCGGGAAGCTTTGAACGCGGCCGCACAAAAGCGGCGCTTCCGCGTGTTCTATCCCGAACTGGAGTTCTGCACCGACAACGGCGCGATGATTGCGTTTGCGGGCTCGATGCGGCTGCAGATCAATCCGCAGGCCGCCAAGCGCGACTATGCGTTCAATGTGCGGCCGCGCTGGCCGCTGGATGAACTGAAGGTCGTATAAGGCTTACTTCTTCTTGCTGCCGATCCGGCTTTCCTTGCCGGCCAGCAGGTTCGCGATGTTTTGGCGGTGACGGTAGATCAACAAAGCACTCATAACCCCTACCGCCAGCAGCTTGGCGTCAACGCCGAACAGCAAGCCGTAATAGAAAGGTGCAAAGATACTGGCAACGAGTGCCGCCAGCGAGGAATACCGGAACGCATACGCGATCACCAGCCAGGTCACCAGGGTTGCCAGCCCCAGCCAGCCGTTCAGCGCCAGCAAGATGCCGAGTGCGGTAGCCACGCCCTTGCCGCCGACGAAGCGGAAGAACACCGGCCACAGGTGTCCCAGGAAGACTGTAATCGCCACCAGCGCAACGCCGATATCGCCGACACCGAACTGCTCGCCATAGCACATCGCCAG
>Ga0196972_1000411_pt1 | contig 23400 bp, 18 predicted proteins | sample S1v_2013CmetaG_FD_148618 | JGI IMG/M metagenome (GOLD analysis project Ga0196972, IMG submission 148618) | Soil microbial communities from Anza Borrego desert, Southern California, United States - S1+v_20-13C | ecosystem: Environmental > Terrestrial > Soil > Desert | place: USA: California...
CTATAAAATGCCAATCGGCGGGGCGAAAATGGAACGCGGTGAAGGAATATCAAATCAGGAATCAACGGCAATAAAAAAAGAAAATCGAACAATAAATAATTAAATACCCGGATACCATAACTTTTTTTGAATTGGCATCCACACACCAGTAATTAGATCCACACTATATGTGCCACGCTGAACTATAAAATGCCAATCGGCGGGGCGAAAATGGAACGCGGTGAAGGAATATGAAATCAGGAATCAACGGCAATAAAAAAAGAAAATCGAACAATAAATAATTAAATACCCGGATACCATAACTTTTTTTGAATTGGAATCTACACACCAGTAATTAGATCCACATTATATGTTCCACGCTGAACTATAAAATGCCAATCGGCGGGGCGAAAATGGAACGCGGTGAAGGAATATCAAATCAGGAATCAACGGCAATAAAAAAAGAAAATCGAACAATAAATAATTAAATACCCGGATACCATAACTTTTTTGAATTGGCATCCACACACCAGTAATTAGATCCACATTATATGTGCCAGGCTGAACTATAAAATGCCAATCGGCGGGGCGAAAATGGAACGCGGTGAAGGAATATCAAATCAGGAATCAACGGCAATAAAAAAAGAAAATCGAACAAAAAATAATTAATTAGCCAGTTACCATAAACTGTTTTAAATGCCAACTCGCACACCAGAAACAAAAATACGTTACGCGGTCACTGTGAACTTAAAAATGCCCCACGGCGGGGGAAATGGAACGTGGTGAAGGAATATCAAATCAGGAATCAACTGTGAGAAAAATAACCATTCGAACAATAATAAATAATTACCCGGTTACAATAAACTGTTTGAATGCAAATTCCCCCACCAGCAACATAAACACGATTCGTGGCCACTGTGCACTTAATATTGCCCGCGGCGGGGAAAATGGAAAACGGTGAAGCAATATGAATCAGGAATCATGAACTGCTTAAAATGGCAATTCGAACACCAAAAACAGAGATACTTTCCGTGGCCACTGTGAACTATAAAATTGAACCAGGATGATTAATTGCCCAAATAGAATGTGACTTTAAAATTGGTAACCCCCATTTCAGCGATTACGCTAATAAAAAATTGAACATGGAGATTTCACGAATTTGCCACGCCCTGTTCTCTACCAAATTCCAAATTCCTTTTCACCCAGCCAGCTGGTCAGCTGGTCAGCTTACTATGCGAGATTAACCCGGAATTGGAATCTCAATTTCAATAAAGCAGCCTTTGCCCTCAGCACTATCCACCTTAATCGTTCCTCCAAAAAGTCCGGCCCGATTGGTAATATTCATAAATCCTAAGCCCTTTCTCACCTTTCTGGGATCAAAGCCCTGGCCATTGTCTTCAATAAACAAAAGAATCGAACCATCAATCATTTGCAGGCTGATGGAAATCCGGGTCGCATGTGCATGTCGAATAATATTATTTACCTGTTCCTGAATGATGCGGTAAATAGTAAGCCTCATGTTCTGAGGCAGTAATTCTTCATTGAAACCTTCGTGCAAGAAATCTATCTGAAATGAGGTCCTGAGCCCATCACACATATCCTGTATTGAAGCTGCCAGTCCAATATCATTCAAAGAAGGAGGAACCAATGAATGAGACAACCTCCTGATTTCATTCACAATTCCAAGCAGGCTTTTATGAGCCAGGTTTATGGCTTCCTCCATCTCACCCGTAGCCAGTTCCCTGGCAACTTCCAAATGAAGTCTTGTAATAGTCAGGTGCTGGCTAATGTTGTCATGCAATTCACGGCCAATCTCCTCGCGTTCCCGCTCCTGTGCATCGATAGTCACCTGGAGTAAATGTTTCTGTTTGTTTAACTCCTGCTCATTTAATTGTTGCGTTAATTTGCGATGGTCAGAGATGTTAGCATATGTGGTGATGGCATATTGCATCACTCCATTCTTATCCAGGACCGGACTTGTATTTACAAGGATCCAAACACGATCCTTTAACATAGGCCTGAACACACCCATTACTACGTTTTTTACCGGTATCTTTTGGCTTAATGTTATTGCAATTGGATATTCCTCCTGGGCAAAAGGAGTTCCATCCTCATGAATAATATCATAAGGAACAACGGCGGGCTTACCCAGCACCTCCTCCTCCACCAGGTTCAATATTTCAAGAGCTGCGGGATTAAATAAAACCATTTGACCATCGGGAGCAAATAGCTGTACACCCACGGAAAGATTTTCCAGTAAAGTCCTGAATCTTTCTTCACTGGCAACCAATGCATCCTCAGCTTTCTTTCGATGGCTGTTATCAGAGAAATAAATGATCACCCTTCCTACGTTTGGATTGGATAACAGGCTGTGTACACGCAGCATGCACCACGTCCATTCACCTCTGCTATTAAGCAACCTGATATTCACAAAATCATATACAATGTCATCCTGCTGTCCGTTTCTAAACGCCGTGCGAGCTCCCGGTTGATCATCCGGATGCACGAAAGCAAAAACGTTCTTACCATTCAATGAACCAGGGTTGTACCCTAAAATTCTTTCAACAGAAGGTGAAACGAAACTGATGGCTCCATCATCTTTTGTTAACAGCATCCCATCCAATGAATCAGTGATCAGGCTCCTGTAAAATTGCTCGCTTTGCTTAAGTCGCTCCTCCACTCTTTTCAGAGGAGTAATGTCCTGTACCGTGCCCCACACCCTTACCATTTTCCCTTTCTCAATAATGCAGGTAATGTTATTAAGAAGATGAAGAATATTCCCCTTCCGATCTCTCTCAGTAGTCTCAATATTAGCCGACTCAAAATTGTTTTTTATGAGCTGTTCGAGAAATACTAAAATGTGCGGCTCGTCAAGATTCATCAAACTCCTGATAGGTTTACCCTTTACTTCGGTGGCTGATGAATACCCAAACGTTCTCGCAATAGTGTCATTACAATCAGTGATGATGGCGTGTTTCTTACAGTGATCGAGTATGGAGACGGGATCCTGGTCTATAGAAACAGGCTCGGATAGTTCAACCTTCCAGATCCCTTCTGAACTAAGCTCATAGGCATGAAAACGTTCTCTTATGTCCTGGAGATTGCGACCCATTTGGTCGAGCACCGCCTTTGATTGGTGTTCTTCAATACCAAGCCACTGCAAGTGCCCGGTTCGATCACCATCCTTTGTTACAAAAGTAATTTCCCAACAAATCTTCATGGGTTCATGATTCTCTACCTCATAAACAAATGAAGCGTTGATCAATTTTTCGGCACTCGAAGGAAGGCTCGCTAACAATTCATAGAACCGTGGAACTTCTTCGTCAACCAGGAGCTTGCACATAGGAATCGCATCTCCCACAAAGAAAGACGTAAAGCATTCATTGAAGTGATCATTGGCGTGTTCTATCCTGCCATTACCGTCAGTTATAAGGTGGTAAAACTGCCTTGAATGCTGAAAATATTCCTTTAAATCCCTTGCATATGAAGGCATGAAATTTCCGGGCTTTGCTACTAATCCCTAAGGAAATATATGACTAGTTTTTTGCATGACCAGTTGAAAATTCGGCGCTGGGGATAATTTTTAACCAATTAAACTCTAACTCGCTGAAAAAAAAGAGATAAAAATACATGGCAAAAATCGGCAAAAAAAAGTACATGGAAGTCCATGTACTCATTTTCAAAAACTTAATATTATTTAGAAACCTTTCGAATCAGTGCTGTTGAATTTTTGAATATTCGGGCAACCAGCAGAAGTTTCACTATCCACCATGATGTAATAGGTTGGAATTTTCTCTGCCAGCCATTTCTGCAAAGCTTCAGCCTTCTTTTCCTCGAGGGCCATTTGAGATATCTTACTATAATCATCGCGCAGGTTCATCCTGTGTGGCTCCGTACGTGATTTAAAGTAAATGATTCGCGCTCCTTTTTTGTCCTGCTCTCCCGTAAATGCAACCGGCTGAGAATACTCACCTACCTTCATCTTGCTGATAGCTGCCACCATTTCCTTATCCAACTGATCAATGGTAACATACGGTGAGCCATCACGATTCAATACAAACGGTCCTGTAAACTTCACCGATCCCTCATCACTGTACTTGGAAGCTGCTTCATTAAATCCAATAGTGCCGGCAATAATCTTTGAACGAATCGTATCCAGTTTGGCTTTAGCCTGGTTGATTTCCGCATCAGTGATTGGCGGAATACGAAGGATGTGCCTCACCAGCGCATCATCACCCGTACGTTCAACCATCTGAATCAGGTGGTACCCGAATTTTGATTTTACAGGTGCTGATATCTCGCCATCCTTCAAACGAAATGCAGTGGACATAAATACGGGATCCCAACTCTTTTCATTTCTATTGATCTGGTATGAACCTCCACGCTCCTTACTCCCCGGATCCTCTGAATATTGGCGCGCCAACTGCTCAAATGACGCAACCTTGGTTTCAATCTGCCTCTTATAATTATTCATCTCAGCAACGATGTATTGCTCGAGGTCTCTTGAAGCTTTCGGGTAAATAATGATCTGCCCTACCTCCAGTTCTGATTCGAAAAATGGCAGACTATCTGTAGGGATTTTCTCAAAAAATGCCTTTACCTCATTCGGTGTGATCTTAACCCCTGATACAATTTTCTGTTGCATTGCATCTGCAAGCTTTCGTTCCCTCACTGACTCACGCGCATCTTCCTTGATTTGGTAAACCGTCTTACCCGCATATTCTTCTAATGTCTGCTGGCTACCTACCTGGTTGATGAAGTAACGAATACGCTGGTCAAGTTCTGCTTCTACCTCTTCTTCCGTTACGGGCAATGAATCTTTCTCCGCCTGCAACATCAAAACCTTTGAAAGCAGGGCCTGTTCAACAATCAGGCATTCTGCATTATCAGGAAGCTTTCCCCCCTGCCGGGCAATATCCGCCAGCGAATTTTTGATGTCAGAATATAAAATGATGCGGTCACCTACAACAGCTATCAGCTTATCCGCAATCGCCTTCCTTGGCTGCGCATTCGCAACCAAAACAAACCCAATAATCGCTATGATCGAAGTAAATATCCTTTTCGTGTGTAGCATGATCTCAAAAGTAATCGCGGCATTCACAAAAGAAGCCGGGTGAGGTTCTATTTAACAAAGATTTCTATCTAATTAGTAAATTAGTCAATGTGTCAATTGATCAATTGAGGTTTCCTCATATAATATGTCCCATTAACTAATCGACTAATTGCCCAATTGTTTAATGAATTAATTAAAGCGTGCGTTTCACTTCCTCCTGCTCATACGCCTCTACCACATCGCCTACTTTAATATCGTTGTAATTCTTAATGGTCAATCCGCACTCCATACCCGCCTGCACATCCTTTACATCATCCTTGAAACGTTTCAAAGATGCAAGCTCAGCATTTGCTCCTTCCGCAGTGGGATAGATCACGATACCGTCGCGTATCAATCTCACCTTTGAATCACGCTTGATCCTTCCATCACGCACATAACATCCAGCCACAACTGCCTTGTCAAACTTGAACACGTCACGAATTTCCACATTAGCGGTGATCCTTTCCTGGATGGTAGGCTCCAGCATACCCTCCATGGCGCTCTTCACTTCTTCAATGGCATTATAGATGATGGAGTACATCCTTATCTGGATTCCTGCATTGTCAGCCAGTCGCGCAGCCTGCAGAGATGGTCTCACATTAAATGCAATCACGATGGCATCCGAAGCCTCCGCAAGCACGATATCACTCTCATTGATCTGTCCAACCCCCTTGTGAATCACACTCACGAGGATCTCCGGAGTGGAAAGCTTCTGTAATGAATCACTCAACGCTTCTACTGAACCATCCACGTCACCCTTGATGATGATCTTGAGTTCCTTAAAGTTTCCAAGTGCAAGTCGGCGACCAATTTCATCAAGCGTAATGTGCTTCTTCGCACGCATTCCCTGTTCGCGTAATATCTGCGCCCGGCGGTTGGCGATTTCCTTTGCTTCTGATTCGTCTTCATATACCTTAAACTTCTCACCCGCCTGAGGCGCTCCATTCAATCCAAGTATCACCGCCGGTGACGATGGCCCGGCTGCGTCCTGTTTCTTATTCCTTTCATTGAACATCGCCTTTACACGCCCATAATACTGACCACTCACAATCAGGTCACCTATCTGGAGGGTACCGTTTTCTACGAGCAATGTTGCCACATATCCTCTTCCCTTATCCAGTGACGCCTCGATGATGGTACCCGTGGCTTCACGTTCAGGGTTCGCTTTCAGGTTCAACAACTCCGCTTCAAGCAAAATTTTCTCGAGGAGTTTGTCAATATTCAACCCCGTCTTTGCAGCAATCGCCTGGCTTTGGAACTTGCCGCCCCATTCTTCAACCAGGATGTTCATTTGGGAAAGCTGCTCATATATCTTGGTAGGATTTGCTCCATCCTTATCAATCTTGTTAATTGCGAAAATCATGGGAACACCAGCCGCTTGCGCATGGCTGATCGCCTCACGTGTTTGCGGCATCACTGCATCATCCGCAGCTATTACGATTACTGCTATATCAGTCACCTTCGCACCACGGGCACGCATGGCCGTAAAAGCCTCGTGACCAGGTGTATCAAGAAATGTGATTTCTTTTCCTTCGGCCACTTTCACCTGGTATGCTCCAATGTGCTGGGTAATACCACCCGCCTCACCTGCTACCACATTAGCACTTCTGATATAATCCAATAATGAGGTCTTACCATGGTCAACGTGACCCATGATGGTGACAATAGGAGAACGCGGCCTCAACTCATCTTCACCATCTTCATCATCTTCATCCTCCTCCATCTCCATTTGCTTCTCCATGTCAATGAACTCCACATCAAAACCAAATTCACTTGCTACCAGTTCAATCACTTCCGCATCCAGACGCTGGTTAATGGAAACCATGATGCCAAGTCCCATACACTTACTGATCACCTCCGCAAAGCTTACATCCATCAGGTTCGCTAATTCGCTCACGCTGATGAATTCGGTTACCAGCAATTTATTATCATCAGTAGAAGCTCCGGCTGCATCGGCAACGCCCTGGCGTTTTTCCCTGCGGATCTTCGCCTTTAGGCTCTTACCGCGGCCTCCCGCACCTGCAAGCCTGGCCTGCGTTTCACGGATCTTTTCCTGTATTTCTTTTTCATCAATTAGTTTGTCTTCACGGCGCCCGCCACGCTGGTTGCGACCTGCCGGCCTGCCGCCCTGGGCTGGACGGTTGAAAGGACTTCCCTGCCTGCGATCGCCCTGCCGGGTTACCGTCATTCCACTTCCACCTCCCGAACCTTCCTGCTTCACTTCCTTCTTTTCAATTGGAATGCGTTTGCGTTTCCTTTTCTCGTCCTTCTTGGGTCTTGTATCGCTATCTACAGGAAGATCGATTTTACCCAGGATCTTTGGACCTTCCAGTTTTTCTGCTTTGATATTTTCAATTACAGCCGGTGCCTCGGGTTCTTCCGTTTCCGCCACCTGTTCTTCAATAACAGGTTCTGGTTTTTTCTCATCTTCCTTCTCTACCTCGACTTCCTTCTTTGTCTTTTTCTTCTTTGCTTCCGCGGGTTTCTCTGCTGCCGTTTCGGCCGGCGCCTCGCCTGCTTTCTTTTTAACCACCTTCTTTGGTCGCGTAGATGAATCGATAGCAGAGAGGTCGATTTTGTCGATGACCTTCGGCTTTTCAATCTCGGGAGCTTCTATCTTCACTATTTCTTCTTCTTTCTTAGGTTCCTTCTTCGCTTCCTTCTTCGGCTCCTCCTTTACTACCACCGGTTCCTCTGCAACTGCTACCACTGGTTCTTCCTTTTTAGCAACCGTCACTTTCTTTTCCTCTTTCCTGAAGCTTATCTCTTCATCTTCCTTTTTCTTTTTCGGTTCGCCTTGTGCTCCCTTTGGCAATTCAAGCTGGTCGCTCTTCATCTTCGTTGCCTTATCACTCTGGAATTCCAATTGCAAAGCACGATACATCTCCTCTGTAAGTTTAGAGGTAGACTTAAGGTCATCCTTTGGGAATCCCTTACCGATCAGGAAATCAATAAGAGTATCCTGGCCAATATTGAATTCTTTGGCTGCACCTAATAATCGTGGAAGTTTAATTTCTGCCATATAAATTTTTCCCTGAAGCCCTTCTATTAATTACCGAAGGTAGTTTTTATTATTCCTTCAACCTTTCAAAAGCTTTCAGCTTTATTCTTTTTCAAATTCTTCCTGCAACACTTTTCTCACTTCGTCAATGGTTTCCTTTTCCAAATCCGTTCTTCTTTCCAGTTCCTCGGTAGTAAGGTTGAGTACGCTGCGGGCAGTATCACAACCAATCTTCTTGAACTCATCAATTACCCATGTATCGATTTCATCGCTAAATTCTTCCAGGTCGATATCAAATTCCTCTGTTTCTCCTTCATTATCGCGATATACATCCAACTCATAACCCGTCAGTTCCGTCGCCAGCTTAATGTTCACTCCCCTTCTACCAATGGCCAGTGACACCTGGTCAGGTTTCAGGTACACGCTCGCGTGTTTGCGTTCCTGGTCAATTTCCATGCTGGTGATTTTTGCAGGTGTAAGGGAGCGCTGGATAAGCAACTGGATGTTGTTGGTCCAGTTTATCACGTCAATATTCTCATTCTTTAGCTCACGAACAATCCCGTGAATGCGGCTTCCCTTCATACCCACACAGGCGCCCACGGGGTCGATCCTGTCATCATATGATTCCACAGCCACTTTTGCTCTTTCACCCGGGTCGCGAACGATTTTCTTAATCACAATCAGTCCGTCAAAAATCTCGGGGACTTCTATTTCCAATAATTTGGCCAGAAAATCCGGTGAGGTGCGGGAAAGGATGATGACGGGTGAATTATTCTTCATGTCAACCTTTTTCACCACCGCCCTGATGGACTCACCTTTCTTAAAATAATCCTGTGGTATCTGTTCGCTCTTGGGAAGGATCAGTTCATTTCCTTCTTCATCCAATAACAAAATTTCTTTTTTCCAAACCTGGTATACTTCGGCGCTGATGATCTCACCCACACGGTCGCCATATTTCTTGGCGAGTACATTCTTCTTCAAATCGCTGATCCTGCTGGCAAGGGTTTGCTTTGCAGCCAAAATTGCACGGCGACCGAAATCATAAAGGTCAATTTCCTGGTAAAGCTCTTCACCCACTTCAAAGTCAGGCTCAATCTTAACCGCATCTGAATAAGCTATCTGGGCGAGCGGATCCTCCACCTGGCCGTCTTCAACGATCATCCTTCTTCGAATGATCTCGAGGTCACCCTTTTCAGCGTTCACGATCACGTCAAAATTATCATCACTGCCGTACTTCTTCCTGAGAAGGGTCTTAAATACGTCTTCGACCACTTTCATCATCGTCGGTCTGTCGATGTTTTCCGCATCTTTAAATTCCTGGAAAGCTTCGATAAGATTAATACTTGCCATAACACGAAGTGTTAGAATTTGAGTTTATTTGTTTTTAATTTTTTTTATCGTTAAACGATTAGAATACAACCTGTACGGTGGTCGCTTTAATATCCCCGAATGTTACTGTATGTTCTACCAGCTCTTTCTTTTTACCCTTTCCCTTTTCTTCTTCAATCACCACTTCGTTTTCCCTCACCTCCTTTAGTTTGCCCTCCAGCTTGATCCCATCTTTTTTTACCACTTCTACCTTTCTGCCAACGTTCTTAACATATTGGCGATGAAGCTTTAATGGTTCTTCAAGCCCCGGAGAAGAAATTTCCAGTGAAAAATCACCCGGGCCAAAAAAAGCTGATTCTTCCAGGTCCCTGTACAATTTGCGATTGTATTGCACCAACTTGTCAATATTCACTCCCTGGTCAGCATCCAGGAACACCTTTACGTTGTTCGTCGGCCGAATCCTTATTTCCACCAGGAAAACGCCCGGCTCCTGCCGAATTAGGTTTTCAACTTTCTGCTCGAGTGATTTTATTTGCTCCTCAATGTTCATATCCGATAAAAGAAGAAGGGAACGACTTCGTTCCCTTCTTTTGATCTTTTCCACTGCAAATGTAGGGAAATTGGAGTATTGGCTCCAAATTTCGTATTAACGATTCATTGAAATTCAAAAACGTAATTTTGCAACATGATCCGCATTATTCTATTTGCCCTCCTGGCCTGGTTTCTTTACAAGCTTATCTTCCGGGTAATCATACCGGTTTACCGTACCACGCGCCAGGTGAAAAAGCAGTTCCATGAAATGCGTGCGCGCATGGAAGAACAGCAAATGAATGCCCGCGCTCCTGATCAGGAGCCTGCTCCCAAATCTTCGAAAGCACCTGCCAGCGACTATATTGAATTCGAAGAGATCAAATAACACGATATTTCTACGATTATTTATCTATTTTTGCAGCCCTAATTATCTTTTTGCCTCCTGCATGCTGGTAATTAGCTGGACCCTTAGCTCAGACGGTTAGAGCATCTGACTCATAATCAGAGGGTCGTTGGTTCGATCCCAACAGGGTCCACTGCAACGTTTCACCTCGCCTACGGCGGGGCAAGGCGTTTAAGTAGTTTAACGTTTAGAACCTGAGCAAGTATCCTGCTTCTTTTAACCGGGAGGATGCTCATTATCATCATGGTCACAATAACGGAAAACCGAAAACTGAAAACCGTAAACGTCAATAGGGTTTAACCTTTTATTAACCGCGATGAAAATACATTTGCCATTCACAAACTCTTTATGAAGAAATTCCTCTTATTGTCGCTGAGCTGCTTGTTTATCACTTCTATATTTGCACAAGACCCCGCTGAACCACAACCTATAAAAGAACCTGTTAACCTAACAGGCAGGGCAAATGATCATTTCCTGATCCAGTTTGGATATACAGGATGGGCCGGGAAACCTGATAGCGTTAGTCCTTCCGGTTTTTCAAAAAGCATCAATGTTTATTTCATGTTTGACTTTCCTTTCAAAACCAATCCTAAGTTAAGCATGGCCTTCGGACCCGGAATTTCAACTGACAATATTATATTCAAGAATACTTACATCGGAATAGCAGACCCCAGCAATACTTTGCAGTTCCGTGATGATTCAGATACGAATCATTACAAGAAAACCAAACTCGGTACAGCCTACCTCGAGGCTCCTGTTGAGTTCAGGTATACTGCCGATCCCCTCAATAGCGACCGCAGTTTCAAGTTTGCCCTGGGCGTAAAGGTAGGTACAATGCTTGGCGCAAAAACGAGGAATAAAGACCTCCAGGATAAAAACGGAAATACCATTAATCCCCACGTGCTGAAAGAATCAAGCAAACGATTCTTCAACACTACCCGCCTCTCCGCTCACGCAAGAATAGGATGGGGCCACTTCAGTCTCTATGGTAGTTATCAACTTACAAGTTTATTCAAGGACGGAGTAGCTGCGCAGATACGCCCGTTCTCGATCGGGATTACGCTTAGTGGTCTCTAGTTCGATGATCTGCTATAGTTATGTCGATGCTCAATGATTGTAGCGTGGCCCGATGAACGATATTGGGCGTTTCTTTATTTTGGTTTCCTTACCTAACTGCCAGGGACCTGATTCGATTTTTATTATTCGATTTACGATAACTGTCCTGCATAAATACTGATTCTCCCACATTCCAAAATTTCCCCGCCCTTCGGCCAACGATCAACCAATAACGATTTAACTTAGCAAAGTCAAGAAACACGCCGAACCTAAGAGTCCAACAACGGACAACAGACATCGAGCAACGAAGATTATGATAGAAAAGAGAAATCGAATACAAAACGAAGAAAAGGCAATACTGGTAGGTTTGATTCACAAAGAACAAACTGAGCAACAGGTGCAGGAATACATGGATGAGCTCGCGTTTCTTGCGGAAACCGCTGGAGCAGTGGCCGTGAAGAGATTCACGCAAAAACTCGAACATCCTCACAGCCGCACATTCGTTGGCAAAGGTAAGCTGGAAGAAATAAGGGATTACATTGCTGATAAAGATATACGCATTGCCATCTTTGATGATGAACTTACGGGCGCACAGATAAACAACATAGAGAAGGTGCTCAATGTGAAGACCATTGACAGGTCAGATTTGATTCTTGACATCTTTGCCCGACGGGCAAAGACGGCCCAGGCAAAAGCACAGGTGGAATTAGCGCAATATCAATACATCCTTCCCAGGCTGCGCGGTATGTGGAAACACCTTGAACGCCTCGGTGGTGGTATTGGTACAAGGGGTCCTGGTGAAACGGAAATAGAAACCGATAGACGTATAGTAAGGGATAAGATCTCTATTCTACGCAGGAGATTAGCAGAAATAGATAAACAGGCTTTTACACAACGAAAAGATCGGGGTGAATTCATTCGCGTAGCACTGGTAGGCTATACTAACGTGGGAAAGTCAACCATCATGAACATACTAAGCAAACGTGACGTTTTTGCAGAAAATAAATTGTTTGCTACTCTTGACACCACTACCAGCAAAGTAGTATTTGAAAATACTCCATTTCTCCTGAGTGACACTGTAGGTTTTATACGCAAACTCCCACATCACCTTGTGGAGAGTTTCAAAAGCACACTTGATGAAGTGCGCGAAGCTGACATCTTGTTGCACGTGGTAGATATCTCTCACGTAAATTATGAGGAACAAATGGGAGTTGTAAATAAAACGCTGCAGGAATTAAATTCTTCAGAGAAACCTACTCTCGTAGTATTCAACAAAATGGACTTATACGAAAAACAGACCTTTGATGAATGGCTGGAAGACGAAACAAAGGAAGAGATTCTTAAAGACCTGCGCGAAAGATGGCAACGGGAGACGAATGGAAATGCGGTCTTTATTTCTGCTATTGAAAAAAAGAACATCAGTGAGCTACGCGAAAGCATTCTTGAAAAAGTACGATTGATGTATAAAGTAAGATACCCCTACAAAACCGAGTTCCTCTATTAATCCATGCAGGAAAAGCAATACACCTGGCACAAAATTGCCGAGCATATCAATGAATTATCATTTGGCGAGAATTTTATTGCGGTCACCCACTTCAATGGACGAAAGATTTGTGTGGCTAAACAGGGAGAAGAAGCTTTTGCCTTTTCGTTTACCTGCCCGCATGCGGGTGGCATCATGGCATATGGCCAGATCAACCAGGAGGGCCAGGTGGTTTGTCCCTTGCACCGATACCGGTTCGATATGCGCACCGGCAGAAACGTGAGCGGTGAAGGTTACTATCTCATGCATTGGCCGTTAAGGATTACGGAAGAAGGGGTTTACTTAGGGACGTTTAACGTTTAAGCGTTTAACATTCCTTAACGAGGCAGGTATATGAAAAAACATGAACACTAAATGATTTCCCAGGCTCAGATACCTTTCCAATCAACCTCAAAAACGCTTTATATCATGAGAGACTCTTTCCGCTCTAAGGAACGTTAACGACTTAAACGTTAAACGTTAAACGATAAACGTACCTCCCCCAACTGTCTCAAATGCCTTTGCGTGTGCACCAAGCCAAAATACGCCCATTCAAATCTGGTCATAGGAGGAGAAAGCGGTAAAGTGAAATCAGTGCAGAGCAAACTGAGATCTTCGGTTGCAGTGAAATTAGCCAGGCGGGAATAAATTTCATTTGCCGATTTCAATAACTTTTGTCGGTCATGAGGAGGGTTGGATGGCCGCACGAATTCAGGCGATTCGAATTTCACAGTGAAGTCAAGAAATGTATCATGCAGGATCTTTACCTGTTCATCAAAGGCACGCTCACTTTTTATTGTATTGCCTTTCATCAACCCTTCCAATCCTCCTACTGATTTAAGAATATGATCTACTACCTGGCCGGCAGTCCATTTTCCAATTGAAGGCATCGCGTTGAATCGCTCATCAGTAAACGATTCTATTAATTCCGTTAATTGTGCCCCCGCGGCCTGGAGATCATTGCTTAGTGTTGTCATGATTGTTAGTTTTTTGCATATCAGTTGTTGGCTGTCAGTTGTCAGCAGAACCTGAACACTGACGTAACTCCCCAAATACCAAATTCCCGGTTCCAAATTCCAGCACACTCCTCAGCTCGCCAGTTCCTCACCTTCTCCAATGCCATCGTCTTATTCAAATACAACCACACTTTCCACAAGCTGCGATTTCTTCCGATAAAAAAAATAGGATCCTGCCGCCAAAAACAATGGCAATATCATGAACATCCAACTATTCACGGGCATTCCACTGGCAATAATGCAATAGGTGGCTCCAACGAGATCAAATACCAACCCGGCATAAGCCCATTCTTTTAATCTTGATGCACGAGGCATGAGGATGGCAATCACGCCTGATAATTTTGCATAGCCAACAAAGGGAACAAGATAGGCGGGCAAACCCATGGCAGCGAAGCCATCCACAGCCATTTGATCAATCAAGATGTCAGGTATGGCAGAACCCAACATAGCAACCGCAAATAGAATAGTGAATGTCCAGTAAGCAATTTTAATCTTTTTCATGATGAAGTATTTGAGATGAACAATGTTTTCACAAACATACCACGTCGCAAAATGATCGCAGACCGGGTATTGCGACAAAAAAGGGGAGAAATGCGACAAGGCAGGGTTCAAATCGAATTAAGGATAAGGAGTTAGGGTTAGGGGTTAGGGGTTAGGGAAACCTCGTATTGAAGCTATTTCTCCCCTGGATACGGTGCGGTAACCATTACAGTAGGGTTCCCATCAACTCCTAACCCCTAACCCGTAACACTAACCCTAACCCCTAACACATAACTCTTTCACCCTAAGGATTACCCTTACTCAAGAATGTTCGTTTCCTTCTATTGTTTTGCGCTGGGTTATTGCCTTATTTCGCTCTGTGATCCACGTATCCCTTGAAGGAACAATTTAATCCATGGAAGAATGTTCACCCTATGACAGGAAATGAAGGGTAGAAAGGGCCGATGTAAAAACCACGTTTTGGATATAGGATTTGAAGAGGCAGATTTTTCTGCCTCTTCGTTATTTAAGGAATTTTGCAAATGGGAATACTGGTTTTTCAACCCGCATAGTAGCATCAATCCAACAACAATTACTCCTGCTTGAAAAACATAATTGCTTACTGGTTGATGGAGATTTAGCAAATGAAATCTTCAGGCAATAGTTTGTTCCGGGAAATAGTGGCTGCGCTGTTTGTGTTACTGTTTTTGTATACAGGCATCGAAAAACTAACTGACCGAAGCCGCTTTGAATCGGCAATGGAACACTCTGACCTGATTCACCCATTTGCCAGGCTACTCTCCTGGAGCATACCCATGTTGGAATTAATAATTGTGTTGCTCTTGTTTCTGCCGCGTTTAAGGAGAATAGGATTGATCAGTTCTACCATCCTGCTGGCATTATTTACAGCCTACATTGTTTACATACTGAAATTCTATGAACAGCTGCCATGCAGGTGTGGAGGTGTGATTGAGCAAATGACATGGAAGGAACATCTATTATTCAATCTATTCTTTTTATTTATGGGAATGGTTTCAATCATTCCTTCCAATAAACTTAATCGACTTATCGCGATAAACAGGAGAAGCCGAATACCTGTATAAGATAGTAGGCAATTATAAAAATTTAAAACCTCAATTATGAAAAAGTTCATCCTGGTAATGTTAGCCGCCGTGATGGCAATTGGATTCAGCGCATTTACGAGTGCGCCGGAGAAGGAAACAACTCCTTACTTTTGGTTTGATGAAAGCGAAATGGAATTTGTTGAATACGAAGGAGGGCTTGCCTGTCCAGAAGGACAAGTAACCATTTGCACTGTTGATGACATTGAAGAACAGGGATCTGAAATCCTCTACAGGTCTCAGAGTTTGAATGATCCACTAAAGTACAACTAACAGGATCAGCTTGCAGGAGGAAAAACTCCTGCAAGCTTAGTTATCCGTGATCAAAAGGACCTTCATCATTTCCGTTCCGGGTATCAATTGAAGTCCGAATTGACCTAAACTATTATTGACACTTTTCAAATCAAGAAACGGCGCATTTATGCTTATATCTATAGGCTTATAAATCCCGGTCTCGTCAAGTACAATTTCGCGATTTTGAAACGTTCGATGTATTAAGGTTGAAATGATATTTTTTAATGGATAAGCCACGGCTTCCAATGAGGCATGGGAATAATTCCATTTTCTCTTTTTACTAATAGAGGGTAATACCCTGCGTGCACTATCATTTGCGATTAGTTTCCAACATGGCATAGGCCGCAATTCTTCCACCACGTTTAAACCAAAGTACCTTCCTAAATCCTCCTTCATCACTCGCTTGAGAAATGTCCTTTTATACTTTTCGGGTGGCACGGTAAGGCTATATCCAAATAATTTTCCAAGTAAAGTAGAATCTGAAAGCTCAAAGATGGGTTTTGGCCAGGTTTTTCCATATAACGTTGAATTGACATCCCATTCATTTTCCCCATTGTAGGCATAATTATACAAATCTGCCACCGACGCACGCAAAATCTGAAAGGTGCCATTCGATGCCGGGTAGTCGAAATTCGGTGGAGATGTTTGATACATCGTATCAACCCAATCAAACAAGATTGACCTAAATAAAAAAACACTATCGGGTCCGCCATTATTCCCCACCAAAAAGGGCTTGTCTAAATTTGGCCGGGTGGCCTTCCTTGACTTTCTTTCTCCGCCATAATCTCCGTTGATGAACCGTCGGATATTAGTTGAATTGACTTCTTCCAGTCCAGTCACCGCCCTGACCAATCCGATATCATCCATCCAGAGGTAATAGGGAGTCCCTTCCTTGTTCAGTTTTTTATAAAACACTGTATCAAATGCCACTCTAAATGATAAATCGAATAATTGCGAATATTTCTCATATACTTTGCGAATGCTCTTATGAGTGAGTCCTACCATAATGAACTCCATTTTTCCTTTAAACTCTTGCTGGAGTTCTTTGAGCTTGGGCATGCTCTTAAAACAAACAATGCAACCAACCGAAAAGAAATCAAAAATCACGAACCTTCCTTTCAATGACCGTAATCTAAGTAACGATGAATCAGAAAGTGGTATTGAAATATCAGGGATTTGTTCACCTATTCTTATTTCTCCCTGCTGATTTGTTTGGGAATGAGCATTAACTTCCAAACAAAATAACATCACTGCCAATACAAGCAACTTCATACAAATTGTTTTGTGTGGAAAAGGGAATAGTTAGATACTTCCACAAGATTTACAGCTTATGGAATTAATTGCAGTATCTATAATTAAGAAATTTATGTTCCTCCATCCCAGCCAGGCTAATACCCGGGATTTTGCGAGAGATTTGGATTTCTATTTCGTTCGGATTGGGGAATTGGATATACCTTATCCTCCGGCTGCCAGTTAGGCGACTTAATTCCTCCAAGCACTTCATCCACCATACCCATTCTTGATAGGTCCATCCATCGAAAACCATTCTCCGCAAAAAATTCAATTTTTCGTTCCTGTCCTATTGCAATAAAAATCTCTGCAGGGTCTGATGTTGTTATATTTGTAAGACCTGCACGCTGCCTTATGGCGTTCAGATCATCCTTTGCCCCATCCATGTTATTTTGCCTTAACCGGGCTTCCGCGCGAACAAGATACATCTCAGCTAATCGAATCACGATAGTATGTTCCGTAATTGTAGATGAAATACCGGAGACTTTATACTTGTAGGGATAGTAATAAGTATGGCCACTGGTTGTAACCTCTCCAACCCAGTTTTCCCGTCTCAAATCACCAGGTTCAAAACTATTGACCAAGGTGTCTGTCAAACTTCCGTTAGTGGGATTACTTGTGAAAATGAATGCGCCAAAAACTGAATTGGAACCAGTAACTACAGGCATTAACTGCCAAATTGATTCTTTATGGTCCTTCTTGAAAATTTGAGTAATGTCAGCGCCCAATGAGTACAATCCTCCTTGTGAAATTATTTCAGTAGCTAACTGTTCCGCCAATTGCCAATTCTCCATCTCCAATTGAACTTTTGCCAACAATGCTAAGGCAGTATACTTATTTGGCCTCACTCGTTCGGTGGTGGGTCCATTTTGACCGGAAACATAGCCAGCACCCAATAAACCAATCGCCACTTCAAGGTCGTTGGCAATTTGCTCTTCAACTTCTGATTTTATGCTTCTCCCAGCCATTGCATTTATGTGAAAGTCGGTAGATGTAATTATAGGAATGTCACCATAAAGGTTTTTCAAATAATAATGACAGAGCGCTCTAATGAAATGGGCTTCGCCTTTTAGTTGCTTCTTAACTAACTCTGACACACCTTCTGATGATTCCAACCCTTCAATCACAGCATTAGCCTGGTAATTAAAATTGTAGAGATCGGTCCATAACCTTAGTGTTAATGTATTTAATGGAGTAAGATTATTATTTGACAAGTCAGTATAATCAACATTTGTGGCGTAAGTGATCATTTCATCAGAGGAAAGGCCGGCGAAATAAGTCAAAGAATAGAAAAAACGAAGACCCTCCATAGTTGCATATATCGAAAGCATGGCGCTGGTGGCGGTAGCATCCGATTCGAATACACTCGCCTGAACCAATTGTGTAGAGGGAGTGCCCACATCCACAAACTTTCTACAACCAGTATGTAAAACCAGGATATACATTAATAATGGAATTAAGAATTTTTTCATAACCAATACTTTTTAAAGGGTTAGGTTGATACCCAGCGAATACGTTTTCTGAGGAGCGACGGTCAAACGCGTCTCGGGATCAAGAACTTTATAGCGACTGATGGTAAAGAAATTTTGAAGCTGTCCATAAAGTGTCAGCCGAATAGGAGACTTACCTTTCGTCTTATTGAACTCGTATCCCAGGTAAATGCTCTTGCCCCTGATAAATGATCCATCGGTATAACCAGCATCGCTTTGATCAAATCTTGAATCGGCAGAAGTAGCCGCAGAGTTTGAAGTACTGAACCGCTGCACATTACTTATATCACCGGGGTGTTGCCATCGATCCAAAACATAAATGGGTTGATTAACCATTGATCCGGCACGAGCAAATGCATTCGTGTGTGAAACTATTTCCTTCTGCCTCACAAACTGGATGAGAAAGTTCAGGTTAAGACGTTTCCAAATAATATTCTGACTAAGTCCACCAAAGTATTGTTGCCCCGTAAAAACTATGAATTGGCGATCAAGAGGACTTGAAATTGCATTGTCCTCGTTAAAGTCTTCAAATTCATACAATCCTGTGGCGGGATTTACACCGAGGTAGTGGTATTGTTTCGTGATAAACAAAGACCGTCCTATTACGTACGAATTCGCATAGGATGATGCCGCCAAATCAGGATAATCTACCAGTTTATTTCTTGGAACAGTTAAATTAAAATTGGCTTTCCAGTTAAATTGACTACTTCTTACAAGGGTAGTACTCAAATCAATTTCCACTCCTGTATTTCGAATGACCGCGGGTATATTTTGAATTACCCCAGAAAAGCCAGTAATGACGGGAAGAGGATATGACAATAATTGATTCGCCGTAGTGTTTCTGAAGTAGCTTAAATTTAAAATAACGGCATTGCCAAGAAACCCGAGTTCTAGTCCGCCTTCGAGTTTTTTAACCATTTCCCATCCATACTTATCATTGCTGAGTCGTGTGGGATATAAGGTCGAAATTCCCTGGTAAGGATAGTTGTAATTAGAATATGTGTCGAGATAATTATACTCGCCTATCTGGTCATTCCCTGTAGTGCCATAACTTACTCTCAGCTTGCCAAAATTGAGAAACTCAACATTTCTCCTTACCCAATCGGTTTGTGTAAATATCCAACCAAGACCTACTGAACCAAAACCAGCGAATCGCCGTCCCGGTCCAAATCGGCTTGAACCATCATACCTAAATGAGCCGCTCAACAAGTAGCGCTTGTTGTAGGTCATATTTAACCTGCCAAAAAAAGCGATGTAATGATAAATATCTTCTACACCCCTAAAAAGATCTATATCAGCAGCAGCACTTGGGTTATTCATTAATTCATCTGAAGAAAAACCAGTAGCTGATACTGCCGTGGCTATTCTTCTGGAACTTTGCAAAGTGGACCCCGCAAGAGCAGTAAAATCAATATTTCTGATGCTTTTCTTAAGCTCTAATTGAGGCTCGAGTACGGTGGATCGAACCTGATCATCTCCAAACACTGAACGAACTAATGCTGAGGGAGGAAAAGCAGGATTAACTGAAACTCGAGGTGTAATCAATCGCTCTTTAGTCTGAATTGAATTAAACCCAAAGTTGATCTTAAATTCCAGAACAGGCAATACTTTGTATCCCATGCCAACGCTGGCTATCAGATTATCTGTCCAACTTTCAAATGTCTTTTCCAGGCTTGCAGCAGGATTCGTCCATGTTGAATTTGCCCAATTATATTTACCTGAAGAATCATAAAGGGCAGGAGCGTTAGGAGGGAGTGTTATATGTTGCCTGGGATTATCCTGGGGCAGCTTATTTTCTCCCGCTATAAAACTTACCTGGGCCATTAAGCTTAAACGACGATCAGTTGAAGCGTGGTTGAAACTAAAAAGCGCAGAATATTTCTTATCAAAAAAATCACCTGGAAAGACAGAGGTTTCTTTATGATGGCCAAGCCCCAACAAATATTGGGTGTTTGCACTCCCCCCGGATATATTTAAATGCACATCATAAACGCGGGAAGTATTTCCAACAAAATAATCCTGCCAATCAGTATACCGTGTGGTATCCCAAACTAATAAATCCCTGGCATTTGAAGTCGTTGGCGTTACTCCATCGTTAGCAAACGCTTCTCTTCGCATCATTAGGTACTGCTGCGTATTAAGCAATGGCATTTTTTTCAGAATCTTTCCAAATCCGTAATAGGTATTGAGATTGATTTGCTCTTTTCCACTCTTTCCTCTTTTAGTTGTAATAAGAATAACCCCATTAGCCCCCCTGGAGCCATAAATTGAGGTAGCTTCTGCGTCTTTCAATACCTCAATGCTTTCAATGTCATAAGGATTAATGTTATTGAAGGGACTCGTGATTGTTCCACCACCGCCCGAAGTGGTTAAGGATGAAGATGGAAACGGTACACCGTCTATCACATATAAAGGATCATTTCCATTTGCGATGCTGTTTTGACCTCTCAATTCAACGGTCATATATGCACCTGGCATTCCCGATATTTGCCTGATATTAAGTCCTGGAATACGACCCGCCAACGCAGTCAAAGGATTTGATACCACCTGCTTCCTAATCTCCTCCCCCTTCACCTGTCCCACATTCCCTGTATTCATCCTTCTCGTGGTCTTACCATAGGCGATCACCATCGTTTCATCCAACACACCCACCTTTTGTTTCGCCGTCACGAGTAAATTTTCTCCCGCCTTCGCACGTAGCTCCATCAACTCCACCTCCGCTCCACTCACTACAATTATCCCTGGTGATGGAAATTGCTTAAAGAAAAATTCGCCATTTGAATTCGTCACTGCCACTTCGTTTGTACTTCGAATCATCACGGATATACCAGGCAGCGGCTGGTTGTTTTCACTCAACACCCTGCCGCGCAATGGTAGTCCATCCTCCCTTGGAGGACTGGTAACAGTCTTTTGCTTGATGATGATATGCCGGCCTTCAACCTGGTAAATCAACGGCTGGCCTTCGAAACATTTGTTCAACACCTCCTCCAGCCGCGCATTCGTGACCTTTATCGTGACCGGCTTTGCCAATGATATGGCCTCACGCGAATAAATAAAACTCTGGGAGATCTGCCGCTCGATCATCAGCAACACGCGCTCCAATGATTCATTCTCCACTGAAAGACTCACCGTAGGTGTTTGTGTTCTTCCCACCTGGAAAAAGAACAGAAGCAAAAAAAGTAAACTACACCGTTTCATGACACACAATTTTAAAAGCAAATGCATAGCTTTGGTTTGTTTGGGTTAAACAATCATTGTCTCCACGACAAATCATCGGGTAACCCAAACGCGCCGGGCAGTGTGACAGCACTTCCCGGTTTTTTTTGGATCACTCCTTATTTCGTGACAGTTATTTTATTTCCGTTAATGTGAAAATGTACGTGGCCCGTTTGTTCCAGCAGTTGTAAGAGTTTTGATACGGGCACTCCTCTATCTATTGTTCCATTAAAATGGTAATCGATCTTATCCTTTATATCAACCTCGGCATCATACCAGCGTTCCACCTTGCGCATGATATCTTCAATGCGTGAATCCTGTAACTTAAACTGGTTATTCTTCCAGGCGATGATGGCCCCGACCCGTACCTCTTCAATACCTTTCCATTCTCCCTGGCTGATCTTTATTTGTTGTCCGGGCCGAAGCTCTTCGCGGTGCTTGTCATTTGAAACCCGTATTGCGCCTTCCACCAGTGTTGTTCTTATTTCATTTTCATCTGAATAGGCCATTATATTGAAGGCAGTTCCAAGGGCACGGACGTCGATCCCATTTACATTAACTATAAAAGGCCTGCTGGCGTCCTTTTCAATTTCAAAATAAGTTTCTCCCGTTACCGCTACCTTTCTTTCTTCACTACTGAAACGCGAGGGAAACTTTATGGATGATTCCGCATTCAACCAAACCCTGCTTCCATCCGGTAACACCAACCGGTAAAATCCTTTTCTGGGTATGATGATCTCGTGCTGTTCTGGCGCATTCTCATTTTCCTCATAATAAACCACGCCATCCTTAATCCGAATGTTTTCACTCACGATGGTGTCACCATCATCCAAGTCAATTCGTTCACCATTCTGCATTCGCAGTATTGCCCGCTCACCACCCGGTAGTATATCCGCCGAAGCTATCCGGACAGGCCCCCGTACTTCACCCTCAGTTGGAGCAAATACGAAGTACGCAGCAAAGGCGATCAATCCAACAAGGACCGCTGCGGCGGCTATCCGAAGGATTGATACGACCTTTGAGCGCTTTTTGAACCTTATCCTTTCCTTGGTTCCTATAAGATTGCGCTCTACATTCCTGGCAGCACACCATTGTAGAAAGTTCTCCATCGACTTCTCGTCTGTCAGGTCTTCAAACAACTGCATGTTGGCATCACTCGAAAGAATCCATCTGTCGAGTTCCTGTTCCTCATCAGCAGTCAATTTCTTATTTATAAAACCACTGATGAGATATGCCGCACGAAAGGAAAGTCTTAAATCATCAAAACCCTCAGAATATTTTTCCATTACAATAATGTTAAGTAAGACCGCCTTCCAGCTATTAAACTGTCAAACGGTAAAAAGCGTAGATCGGGAAAGCAAAAATTTTTTTTTGGAAAAAAATTTTTCAACCGGGAATAAAAGTTTTCCGAATTAGCTGCAAAGCTTTAAATCGCTGGTTTCGTACTGTTTCAGGATCGGTTTCCATTAGTTGGCCGATCTCCTGGTAGCTTTTTCCCTCCAGGTAATACAATTTGAATACCTGTTGCATGCGTGGCGGCAGCTGCTCGATCAACAGGAGAATCTCTTTTATGGTTTCCG
>Ga0196972_1000412_pt1 | contig 23330 bp, 17 predicted proteins | sample S1v_2013CmetaG_FD_148618 | JGI IMG/M metagenome (GOLD analysis project Ga0196972, IMG submission 148618) | Soil microbial communities from Anza Borrego desert, Southern California, United States - S1+v_20-13C | ecosystem: Environmental > Terrestrial > Soil > Desert | place: USA: California...
CGCAAGCGCCGCAACGCCGCAATGCGCCCTTCTGGCAAGAACCCTCCGGGCAGCCCCGGGAACCGGCCGCCTGCGGTGTTGCGGCTCCTTGCCGTAGCACCGCTACGACGCGTCGCCACGCCTAGCATTCGACTGGTTCCCGGGGCTGCGCGCCCCATACATTCGGGGGAAATCGCTCTAGTAACCAAGATAGAAGGAAGGAAAGCAGCGGGCCTTGCGAAAAAGCACGCCGGGGACGGAAGGAACTTAATCGAAATTAAGTCCCTTCCATCAATAGAGGAGGAGAGGAAATTATTGTGCGGGAACTATTGCGGGTTGTCCGGCAAGCATTGATCTGAAGAATTGCTGCATCATGTTCCGCGCAGCGTCTGCAGCGGCGGATGACTGAGGACATTGCGCAGCCCGACCCAGCCGCCGACGAACGCGCACAGCGATCCGACGAATAATCCGGCCAGCCACACGACCGGACTGAAGGTCCATTCGAAGCTGAATACGAACTTCGCCAGCGCCCATCCCACAGCAGCAGCACCAGTGGCAGCGAGCATGCCGGCAAGGCCGCCGACAAGTGCAAACTCGATCCACTGCGATTGTGACAACTGCTTGCGTGTTGCACCGAGCGCGCGCAGCAATCCCGATTCGCGTATGCGTTCATCCTGCGATCCGACCAGCGCTGCGTACAGCACAAGAACGCCCGATGCCAGCGTGAACAGGAAAAGGAATTCCACCGCGGCAATCACCTGGTCGAGCACGCCCTGCACTTGCCGGATCATGCTGCCGACATCGACGACGGTGAGGTTCGGGAAGTCGCGCGTGAGTTCGTTGACGAAGGACGACCTCGCAGGAGGAAGATGGAATGCCGTGATCCAGGTCTGCGGCATGTCTTTCATGAGTGACGGATTGAGGATCACGAAGAAATTGACACGCATCGATCCCCACTCGAGCTTGCGCAGGCTGGTGATGGGCGCCTCGACCCGCTGTCCGGCGATATCGAACTGCAAGCGGTCACCCAGCTTGAGGCCGAGCGTCTTGGCAAGACCTTCCTCCACCGAGGCTTCCGGTTTGCTGTCGTCGAACCATCGCCCGGCAACCACATGATTCTGATCGGGAACATCATGCATCGTGGACAGGTTGAATTCGCGGTCGACGAGCCGGCGTGCGCGGTCGTCGGCATAGCTGTCCACCGTAACGGCCCTGTCGTTCACCTGGACCAAGCGCCCGCGGATCATGGGGTACAGCGCAGTGCGGCCGTTGCCGTTGGCGGCGATCCGCTTTTCGATCTCCGGCTTTTGATCCGGCTGGATGTTGATCACAAAGCGGTTCGGCGCGTCCGGCGGCGTGGAGTTGCGCCAGGCATCGATCAGGTCGCCGCGAATCACCGTCAGCAACAGCAAAGCCATCAAGCCTAGCGACAATGCGACAACCTGCACCACGGTCGCTCCAGTACGTCGCTGCAGCGCAGTGACGGCAAAGCGCCAGCTCGGCCGATTGAGCGCGGGGCGAAGGTAACGCAGCGACTTCAAACTGAGCCAGCCGACAAGCGCGAACACCGCAAAGCCTCCGAGGAAACCGGCAGCAGTCAGCAAGCCGAGCTTCGGATTGCCGGATTGCCAGAGCAGCAAGCCGAGAAAGGCCGTCAGCCCGAGCGCATAGGTCGCCAGCGTGACCGGTTGCGGCGCGTCCTGCTCGCGGCGGATGACGCGGTTGTGCGGAACATTGCGCAACTGCAGGATGGGCGGAATGGCAAAACCGACCAGCAACAGCAAACCGGTTGCCACGCCCTGCACTGCCGGCAGGAAGCTTGCAGCAGGCAGTTTGTTGGTCACCAGGCTGCCGAGCCATTCGAGCAGGACGAAGTGCGCCGCGAAGCCGACGGCGGCGCCAAGCAGGCTGCCGGCGAGGCCCACCGCGAGGAATTCGATCAGGTACATTGCAGTCACCTGGTTCTGCGTCAGACCGAGGCATCGCAGCATCGCGCAGGCATCGATGTGGCGCAGCATGAAACGCCGCGCCGCCATTGCGACCGCAATCGCTGCCAGCATCGCCGACAGCAGGCCGACGAGCGAGAGGAACTGTTCCGCCCTGTCCAGCGTCGCCCGCATCTCGGGACGGCCGGATTCCAGCGACTCCAGGCGCACACCCTTGACGTAATCGCTTTCTATCCTGCCCTGCACCCAGCGCTGGTAGGCAGCGATCCGCGCGGGATCGCCAGCAACCTGGAGACGATAGACGACACGCGAGCCGAACTGGATCAGGTTGGTCGCAGGCAAGTCCGCCAGCGGGAGCATCACCCGGGGCGCGAAGTTCATGAAACCGGCCCCGCGGTCGGGTTCGAGGGCGATGACCTTCGCAATACGGAAGCTCTTGTCGCCCAGTCGCAGGGAATCGCCCATCTTCACATCGAGCGCCTGCAACATGCCGGCATCTACCCAGACGGTATCGGCTGCAGGAACGTCGCGCGTTTCCGCATCAGTCGCATCGGGCTCATCCGCGATACTCAGTGCGCCGCGCAGCGGATAACCGGGCGAGACGGCCTTGACCGAGGCCAGCTGCGATTGCGTCCGGTCGCCCTCGCCTGCCAGCGCCATGCTGGGGAAAGTGACCGTTTCGGCAAGCACCAGGCCCCGTCTCAGCGCCTCTTCTCGCCACGCCTGGTGAATAGGTTGGTCGGCGTTGATGACGAGGTCGGCGCCAAGCAACTGGTGTGCATCTCGGTTCAGCCCGGCACGCATCCGGTCGACGAAGAAGCCAACGGAAGACAGCGAGGCCACTGCCACGATCAGCGCGACCAGCAGGAAACGGAGTTCGCCCGCGCGCCAGTCGCGGCGGGTCATCAGTAATGCCTGTTTCAGCATCAGGTACTCAACTTTCTGAAAAGCCATCGGAGGCCGCGCCAAAGTTTCGGCAACAGCCACAATGCAACGAAGAAAAATACGACGAGGAAAGCAAGCAGCATCAGCGGGTGGAAGAAAGCCATCCACAATCCGCCAAGCACTGCCATGTCCTCAGTGAAAGAAGCCGCCCAGTTGCTGAACGGCTCGGGTGAAGTATTGATCAGCGCGCGGCTTCCGGCCTTGGTTACATGCGCACCGGCCGCGAAGGTTCCGCCGAGAAGGGCCGCGATCGCGGTCCATTCCGCCCCCATCTCCCCCAGCGCGGCGGCGCCAAGCACCGCGCCCGCCGGCACCCGGATGAAGGTTTGTATCGCATCCCATGCCGAATCGATGCCCGGCACCTTGTCGGCAAGGAACTCCACCAGCAATAGCGCACCGGTCAGGGCCATCACCCAAGGTGATTCCAGCACTTCCAGCGCGGGCGGCAGGTCTATCCACCCTGCCCGGCCGAACCAGCCTGCAATGAACAGCGTCATGTACAGCCGGATGCCGCTGGCCCAGGACAGGCCGCCGGCCAGTGCCGCGGCAGAGAGCATGTCACCCATGCGGCCCCCTGTCATGGAAGTGGCGGCTCAAGGTGCGCGATTCCGGGATGGCCGGCGAACGGGCCACGAGCATGAAGGTGCCGGCCGCGATGAGCATGATGGGAACGATGAAGCGCCACCCCAGCCCGTAATATTGGCGGAAGAAGGACAGGACGCCCGCAAGGATCAGCAGCGGTCCCGCCACCACGGACGATTTGGTGATGCCATCGATGGCAAGGATGGCGATGCCAGCCCCGGCCAGCCCGAGGATCCACAGCCAGTGGATCTCCGGCAGCCAGTCGAGGCTGTTGAGCAGCCAGGCAAGGCCCAGCACAATCAACACAACGGGCAACGCAGCATCTTTCATCGAACCCTCTCCGGGGAAGACGTCGTGATACTGATTTTGTTACTGCAGTTTCTGATTTTACTGCTCGAAGAATGCGTCCACTTCATCCAGGAACTTCTGCTTCGCCTGAGCTTCGAGGAAGGACGCCGAAAAACTGTTACGCGCGAGCTGGTACGCGTGGTGTTTTTCCAGCGGCAGCGCCTCGAACATCTGCAGGAAATTTTCGTTCACATAGCCGCCGAAATAGGCCGGGTCGTCAGAGTTGACCGTGACGACCAGGCCCGCGTCCAGCAGGCTCACCATGTTATGGTCCGCCGCCTTGTCGAATACACGCAGCTTGATGTTGGACAGGGGGCATACCGTCAGCGGCACCTTGTCGCGCGCCAGCCGCTGGGTGAGCGCCGCGTCTTCCAGGCAGCGCACGCCATGGTCGATGCGCTCCACCTTCAACAGGTCGAGCGCGGTGCGGATGTACTCCGGCGGGCCTTCCTCGCCGGCGTGGGCGACCAGGCGCAGGCCCAGGTCCTTGCAGCGTGCGAACACCCGCGCGAACTTTTCCGGCGGATGGCCGCGTTCCGACGAATCCAGCCCCACGCCGATGAACTTGTCCCGGTACGGCATCGACTGCTCGAGAATCTCGAACGCTGCTTCCTCGGACAGGTGGCGCAGGAAGCACATGATCAGTGCCGAGCTCATGCCCCACTCGGCTTCCGCATCCTTGAGCGCGCGATGGATGCCGGTGATGGCGGTACCGAAGGACACGCCGCGGTCGGTATGCGTCTGCGGATCGAAAAAGATCTCGGCATGACGGACATTGTCGGCGCGTGCATGCTGCAGATAAGCCCAGGTCATGTCGTAGAAATCCTGCTCTTTCAGCAATACGCTCGCGCCTGCGTAATAGATATCGAGAAACGACTGCAGGTCGGTAAATGCATAGGCGCGGCGCAGGTCTTCTACCGAGGCGTAATTGAGCTTGACCTGGTTGCGCTCAGCCAGCTTGAAAATCAGCTCCGGCTCGAGAGAGCCTTCGATATGCATGTGCAGTTCTGCCTTGGGCATTTGCTTGAGCGTGTCGCGTAATGCGGCGTCCATTTTCCCGTCCTCCTTTACCGTGAATTATTCTACGATTGTACGGTAACAATTCTCATATGCGGGAACTACTCGAAACGGACAATCAATGCCCTGCGGCATCGCCTCGCCGCATGAACATGAACACGCAAGGAAACAAGGTCGCCACGCCGGCAACTACATCGTCGCGCCCCGGCTTCCTTCCGCATGGGTTTTCTCGTAGGCCTCCTGGCAGGGCGCGCAGCGCTCGGCCGTCGGCTGCACCTTCAAGCGCTCATAGGGAATTTCCGATTCGCATCTGACACAATCGCCGTAGGTGCCGTTGTCCATCCGTATGCGCGCCGCCTCGATCGCACGCAATTCGGTGACATCGCGCGTGATCGCGGCATTGCCGAGGTCGACGGCGAGGTTGGCGAAAGACGAGTCCCCGGGGTCCGGCGCTTCCGTTGCGACATCGAGATAGCCGTCCTGCTCATTGACTTCCCGCTGCAACTCGGCGCGCAGCTCCTTGGAGCGATCGTCCAGCATATGTTTAAGTTCGGCAAGTTGCCCTTCAGTCAGGTTTGGCATGGCGCTTCTCTCTGAATGACGTATGAATGGATGCCGCTCTTGCGGCGGCCGCTTGGTTCTAGCCGGTTCGCAGGCGCGGCGGCTGTGCCCGGCGCCGCCACCACGCCGCCAATGCGAATCCGACCCCGGCGATCCCGACAAAGAACGCAGTGGTAATGCGCGGATGCATCGTTACCCTGGTGTACAAGCTCGACTCGAACACCGGCCCAGCCATGCCCTGGCGTTCCTGCAGGTCCGTTCCCGGATGGTGCAGGCTGTTCAGGCTGCGGTCCTTGGCCGCCATGCCGGACCGCTGCAACCGGAATAGAAAGCGCCGCGCATAGCTGTCCATCGCGCGTGGGACGTAATGCGCGGTGGACGATGCCATCTTTGCCGTGCCGCCCACGAAAATGTCGCGCTTGAAGTGCTCCGCGGCATGCAGGATCGCGTCGGCCGCGACATCCGGTGCGTAGATCGGCGGCGGCAGGCGCGGCTCGACGTCCATGTAATTCTTTGCATGCTCGACGAACATGGTGTCGACTGCCGCGGGCTTGATCAGGGTGACCGCAACCGGCGCGCCTTCCGCCTCGAGTTCCATGCGCAGGGAATCGGTAAATCCCTTCACCGCATGCTTTGAAGCCGCGTACATGCCCTGCAGCGGAAGCGCATGGTCGGACACTTCGCTGCCGAGGTTGACGATGGTCCCGCCCCGCTCCTTCAGATGTTTGGCGGCGATGAGCGAGCCATGGACCACGCCCCAGAAGTTGGTCAGGAACAGGCGCCGCTGGTCTTCCATGGAAATATCTTCATACCTGCCGAAGATCGACACGCCGGCATTATTGACCCAGGTATCGAAATCGCCGAAGCGATCGATGGCAGCCTGCGCCACCTTGCGCACATCTTCCTCGATACCGACGTCCGCCACGACGTGGATCGCCTCACAGCCCCGCTTTGCCAGTTCGAAAGTCAGCTGCCTGAGCGCGTCCTCGTTGCGTGCCACCAGGACCAGCTTTGCGCCGCGTTCCGCGGCCTTGCGCGCGGTGGTCAGGCCGATTCCGCTGGTGGCCCCCGTGATCACGATGACCTGTTCCGAAATCTTCTTGAGCTGGAATTTCATGGACACGCTCCTTTCTGTTTTCGAAGCAGCGAAAAACATGCCTGCAATAAGACGGATTGCCCACCATGCAAGTAAGGGTGAAAATCTATTCCATCTGAAATTTTTACCAGGCGCGTGCGCAAATTTTCATCGCCGCGCGCGATAGCTAGAGCGGTTTTCCCCCGAATGTATGGGGCGCGTTCTTGCCAGACGGGATGCATCCGTGGCGCCGCAAGACGCGCCGCAGTACGAGTACCCTCGGCGGGCCCCTGCAAGCAGCTTGCGGTGCCGCGGGGCGCCCGTCTGGCAAGAACCCTCGGGGCTGCGCGCCCCATACATTCGGGGGAAAACCGCTCTAGACTCCACGATATACCGGCCGTCCGGGCGTCGATCTGATCGATAACACCGCCTATCCATTCGCGCATACAATCGATCTGGCGGCCGCTGCATCCTGGCCGCGACGCAAGAACAACATCCTGGCGTTGTCTTCGGTTCCGAAAGAGGAGGCTCGCAATGAACTTTCCGAGAAACCATTTTGGCGTACCGCAGTATCCCGACCATGATGCACGCAGGTTGTTCGTGCTGCTCTGCGCAATCGACCTGCTCGAACGGCCCACCGTATCCGCGATCGCGGACCTGACCGGGCACGACAAGGATTCCATCGACGGCGAAGTGCAAAGGCTGCGTGAGGAATTCGGCGTCGTGCTGCACAAGGTCGGCGAGATCTACCACATCGATTCCTGGGGCGACGTCCTCAAGAAGAACGGGGTGAAACGCTACCTGAAGGGCTAATGCCCTTAACTATCGGCGCCCCACATTTCGGGCTGTTACTTTTCAGAACCGAACGCACCAAAAAGGTGCACTTCATGTAAACTCCGCTCCTTTGGCCCAAATTACACAGAGAGCGCCGAGTGACCAAGGTTTTCCAAGTTTTCCGCGATTTCCTGCCGCGTCCCATGGCCGTCAGCGGCAAAGAGCGAATCCGCGCCTGCTGCGGCACACTCATCGGAGTCTTCCTGACTGGAATCGTCAGCCGCCTGATCCTCGGCCCCGACGCCGGCCTGCCTATGCTGATCGGTCCGCTGGGCGCGTCCGCCGTCCTCACTTTCGCGCTGCCCTCCAGTCCCTTGGCGCAGCCATGGTCGGTACTCGGCGGCAATGTCGTATCGGCGCTGGTCGGCGTGGCTTGCGCACGCTGGATCGGTGACCCGGCACTGGCCGCCGCCGTGGCAGTCGCCAGTGCCATCGGCGCGATGTTCGCCCTGCGCTGCCTGCACCCGCCGGGCGGCGCCATTGCCCTCACGGCCGTGCTCGGCGGCCCGGCAATCCAGGCAGCCGGCTTCGGATTCGCGTTCTCGCCGGTTGCGATCAATTCCCTGCTCCTGCTGGCGGTCGCCCTGGCATTCAACAACGCCACGCGCCACCGTTATCCGCACCTGCATCATGTAGAGCCGGCCAACAAGCACAAGACAGCAGATGTGCCGCCCAGCGAACGGCTGGGCTTCACGTCGCAAGACGTCGAAGCCGTGCTGTCGCGGTACAACGAAGTGCTTGACGTCGACCCTGACGACCTCGCCGCGCTGTTCAAGCAGGCCGAAATGCAGGCCTACCGGCGCCGTTACGAAGAAATTACCTGCGCCGACATCATGTCGCGAGATGTGGTGGCCGTCGACTTCGCCACCGAACTGGAAGAGGCCTGGTCGCTGCTGCGCAAGCACAAGGTCAAGGCATTGCCGGTGATTGACCGCGCGCGGCGCGTGATCGGCATCGTGACCTTCGTCGATTTCATGAAGAACGCCAACCTCGAAGTCTATGAAGGATTCGACGCGAAGCTGCGCCATTTCCTCCGCCGCACACCGGGCCTGCATTCGGAAAAGGCGGAGGTGGTCGGGCAGATCATGACACGCAACGTGCGCACGGTGCGCGACGACATGCACATCGTCGAACTGGTGCCCGTGCTCTCTGACATGGGCCTGCACCACGTGCCGGTGCTGGACCGCGAGCGCAGGCTGGCGGGGATGATCACGCAGTCAGACCTGATCGCGGCCTTGTATCGCGGACGGCTGACCGACTCCGCTGCAGTTGCGTAAGTTGGCATTGCTCAAGGCGGGCCCTGCCCCTTTCGCTATGATGGGTACCCGAGTGCCGGCTTAGCTCATCTGGTAGAGCAGTTGATTTGTAATCATCAGGTGGTGGGTTCGAGTCCTGCAGCCGGCACCATTCCCTTTCGGATTCCCTGCCACGGCAGACCCGCGCGATTGCCGGACCTGCGACAGCTCCGGTTCCCTCCCTTAACGCCGGTAGCTCTTGAAGAAGTTCCAGTTGATCTGCCCCCCTTCCCTAGTTCATAACACCCTCCAGGGCCGTGGCCTGCCTATGTCTGTGCCCGAAGCGGCCAAACTGATGGCGCTTCGGGACAAAGCGACGGAAGGATGATGGATCAGAATGGAAGGCGGAACATGCCGGCGGGCAGCGTCTCCGAAACAGGGCCCTGTTCCGCGCGGGAGGCGAGCGGCATGCCCGGATCGGCATGTTGGTTGAACATGCCGGGTGGCGCGGCCGCCTGCAATGCGGCGACGCGTCGCAATTTTTCTTCCATGACCTGCGACGAATCGTTTTCGATGCGGACGATCTCGATGCCAAAACGAGCCTCTGCTTCCTGCAGGCCGAACATTGCGTCGGCGCGCTGCGGCGAAAAGTGCTGGCGCCGCAGCGCGCCGACACGATCGAGCAGCTCGGATGCGGCTGTGAGCCCCTCGCCGCGCATCTGCGACAGCAACGCAGTTTCGTCCTTCTTGTAGGCGATATAAGCATGCAGCACGCGCACGGCATCTGCCGACGCGGGCGCCTGCAGCTCCGCCTTTGCGGCTTCCGCGATGCGCCGCAGGTCCTCTGGTGAGGGATCGGCGGGGAACTGCGCAAGCAAGGCATCCAATTTGAATGGCGTATCGCGATCGACGACCAGTTCCCCCACGGCGTTCGTGCTGAAAATCCGCTCGCCGGCCGAGGCAATGCCCTCCTCCGGCTCCCGTTCCCGGTTTGGCATCTGCGCGCGGGTACTTGCCGTCACTGCATCTCCCGCCGATGCACGGTCGTCCTGCATGGCGTCGAGCTGCAGCGAATCCCCACCGTGGCGGGCCACATAGGCGCCAATCCCGCCTGACGCAAAGACTGCCAACGCCAGAAAAGTTTTCGAGGCTGCGTTCATGAAAATCCTTTCCCTGTTGACACCATCACGCAGCCGGCAGGATATGCATCCTGCCGGCCCGGCCTCTTGCCGCTCAATGCGCTCCATCACGGAACGGATCGACACTGGATGGAAGCGTGTTGAAGTCCAGGTACTTCCACACATACCCCTTCTGCTCGTCGTTCAGCAATGCATAACGCGTCCAGAAGAAGAAATAGTCGTCCGAAGACATGTAGGAAAAATTGTCGAAGATCATCCGCTTGTTGCAGCAGGTGAAGTTGGTCCACTGGTCCCACGGCATCTGACCGTCAAACAGGCGGCTGGGTGTTCCATATCGCACAAAGCTGGACACATACCCGATCATCTTGTTCGACAGCACCTGGCGGCTGCTGGTATTGGCGGAGTTCCAGGCGAATCGCATGAAGTTCGCTTCGTTGGTCACGAAATTGCCGAACAGCGGTGCGAGATCAAGGCCATGGAATGCCCCGAATACGTCCTTCCACGGTGCCGGCGTTTCCCTCCAGTTGAAGTTGTAGCGATAGATGTCGCCCTGCTGCAGGCGCAAGAGCCGGATGAAGTTGTCGATCACGTTATCCAGAGCATGAGTGATCGCCTGATGGGTCGGCGTATAGATGCCCTGGTATTCAGCCTTGATCAAGTCGTTGACCGTGACCGATCCGGGCGGCGCGTAATTGGCCAGTTGCCAGTACTCTTGCGGCGTCGGCTTGCCCATGCCGAAGGAGTAGGCGAAATACGAGCCTTCATCCTTGGTCGTACCGATGATCATCGGCACCTTGTTGTAATTGCCCGCGACGAGGCTGACCAGCCCGCCCGAACGGATCACCGTGCCGTCCGTGAAGTGGCCGGGCACCACCGGATTAGGCGTGTACTTCATCACCTGCGCCGCCGTGGCGCTACGCAGCAGCGCGGCTATCTCGGCATTGCTCATCGTAAGGCGTACCGCCGCGGCCACAGTCGTGTTCGAAGCGCGGCCGGCATCGACCAGAAGGTTGTCGATCAGCGAATCCGCGGCGACCTGGCCGACCGCAGGCGGATAGCCGTTGGGAAGTCCCGACAGGCACATCGCGCGGTGGAACTTGCTGGCCGCCAGCGGCGACTGGATCAGGCCCCAAGTGTTGATGCAGCCGGCCGACTGTCCGGCAATCGTCACCTGGCCCGGATTGCCGCCGAAGCTGCGAATGTTCGTCTGCACCCAGTCGAGCGCACGCACCAGGTCCAGCGTCGCGTAGTTGCCCGAGTCGTCCTTCGGATCGCCGGTCTTCATCGCGCTGTGGTTGAGCCAGCCGAGCATGCCGAGGCGGTATTGCACGGTCACGACCACCATGTTCGCCTTGTTGGCAAGATAAGCGCCGTTATAGAGCGGTTCTCGCGCGGAGCCTTTGAGATTGCTGCCGCCGTGGATCCAGAAGAACACCGGCAGGTTGTCGGCACTGGAGTTGGGACGCCATACGTTCAGGTAAAGGCAGTCCTCGCTGCCGACCGGCTGGCCGAATGTGGCGGGATCAGGTTCGCCGAAGAAGCTGCCGACCTGCGCGCACATGCTGGCGAACGAGGTGGCCTGGCGCGTGCCGGCCCAAGCCTGCGGCGGCTGCGGCGCGCGCCAGCGCAGGCTGCCTACAGGTGGTTTGGCAAAGGGGACTCCAAGGAAAGCCTGCGTATTGTTGGAATCGGCCTTGCCGGCGAGCGTCCCGGCATCGATCGTCTGTGTAAGGCTCTGGTTGTAGGCCGCGAGCGCAGTCCCGGATACCAGCATCAACCCGGTCGCGATGACGGCGCCGAGCGATCGGCGTACGGCCGATCGCATATCTTGCAGATAGTGTCTCATGTACTCCTCCGTGAATTGATTCAACCATCAAGGCCTTCATTGCTCTTCGGCAATTCCATGAATCAAGTGTGCGCCGGTTCAAGCGCCGATCAAACTCTTCTCCGGGTAATTGAACGGGTAGTCTTTGGATGCGCCGCAGCACAAGCCCGTCGTGGCGCATAAAAAAGCCGCCCGGCTTTGAACCCTGGCGGCCGACGTCGAGGCGCAATTTCTTGCTCGATTTCCTTTACTTGTATATACCGCATCCCAGCATGATGTCCTCGAACTTCTCGACGTAGGTCGTCTTCGGTTCGATGGCGCCTGTAACGGGATTGGGCCACTTGTAATCCACCCACCCGCCGCCCTTGGGGCTGTTGACGCTATCGAGGAAGGCATTGAAGAGTGCCTTGCCGTCCGCGTCCTTGATACCGGAGAGGTTTTTGCCGACCAGGCGCGGATTGGCCCCGTGCGCCTTGTTGTTGCCCTGCAAGTCGTACACCATGATGTACATGTCGCGGTCGCGGAACTTGCCGCTGGGGCTGCTGAACTCCGCAAAAGCCTTGTCGCGGCCGTTGGCCTTGATATAAGCGATCGCCTGCTTGACCAATGCCACCGCGTCCTCGGCGTTACCCCGCTCGGCCGCGCCAGCTGCCGCCTGCAGGCCGAAAGAACACAGAACCATCAGCATTCCAATGAAAATCTTCTTCATGCCGGTCTCCCTGAATAATTGATTTGAGCGCAGCTCCCGCAAGGCGCCAAGACGCTATTGAAAGAATTGAATGTCTTGCTTCCGGACGGCTCGTCGAGTCAATGTATGGCCAGTATGTGCAAGGCAAGTCACGCCCGCATCACCACTTCGGGTAATTGAACGGGTAGTTTTGAGATGGGACCGGCTGGACTGTACCGCGTACGCGCGGTTTACTGATTGATGAGCTTGCGGATCGCGTCGAACCGCTTGTTGACGCCCAGCTTGCGGTACAGGGCTTTGACGTGGAACTTGACGGTGTTGGGCGACACGAACAGCCGCTCGGCGATTTCATCGTTGGACAGCCCGGCAACCAGCAGGCGGGCAATTCGTTCTTCCTTGTTGCTGAGCACCGCCGCGGCAGGCTCGGCCCGTGCTTCCACACCGGCATCGCCTTCGCAGGCCGCCAGTATCCGATCCGCGAAGCGGCGCAATTCGTCCGGCACCTCCGCCTTTGCCAGCAACGCACGCATGCCGGTCCCGGCATCGATGAAAGGACGCAAGGCACCGCCTTGGCGGGCCAGGTCAAGCGCCTGGCAAAGCACGGCCGTTGCAGGCTTGAGCTTGTCTTCGGCCTGCCGCACCAATACCTGCTGGACCATGATGTCGATCATCGATGTGATCCGATGCTCCTTTTCGGCCTGGACGAAAAGACGGTTCAACAGATCGAAAGCCTCGGCGGTCCTGTGCTTTTGCAGGAGAATGCGCGCCAGGACAAGATGCTCCGTTTCCAGACCGGGCCACGGCGTCTGCGCGTTGATGCCGCGCTGCGCGAACCACTCGTCCAGGTCCCGGATTCTCCCCTGCATCAGCCAGAGCTCGGACAACCAGCCGGACAGTGGCGGGATGACCGGATAGACGAGCGCCCAGAATTCCAGCAGGTTGCGCTCATAGACCGCGTCCAGGCCTTCGCTGCCGCCACGCGCCAGCCTTATCCTCGCGAGCAGCACCTCGCTGCATGCGCGGAAAAGTTCCATGCCCCCGGCCGCCGCCAACATCGACGCGCGCGTGGCCTGCATGGTCGCTTCATCGAGATCATTCTGCCGCCAGGCGATCTCCGCCATCTGCAGATGCAGCATGGAGCACACCGGCAGGTCCTGCAGGCCTTTTTCGGCAAAGTTGCCCACGCCTTTCATGCAAGCGGCATGGGATGCCGCAAGCCTGCCGCGCATGAAATCGAATCGTGCGAGCCCGAAGAAGCCGGTTGCTGCGATCCACAGATTCGGCTGGTCGTCGCGTACGGCAGCGTACCTGCCGGAAATGGCGGCCGCCTCGTCCATCCTGCCTGTCGAAAAATGCAGGATCGCGAGATTGATCATGGCGGTGACATGGAACATGTCGTTCCTTTGAAGCACCTCGCTGGCCTTGGTAAAGCATGCCAGCGCGAGCTCGACCCGACCGGAATACCGCGCCTGGTAGCCGCGGACGACTGCGGCCTTGCCCTGTAAATCCAGGTAATCCTCGGCCGACTCCGGCATCCCGGCCAGCGCCTTTTCAACCTCGGCCAGGCATCGCTCGGCAAGTTGCACGTCCGGCTTGGCCTGGAAATAGGTATTGAACGCCACCAGCAGCGCAATGCGCGGGTAATGCAGCAGCGCATCCGGCTGCAGGTATCGCATCCAATCACGCACGGTTTTCACGCTGCCGCGAGACAGAAGATCCATCGCGAAGCGGTCGATGATTCCTGCGAACAGTTGGGCATCGCCGGCAAGCCGGGCGTGGTGGAATGCGTCGGATGGATGCCGGCGCTCGATGTACCACGCGGCAGCGCGGCGATGGAGAACTTTCGCCTGTCCGCTATCCATCCGATCCAGACGGCTGCGCAACAGGTCGGCAAACAGGTGGTGGTAGCGATACCAGCTGTGTGTCGGCTCAAGGGATACGAGGAAGAGATGGTTGCGCTCCAGCTCATCGAGCACAGCCCTGCTGTCGGAACGTCCTGTGATCACGTCGCAAAGCTCGGCGTTAAAACGCTCGAGGATCGCGGTGTGCATCAGAAAGGACTGCGTTGCTACGGACTGGTTCGTCAGCACCTCATCCACCAGGAAATCGATCACGTTGCGATCCTGGCCGGAGAAATTGGAGATAAACCTGCCGCGGTCCTGCCCATGTGCCATCGACAGCGCCGCCATGCGCAATCCTGCCGCCCAGCCTTCCGTGCGTCCGATCAAAGCCTTGATCTGCGGCCCGGAGAGTTCAAGCTGCATCGTTTGGTTGAAAAACTGCTCTGCCTCCTCCGAGGTAAACGACAGGTCACGCTCCATGAAGCGCAGCAGGCGGCCGTGGCTGAGCAGCCGCGCAGTGGAAAACGGCGGCTCTTCCCTGCTTGCGATCACGACATGCAAGTTGTCCGGCTGATGGTTGATCAGGAACTGCATGGCGTCGTGCACCGCCGTCTCGGTGACGGCGTGGTAGTCGTCGAGGACCAATATCATCTTGCGCGGCAAGGCGGCCAGCGCATTGACGAGGCGCGTCATTGCAAGCGTGACTGGTGGCGGGTTCGGTGACCCGAGAAGGGCTCCGAGGTCACCGCCGAATCCATCGCACCTGGTCTGTACCGCCGCGACCATATGCGCGAGGAAACGCACCGGGTCGTTGTCGCCGTTGTCCACCGACAGCCATGCCACCGGTACAGGGCTGGCCGCGCCCCAAGCCGACACCAGTGTGGTCTTGCCATATCCGGCCGGCGCACAGACCAGGGTAAGGCCATTGAATGGCTGGCGGTCGAACTGCGGCGCCAGGCGTGGCCGGGGCACCAGGTCGGACGAGGTACCCGGTCCGCTCAGTTTCGTGACAAGGATGTCGTGCCTTGCAGGAGTCGATGCCGGTGCCGGGGCAGCCGTAGTGCTCTTTGGGCCCGCAACCAGTGCATCCCGGTACTCGCCCGCCCACTGGTCGAACCAGCGCTTGCATGCCCGGGAAAAGGTACTCTGGTCGCCGAAGCCGAGCAGATAGGCAACCTGTGCCAGCGTCAGGTCCGGCTGGCGCAGGTATTGCTGCGCCAGCTCCTTGCGCGTCCCGTCGAGCAGGTCATGGAACGAAGTGCCTTCGTCCTGTAGTCGGCGCTGCAGCGTACGCTCGCTCATGCAAAGCGTCCGGGCGATCTCGGCCCGCGAAGGGTCGCCGTCCGGCAGGAGGCGGATGATCAGTTCGCGGGTCTGGTACGACACCTTGCCCTCGGCGAGCCGGTTGAGACACTCCACCGCGTGGCGGTCATGCAGTTCGGCCAGCGCCGCATTGGAGGTGGGAAGCGGCGCGCCCAGGTCGGCATCGGAAAACACCATACGATGCACTGGCGCGTCGAAACGGATCGGGCAGTCGAACGCATCCTGGTAAGGCCCCACCTCGCCCGGGGCCGGATTGGCGAGGTCGACCTGCAGCGGGCGCAGCCGCCGGCCCGTGATCCTTCGGCTGAAGTTAAGGAGCATGACCAGTACGAACTCGACCCGCTGGCGGGGAACAGGACGGTCTCCGGCGGCCAGCCCCACTTGGATGGCATGGCCGCCGTTTTCCTTCACCAGCGCCAGGTCCGCAGCGCTGCTGATGATGCGCGTGTACCGGATCAGCCGCTCCAGGGCGGCAAGCAGGTTTGGACACGACATCATGACGTACGCCACCGCATCGAATCCGATCGGCGTTGCCTCCTCCGGCACACCCAGTCCGAGGGCGGGATTGCCGGAGCGTCGGACAGCGATTTCCCAGACCAGGCTGATTTTCTCGGGCGCGAAGCGTGCGTCCTGGCCGCCCGCCTCATCCAGATTCAGGCCGGCTTCCTTGAAGATGACGTCGGGGTCGAGTCCGGCGCGAACGAGGGTCGCCTGTATCCCCTTCACCCAAGCGGAAGAAATCGTCCGTCCCGTCATCAATTGTCTCTCTCGCCTCAATCGGGCAATCGACGCCGGGGGCGGTGTTCCCCATTTGCGTCGTATTGCTCTGTCGCGACGCCATTCGTCGATTGATAGCGCCTGTTTCGTTATTGAGACGAATATAAGGCAAAATCCGCCGCGCATCCACAACGGCGGGCGGTACAGAACGCAAACCGGAGCGGCAGTCTTCGACATGAGCGAAAGCGGCCGCAATCGTGAGACAGCCCGGCTGCAGCTTTCGCGTTAGTACAACAGCTTGCCGTTGCGCCCGACGACCGCGATGTCCAGATAGCTCGACCCGTTGCGCTTCTGGCTGGAAAAGTCGAGCGGGAAGCCGCCGAGACGGTAATTCTGCATCGAGGCAAGGCTGCGCATCACCTTCTCGCTTGTCGGCGCCGGGCCGGCCAGCCGGATCGCTTCCACGACGAGGCGGATATTCAGGAAGCCTTCCAGCGCGACCGGATTGAGCGCAACGCCCAGGCCGAAACGGCTTTGTGCAAAGTCCTGGAATTCCTTGACCAAGGGAATCGCCGTCGAATTCGGGTTGGGCACTACCTGCGAAATCCCGACGCCTCGTACCCTGGACTCGCCGGCAGCGTCCGTCAGCAGCTTGGGCGTGACGAAGGACAGTGCGAAAATCTGCGCCGCGCCCGGCGGTGCATCCCAGGATTTCATGAACTGCGCTGCGGAGTCGGGCACGCCGAGCAGGAAGATTGTCTGCGGATGCGCGCCGCGGATGGCACTCGCCTGCACCGCAAAATCCCTGGCCCCCGGCTTGTATCCCGCTTTCAGGATGACCTGCAGGCCGAGTTCTTTTTCCGCCGCAGCCACGCTCTGCAAGATTCCCTGCCCGAATGCGTCCTCCTGGTAGAGAATCGCCACCCTCTTCATGCCCAGCGTGGAAGCCACCCGCGCGATTTTCATCACCTCCTCGCGGTAGGTTGCACGCGTGTGGAAGATTTCTTCGGCCCCCGCGCCGCGGATCGCTTCCGAGCCGCTGAACACACCGACAAGCGGCACCTTGTGCCGGTTCAGCACCCGTGACTTGATCACGCCTATCGTCTGTGCGGTGCCAGCACTGTTGACCAGCGCCACGGCCTTGTCCGACGTGATCGACTCCTCGACCAGGCCCGCCGTCTTGGCGGGATCGTAATGGTCGTCCCTGGTCACGAGCACCAACCGGTTGCCATTGACGCCGCCCTGCGCGTTGACCATGTCCAGGTAACCGCGCGTCACCCGCGTGATTTCCTGTGCGGTCTCTGCAATCGGCCCGGACAAGCCGGTCACCATCGCGATCCTGACATCTTCAGCGCGCGCCGAAAATGCCAGGCAGGCAGAAAGCAATACCCAACAATGGGCGGTCTTGCGCATCTTTCCCCCTGAGGCTGTGGTCATGTCCCTGGTGCGGGCCGGTGACACCACCCCGCCCTCCTTCAGATCACTGCAACGTGATCTGCTTCTGCGCAAGGCTGGCGTCGAAGATCAGCTTCTTGGGCCATGCCTCCCACGTGACGCCCAACGCCGAATTGTTGGGGTCGCCCGTTCGCGCGAACGTGCCGATACTGCTCATCATCGCGCCCGAAAGCGCCAGCCGGCCTGGCTCGTTCGCCTTGGTGTTGATGGTGCTCGAGAACAGCGAACGGCCGAAGTTGCCGAAGATGAAAGGCAGGTCGTATGCATGGGCCGCACCGAACACGTCATTCCACGGCGCCGGGTTCTGCTTCCAGCTGAACTGGTAGTACCAAACGTTGGACTGCTGCGACCTCACCGCATTCAAGACGTTGTCGCGGTTGGGCGTGATGAAGATTGCGCCCAGCATGGCAGCCCTGGCGTTGTAGCCGGTACCCGGCGCATCGACCGGCAGGTAGGACGCGTCGATGATGTCCGCCGCGGTCAAGGTCGTCGGCTGGTCGCCGTTGAAGTTGTGCTGGATGGTGAAGCGCGCCGCGTCGCTAATCTTCAAGCCGGGCTTGCCGCCCAAGGCCGGGGACAATGCGAAGAATGGCGTGAACAGCTTGCCCTCTTCTGCCGTCGTGCCGGCAAGGATCGGCATCTTGCGATAGTTGCCCGCATTGATGGCCGCGATTGGGTCGCTCGGTACGACGGTGCCCTCGGGGATCGGGCCGGAGCCGGTCAGGCCTTTGGCCAGCAAGGTAGCCAGGATGACTTTCGCGTCCTTGGAGCGCAGGTAGTCGGCGATCTGGGCATTGGTCTGGCTCGCGACATAGGCCTGGGCCGACGCGTTATCGCTTGCCTTTCCATCGGCAATCAGCAGGTTGACCAGCAGCGCGGTTCCCTGCGCCAGGTAGGTCGACGCCGGATTGAGCGTTGGCAGACTGCCGGCGGGCAAGTTGGACGCCAGCGAGATGCCTCCGCTGATCGGAACTGCCTTGTGGAACAAACCGATAGTCAGCGGCGAGGTCACCAGCGCCCATGTGTTGATCGCACCGGCGGACTGGCCCATCACAGTCACGTTGTTCTTGTCGCCGCCGAAGTTGGCGATATTTTTCTGGATGAACTTGAGCGCCTGGATATTGTCGAGGATGGCGAAATTGCCCGAGTCGTCCAGCGCATTGGCCCCGGTCTTCAACTGCGGCAGGTTGAAGAAACCAAAAGGCCCGACGCGGTAATTGGCGGTCACCACCACCGCATTGGCAGCCTTCGCCAGGTTGGCGCCGTCGTAAACGGGATCCGCCGTATAGCCGGAAATATTGCTGCCGCCATAGATGAACAGGATCACCGGCAAGTTCTGCGTGTCGCCGGCCGGACGCCAGATGTTGAGCGTCAGGCAGTCCTCGCTGCCAACCGGCGTGTTCAGCGTCGTGCCGATGGTTTCGTCGTAGGTATTGTTGGCGCCGGGACCGTACAGGCGGCCGTTCTGGATGCATGCATTGCCAAACTTCTGCGTTGCTAGTGTCGTCGTCCACGCGTCCGGCTCGACCGGGGCTTTCCAGCGCAGCGCGCCGACGGGCGGCTTGGCAAAGGGTACGCCTTTCCAATAGTAGGTGCCGGAACCGTCGGCATCGTTGATACCCTGGACCGAGCCGTATGTGGTATTGCGGATCTCCGGCCCGGGCGGCGCCGCGGCCGGGCTGCCGTCGCCGCCGCAGGCAGTCAGAAGCGTACAAGCGGCCGCCAGGGCAGCCGCAGTGGATCGTTGGCGAATTGTCATTTTCTCTCCTCCGGTGAATTGATCATGTTTGTGTGCGAACACGCTGCCGTTCCATGCAGGGAGCGGTGGCTGCCGTTTCCGGCAGCAGCAGGTTTCGGGGTAGGGTCAGCCCCGCATGCGGGCACTAGCCGCCGCGTGAGGCGGCGAAAGAAGAATGGAACGGCATGTCTGTCTCCAAACTGTTTTTTTCCCGCGCTTCCCGGTGCATGAACGCGGTGCGGTCCTTCAACGCGACAGCTCGTGCGTGCTGCCGTTTGCAAACTAACTGTACGCAACGCCGCTACCCACGTCTGTTGCTTTGGCGGTCAACCTCATGGCATTGCGGGACAATCCGCATCGCCCATAAAAAGTCCCGGGCATGCCGGCCTTGCATGCCCGGGATCAAGCGGCTCGCCAACATGCTGGCGGTTTGGGGCTCCGCCAGCCGAGCCGGGAGACAGCGTGGTCCTCCACGCATCCTTTCCAGCCGCTTCCTGCTTCAGGCCCGCACGGTGCCAGCCGGAGCCGAAGCGGTTTCCTGCGCACCGGCCTTCGGCCGTGCCCAGGCCAGTAAGCCGCCCATTTCCCCCACGATCCCGCGGCGGAAGACCAGCACGCAGACGATGAAGATGAAACCGCTGACGATCGTGACCGACTCGCCGAGCGTACGGAACCACTCCACCGTCGTCGCGTTCGCCAGCCAGGCGCCGAGATCGCCCAGCTTGTTCTCCAGTGCGATGATCACGATCGCGCCGGCGATGGGGCCGGACAGCGTGCCAAGCCCGCCGACCAGGGTCATCAGAACGACCATGCCGGACATGCTCCAGTGCACGTCGGTCAGCGTTTCGAAGCCGAGCACCACAGTCTTGGTGGCACCGGCCAGTCCCGCCAGCGCCGCCGACAGCACGAAGGCCAGCAGCTTGTACTTGTCCGTGTCATAGCCCAGCGATACCGCGCGTGCCTCGTTCTCCTTGACCGCCTTGAGCACCTGTCCGAACGGCGAATGAATGATCCGGACGATCAATCCGAAAGCCGCGACGAAGATCGCCAGCACCACGTAATACAGATTGATGTCGCTGGACAGGTCTAGTACGCCGAACAGCCTCCGACGCGGCACGCCTTGCTGGCCGTCTTCCCCGCCGGTGAACGGTGCCTGCAGGCACACGAAGAACAGCATCTGCGCCAGGGCCAGTGTGATCATCGTGAAATAGATACCCTGGCGGCGGATCGCCAGGCTTCCCATCAGGAGTCCGAGCACGGATGAAGCAAGCGTTCCGGCAACAATGCCCAGTTCCACCGGCCATCCCCATGCTTTCAGCACGTGACCCGCGATGTAGCCGGCGCCGCCGAAAAAGGCGGCATGGCCGAAGGACAGTAGGCCGGTAAAGCCGATCAGCAGATTGAACGCGCAGGCAAACAGCGCAAAACACAGCACCTTCATCAGGAACACGGGGTAAACCGCCAGCGGTGCCGCCACGGCGAGCACGAGGGCAACGGTGTATCCACCACGTCCGGTAAGTCCGATATGCAGCTTCATTTTTGCCTTCCTCTCATTTCTCTTTGCCGAACATGCCGGCCGGACCCAGCATCAGCACGATGGCCATGATGATGAACACGACGGTTGCCGACAGCTCCGGATAGAACACCCGCGTCAGCCCTTCCGTCACGCCGAGACCAATGCCCGTCAGGATCGATCCCATGATCGAGCCCATGCCACCTATTACCACCACCGCAAACACGACGATGATCAGATTGGAACCCATCAGGGGCGATACCTGCACCACGGGCGCCGCGAGCACGCCAGCAAAAGCGGCCAATGCCACGCCGAAGCCGTAGGTCAGTGTCACCATCAGCGGCACGTTGATGCCGAAAGCTTCAACCAGCTTGGGGTTCTCCGTCCCGGCGCGCAGGTAGGCGCCCAGCCTGGTCTTCTCAATCACGAACCAGGTAGAGAGGCACACCACAAGCGATGCGATCACAACCCATGCGCGGTACTTGGGCAACATCATGAAGCCGAGGTTGAACGCGCCGGACAGCGTTTCCGGTACCGAGTACGGTTGCCCCGACACGCCATAGAAGGAGCGAAACAATCCTTCCAGCACGAGCGAAACACCGAAGGTCAGCAGGAAGCCATACAGATGGTCGAGCTTGTACAACCAGCGCAGCATGCTTCGCTCGACCACGACACCGAGGGTACCGACCAGTAGAGGAGCCGCAATGAGCATGATCCAGTAGTCGGCGCCGAGGTAGTTCAATCCCATCCACGCCAGGAACGCCCCCATCATGTACAACGCGCCATGCAGGAAGTTGATCACGTTCAGCAGGCCGAAGATCACCGCGACGCCAAGGGACAGCATCGCGTAAAACGAGCCATTGACCAGGCCGAGCAGGAGCTGGCTGAGCAGCGCCTGCGCGGGAATGCCGAAAATTTCCATAACGAGATTTGGTTAGCCATTGGGTGCGTGCCTTGCCCTGCAGGAAAGGCACGCGATCGATGTTCAGTTCAGGCTGTTACTTCCACAGCGAGCACTTCGATTCGGCCTTCGTCATGTATGCCTGTTCGCCTGGCACCCTTTGCACCACCTTGTAGTAATCCCACGGATACTTGGATTCCGACGGTTTCTTCACTTCCATCAGGTACATGTCATGCACCATGCGTCCATCGGGGCGCACCACGCCGTTCTTGGCGAACATGTCGTTGATCGGGGTCTTCCGCAGGTGCGCCATCACCTTGTCTGAATCGTCGGTGCCGGTTGTCTTCACCGCGGCGATGTATTGCGCGACCGCCGAGTAATCGGCTGCATGCAGCATCGACGGCATCTTCTTCATTTTCTCGAAGAAGCGCTTCGACCAAGCGCGCGTCTCTACATTGCCATCCCAATACCAGGCATCGGTCAGATACATGCCTTGGGTAACGTTGAGGCCAAGCGCGTGGATATCGTTGATACCCATCAGCAGGCCGGCCACCTTCATCTTCTGGTTGATGCCGAATTCGTTGGCCGCCTTGATCGCGTTGATCGTATCGCCGCCTGCATTGGCCAGGCCGAGGATCTGCGCCTTGGACGACTGCGCCTGCAGCAGGAAGGAGGAGAAATCCGATGCCGACAGCGGATGCCTTGCGCTGCCGAGCACCCGGCCGCCGTTCGCCTTGACCACATCGGCAGTGTCTTTCTCCAACGATGCGCCAAACGCGTAGTCGGCGGTCAGGAAATACCAGTCCTTGCCGCCCTGCTTGGCCAGCGCGCCACCGGTGACACGCGCGAGCGCGACAGTGTCGTACGCGTAGTGCACCGTGTACGGTGTGCAATCTTCGTTGGTCAGGCGGGCCGTGCCCGCGCCTATCGCGATAAACACCCTCTTCTTTTCGGCCGCCAGTTTCGCCATCGCCAGGCTCGCCGCCGAATTGGTGCCGCCCAGCAGCATGTCCACGCCCTGCTGGTCGAACCACTCGCGTGCCTTCGACGCTGCGATGTCGGCCTTGTTCTGGTGGTCGGCGACCAGCAGTTCGATCTTCTTGTTGCCGATCGCCCCGCCCGCATCGGCAATAGCCATCTTGATTGCCTCGACACCGCCCGGGCCGTCGAGGTCGGCGTAGGGGCCGGACATATCGGTGATGAAGCCGATCTTGATCACGTCGCCGGACACCTGCGCGGAAGCCGATGTGGCGATAAACAGTCCGGCAGTAGCGGCGATCGCGAGCGAAGTGACATTCAATTTGAACTTCATGATTCTCTCCTCTTTCAATTGGAAACGGGACTAGAGGGTGTTATGAACTACGGAAGGGGGCGTGTTTGGTCGAGAAGGGATGCAGTGCGGGGGGACGCCGAGTCCGCGGCGCGCCGCGCAGGCTGGGTGCCTGAGCAAGCGGCGCAACAACGCAATGCGCTCCTTCTCCACCGAACCCTCCTGGCAGCCCCCTTCCCTAGTTCATAACACCCTCTAACGCGGCAGGATCAGACACCCAGCAGTTCATTCAGAACAGGCATCTTCGACTCCAGCTCGGATGCAGCGAAGGTCTCGACGATCTGACCGTGCTCCATCACGTAAAACCGATCCGCCAGCGGTGCGGCGAAGCGGAAATT
>Ga0196972_1000413_pt1 | contig 23229 bp, 20 predicted proteins | sample S1v_2013CmetaG_FD_148618 | JGI IMG/M metagenome (GOLD analysis project Ga0196972, IMG submission 148618) | Soil microbial communities from Anza Borrego desert, Southern California, United States - S1+v_20-13C | ecosystem: Environmental > Terrestrial > Soil > Desert | place: USA: California...
CCGGCCACACTGTCGAAGGTTTCGGCGCAGTCGCCGGCGGCGTAGATGCCGGGCACGTTGGTCTGCATCGAGGCATCGACGACCACGCCCTGCAGGCAGCGGATGCCGCTGCCCTTGAGGAAGGAGACGTTGGGCATCGTGCCCACGGAATACACGATCAGGTCGGCGCTGAGCTGCTCCCGGTTGGACAGGCGCACCATGTGTCCGTGACCGTCGAGCTCGCTGCAGCCGATGGCGGTGACGCGCGTGCCGGTGACCACCTTCACACCCTTCTTCTCGCACCAGCGCTGCACCAGGTCGCCCGCGCGCTTGCCCATCATGTTGGGCAGCACGCGGTCGCGCCGCTCAACCACGATGAGGTTGACGCCGCGCGCCAGCAAGGCTTCCATCACGATGCAACCGATGAATCCGGCGCCGATGAGCACCACACGGGCGCCCGGTTTTGCGAGCCGCTGGATGCGTCGCGCATCGTCCAGTGTCCAGCAGGAATGCACGCCGGCGAAGTCGATGCCGGGAATGACCGGCACGCGCGGCGACGCGCCGCTGGCGATGAGGAGCTTGTCGAATGCGATGACGCTGCCGTCGTCCATCTTGACGGTACGGGTGCGGGTGCTGACATGGACCGCCCGGCCGCGCACCTCGCTCACGTTCAGTCGCGACGCCCAGTCCTTCTCCCGGCGCAGATAGGTGCCCGTCTCATTCGTATTGCAGGCCAGCAGATGGGGAATCGACATGCGCGAGTACGGCGCCTCGTTCTCGTCGCCGATGAGGGTGATGTCGTCTCCCGGCGCGTTCTTGCGGATGGTCTCGGCGGCGATGATGCCTGCCGGCCCGTTGCCGATGATGATGTGCCTCATGCGCCTGCTCCGCCGGTATGTGGTTTTTGCATGCCCTTCCCCTGCTGGTTGAGGATGTATGCAAACCACTATATCGGCGGGCAAGAGTTATCAATTGAACAATGTCAACCGAAAGGCATTATCCGGAGAAAGCTGCTGGCAGGAAATGCTAGCGCTGCATCGACTCCCACACCTTCTGCAGGCGCTTCACGGACACGGGCATCGGCGTGCGCAGCTCCTGTGCGAACAGGGAGACGCGCAGTTCTTCCAGCAGCCAGCGGAACTCGACCATCTTCGGGTCGGTTCCCTTCTGACGGTCCTTCAGTGCGCGCTGCCAGGGTGCGGCCACCTGCGCCCACTCGGCCATGAGCCGGGCATCGCGGGCCGGATCGGCGCGCAGCTTTTCGAGCCGCACATTGATCGCTTTCAGGTAGCGCGGGAAGTGCGCGAGCTGCGTGTAATCGTTGTCCGCGATGAAGCGCTTGCCCACCAGCGCCTGCAGCTGCGACTGCATGTCGGCCGCGCTCTGCGCATGCGCCTTGGCGCCCTGCAGTTTCTTCGGCAAGGTGTAGTACTCGGCCAGCACCTGCGCCGCGAGGCGCGCGATCTCGTTCACCAGCAGGCCGAGGCGGCTCTTGCCCTCATCCTTGCGCTGGTTGAACTCGTCGGCATTCTTCGGCAGCGGATCCTGCATGCAGGCGCGCTCCAGGCCGGCCTGGATGATCTGGTCGCGCAGTTCCTCCTGGGTCCCGAGCGACATGAACTGCATGCCCATCTGCTGCAGGTTGGGAATGTTCTTTTCGAGGTATTTCAACTGCTCCTTGAGCTGCAGCGAGAACAGGCGGCGCAGACCGGTGCGGTGCACGCGCGCCGCCTCGGCCGGGTCGTCGAACACTTCGAGGTCGCAATGCGTGAGCTTGTCGACCAGCGCAGGGAAACCGATCAGGGTCTGCTTGCCCTGCTGGATCTCCAGCAGTTCCGGCAGCTCGCCGAAGGACCAGGTGCTCAGGTTCTGGTATTCCGAGATTGCGCCGGCGGCGGCAGGCGCAGCCTTGTCCGCGGTTTCCGCCGGTGCGATCGTCGTCTTTTCCGCCAGCTTCTGGAACTGCTCGCGCGCCTGGCCGCCGAATTCCGCCTGCAGGGATGCCAGGTTGCGGCCCATGTCGAGCTGACGTCCGTGCTCGTCGACCACCTTGAAGTTCATGAAGTGGTGCGCCGGCAGCGTTTCGAACTTGAAGTCGGTGGTCCTGACCGTCAGGCCGGTCTGCTCGCGCACGTCGGCAATCAGCGCATCGACGAGGTTGCCCTTGCCGAATTGCGCGCGTTCGCAGAAGCCGGCGGCGTAGTCGGGCAGCGGCACGCAGTGGCGGCGCAGTTTCTGCGGCAGCGACTTGAGCAACAGGTGTACCTTTTCCTTCAGCATGCCCGGCACCAGCCAGTCGCAGCGCTCGGCCGATACCTGGTTCAGCGTGTACAGCGGAATCGTCATCGTCACCCCGTCGCGCGGGCTGCCGGGCTCGAAGTGGTAGGTCAGCGTCATCGCCACGCCGGCCACGTTCATGGTCTTCGGGAACAGGTCGGTGGTCACGCCTGCCGCCTCGTGCCGCATCAGGTCGTCGCGGTTGAGGTGCAGCAGCTTCGGATTCTTCGCGGTCGCTTCCTTCAGCCATTTCTCGAAGGCGATGCCGGTATGGATGTCCTGCGGAATCAGCTTGTCGTAGAAGGCGGCGATCAGTTCCTCATCCACCAGCACGTCCAGGCGGCGCGACTTGTGTTCGAGGTTTTCGATCTCGCGCACCAGCTTCTGGTTGTGCGCCAGGAAGGGCGCGCGCGTGTCGAACTCGCCGGCCACCAATGCGCTACGGATGAAGATCTCGCGCGCCTGCGCCGGATTGATCTGGCCGAAGTTGATGCGGCGCTGGCTGTAGACGACCAGGCCGTACAGCGTGGCACGCTCGTATGCCGACACCTGCGCGGTACGCTTTTCCCAGCGCGGGTCGCCGTAGGACTTCTTCAGCAAATGCCCGCCGACGCGCTCCAGCCATTCGGGCTGGATCTGCGCGATGCAGCGCGCGTACAGCCGCGTGGTGTCGACCAGTTCCGCGCCCATTACCCAGCGTCCGGCCTTCTTTGCCAGGTGCGAACCGGGCCAGATGAAGAACTTGATGCCGCGCGCGCCGAGGTAGTGCTGTTCGTCGTCCACCTTGTAGCCGATGTTGCCGAGCAGGCCGGTGAGCAGCGCGGTGTGCAGCTGTTCGTAGGTGGCCGGCGCTTCGTTCAAGCGCCAGCCCTGCTCGCGCACCAGCGTCAGCAGCTGCGAATGCACGTCGCGCCACTCGCGCAGGCGCAGCTGCGACAGGAAGTTGGCGCGGCAGCTTTCCATCAGCTGCTTGTTGGACTTCTTGTGTTCGATCGCGTCCTCGAACCACTTCCAGATTTTCAAGTAGCTCAGGAATTCGGATTTCTCGTCGGCGAACTTCTTGTGCGCGTTGTCGGCCGCATCCTGCGCCTCCAGCGGGCGGTCGCGCGGATCCTGCACGGAGAGCGCGGAAGCGATCACCAGCACCTCGCTTAGCGCGGCATTATCGCGCGCGGCAAGGATCATGCGCCCAACCCGCGGGTCGAGCGGCAGTTTCGCGAGTTGCCGGCCCAGGGCCGTGAGCTGGTTCGATTCGTCGACCGCGCCGAGTTCCTGCAGCAGCTGGTAGCCGTCTGCGATCGCACGGCCCATGGGCGGCTCGATGAAGGGGAAAGTCTCGACATCCGTCAGCCGCAGCGATTTCATGCGCAGGATGACCGCGGCCAGCGAGGAACGCAGGATTTCCGGGTCCGCGAATTTCGGCCGCTGCAGGAAGTCCTGCTCGTCGTACAGGCGGATGCACACGCCGGCGGCGACACGGCCGCATCGGCCCGCGCGCTGGTTGGCGGCGGACTGGGCCACCGGCTCGATCTGCAGCTGCTCCACCTTGTTGCGGTAGCTGTAGCGCTTGACCCGCGCCAGTCCCGTATCGACGACGTAACGGATGCCGGGCACGGTGAGCGAGGTTTCCGCGACGTTGGTAGCGAGCACGATGCGGCGGGCGTTCGATGTCCTGAACACGCGCTCCTGCTCCTGCACCGACAGGCGGGCGAACAGCGGCAGGATCTCGACATGCGGCGGATGGTGCTTGCGCAATGCTTCGGCTGCATCGCGGATCTCGCGCTCGCCGGGCAGGAAGACGAGGACATCGCCGGGGCCGATGCGGGCCAGCTCATCCACCGCGTCGACCACTGCATCCATCAGGTCGCGCTGCTCCTTCTGCGCGGAGGGTTTGCCGTCGCCCTTCTCGGACGGCTCGACCGGGCGATAGCGCACTTCCACCGGATACAGTCGGCCCGACACCTCGATGACGGGGGCGGGCTTGTCGCCCTTGCCGAAGTGGCGCGCGAAGCGGTCCGCGTCGATGGTCGCCGACGTGATGATCACCTTCAGGTCAGGCCGCCGGGGCAGAAGCTGCTTCAGGTAGCCGAGCAGGAAGTCGATGTTCAGGCTGCGTTCGTGCGCCTCGTCGATGATGATGGTGTCGTACTGCTTGAGCAGCGGGTCGGTCTGCGTCTCGGCGAGCAGGATGCCGTCGGTCATGAGCTTGACCGACGCGCCTTTCGACAGCGTGTCCGTGAAGCGCACCTTGAAGCCGACATGCTCGCCCGGCGGCGAGCCCAGCTCCTGCGCGATGCGCTTGGCCGTCGAGGAGGCGGCGATGCGGCGCGGCTGCGTATGGCCGATCAGGCCCTTCTGCCCGCGGCCGAGCTCCAGGCAGATCTTGGGCAGCTGGGTCGTCTTGCCGGAACCGGTTTCGCCGCTGACGATGATCACCTGGTTGGCGCGCAAGGCGTCGGCGATCTCCTTGCGCCGCCCCGAGACGGGCAGCTCTTCGGGGAAGGTAATCGGCGGCAAGGGGTTGCGGACGACGGGCTCGGCGGGCTTCCCCTCCGGCCGTCGCTCCGGGCGCCGGGGAGGACTTTTTTGGACTTGTTCGGGTGCAGACATATCGGGGCGAATTATAATGCGCGTCATGGAAAACCCTATTCAATTCGTTCAGTGGCTGCGCTCGGTTGCGCCCTACATCCACGCCTTCCGGGGAAAGACCTTCGTGGTCGCCTTCCCGGGCGAGCTGGTGATGGCGGGCGCCCTGCCGGTGCTGGCCCAGGACTTGTCCTTGTTGCACGCGATGGGCATCAAGGTCGTCATCGTCCACGGCTCGCGGCCGCAGGTCGAGGAACAGCTCGCACTGCGCAACCTGACCGCGCGCTACCACAACGGCCTGCGCATCACCGACGCCGCTGCGATGGAATGCGTGAAGGAAGCCGCCGGCGAACTGCGCCTGGACATCGAAGCGGCCTTCAGCCAGGGTTTGCCGAACACGCCGATGGCCCATTCGGCCATCCGTATCATTTCCGGCAATTTCGTCACCGCGCGGCCGATCGGCGTCATCGACGGTATGGACCTGGAATTCACCGGCATCGCGCGCAAGATTGCCTTTGAGACCATTCACCCGATATTAAGTGCCGGCGGACTGGTCCTGCTGTCGCCGCTGGGCTTTTCGCCGACGGGCGAGGCATTCAACCTGGCGATGGAAGATGTCGCCGTCGCGGCGGCCACCGCCCTGCGTGCCGACAAGCTGATCTTCATCACCGAAACGCCGATGATGACCGACCTCGAAGGCCGCGACGTGCGCGAGCTGACGGCCGCACAGGCCGACGCCCTGCTCAAGAGCAGCTGCCTGCCGCCGGATTCCGCCTTCTACCTGCAGGCCTGTGTGAAGGCCTCGCGTTCAGGCGTGCCGCGCGCCCATATCGTGCCGTTCGAGCTGGACGGCTCGGCCATGCTGGAAATCTTCACGCACGACGGCGTCGGCACCATGGTGAGTACCGAAAACCTGGAAACCCTGCGCGAAGCCACCATTGAAGACGTCGGCGGCATCCTCAAGCTGATCGAACCGCTGGAAGCCGACGGCACGCTGGTCAAGCGCGGCCGCGAGCTGATCGAACGCGAGATCGAGTACTTCTCGGTGATCGAGCACGACGGCGTGATCTTCGGCTGCGCCGCGCTGTATCCGTTCCCGAAGGAAAAAATGGCCGAAATGGCTTGCCTGACCGTGAATCCGGAAGTGCAGAGCCAGGGCGACGGCGAACGCATCCTCAAGCACATGGAAAACCGCGCGCGCGCCGCCGGTTTCTCGAAGCTGTTCGTCCTGACCACCCGCACCGCGCACTGGTTCCTCAAGCGTGGCTTCGTACACGCCACCGTGGACGACCTGCCGAAGGACAGGCAGCACATGTACAACTGGCAACGCAAATCCCAGGTGCTGATCAAGCAACTTTAAAACCGGATGCTGCCTCCAATATGGCAGCAACATTCAGACAAACAAGGAGTAAAACATGGCCCGCATGGTCCACTGCATCAAGCTGAACAAGGAAGCCGAAGGACTGGATTTCCCGCCGTATCCCGGGGAACTCGGCAAGCGCATTTATGAAAATGTCTCCAAGGAAGCATGGGCCGGCTGGCTGAAGCACCAGACGATGCTGGTCAACGAGAACCGCCTTAACCTTGCCGACGCGCGCGCCCGCAAGTACCTGGCGGCGCAGATGGAGAACCATTTCTTCGGCTCCGGTGCCGACGTCGCATCCGGCTACGTCCCCCCGTCGGAATAAGCCTTCAGGAAGGTTCCCAAACAAAAAGCCCGCTGATTCGTTGTTTCAGCGGGCTTTTTTTGCGTTGAAGCCTGATTCGCTATCAGAACGTCAACTTTTTCACGCCTTCCGCCGTTCCGAGCAGGGCGACATCGGCGCCGCGTTGCGCGAACAAGCCAACCGTCACCACACCCGGGATATTGTTGATCTGCACTTCCAGGCCTTCCGGATCGGCAATCTTCAAGCCCACCACGTCGAGGATCATGCAGCCATTGTCGGTCAGCATCGGCTGGCCATCCTTCATCCGCAGGCGCGGCTCGCCGCCAAAGGTCTTCAGCTTGCGCGCCACAGCCGCTTGCGCCATCGGGATGACTTCGACCGGCAGCGGGAAGGCGCCCAGCATGTCGACCAGCTTGGAACCGTCGGCGATGCAGACGAACTTCGCTGCGACCGATGCCACGATTTTTTCGCGGGTCAGCGCAGCACCACCGCCCTTGATCATCGCCCCCTTGGCTGTGATCTCATCCGCGCCGTCGATGTAGACCGACATCGACTCCACGTCATTCAGATCAAAGACCGGAATGCCGTGCGACTTCAGGCGCGACGCAGTCGCCTCGGAAGACGCCACCGCGCCTTTGATTCGGTCCTTGATCTTGCCGAGTTCATCGATAAAGAAATTTGCGGTGGAACCGGTACCGACACCGATGATTTCGCCGCTCGGCACATACTCGATGGCGGCACGGGCAACCGCCTGTTTCATTTCGTCTTGGGTCATGGTGCATTGCAAGGTAAAAGGAAGCCGCTATTTTAAAGCGCGACAGTGTCGCCTAAGCGGTTTTTTTCTCTTTTGAAACGCTCGATGACAAGCAATCGGGTGATAGACTTACTTCAAAGCATTATTTTGCTTTCACATCACAAGAGCGATGCAAAAATGACAACCGTACTCGTTGTAGACGACAGCAAGGTATCCCGCTTGCTGTCAAAGCAGTACATCCTCAATCGGCACCCCGATTGGGCCATCGCCGAGGCAGCCAGTGGCGAAGAAGCGATCGACAAGCTGCAAACCGTCACCCCCGACCTTGTCCTGCTCGACCTGAACATGCCCGGCATGGGCGGCCTGGCCGCAGTCGAGAAAATCCAGGCGAAGTGCCCGACCGCGCACATCACCCTGCTGACCGCGAACGTGCAGGACGCCACCCGCGACAAGGCCAATGCGCTCGGCATCGGCTTTGCGGAAAAACCGATTACCGAAGCCTGCATCGATCGCATCATTGCCGTCTTCGAGAACGAGTAATGTTCCAGCTCTCAGAACTTCAGCACGATGCCCTGGTTGAAATCTTCAACCTCGGTGTCGGCCGTGCGGCCGCGGCGATGAGCCGCATCGTCGGTGAAGAGGTCTCCATGTCGGTGCCCATGATCACCTTCCAGAGCCGCGCTGAAGTTGCCAAGGCGCTGGGCAGTGCCGAAGGACGCCGCATCTCCGCCGTTGCGCAGCACTTCGAAGGCGCCTTCCACACCGAAGCCTTCCTCATGTTTCCGGAAGAGAAAAGCCTGGAGATCGTCCGCCTGATGGTCGGCCAGAGCCTCTCTCTCGAAGAGCTCAGCGAGATGGAACAGGAGGCGATGAGCGAGATCGGCAACATCATCCTCAATTCCTGCATGGGCGCGTTTGCCAATGCCGCCGGCAAGGAGCTGCGGGGTTCGCTGCCGACCTACCATGCCGGCACCGGCGACGACATTCTCGGCCTGTCCGGCAAGGAGTGGGACGGTGTCGTGCTCACGCTGAAGATTGATTTCAACATCGAACGCCATCATATCTACGGCTATGTCGCCTTCCTGCTCGACATGCCTGCGCTGCAGGATCTGCAACGCTACATTGACGACTACCTCGCAAGGCTGATGGGATAGAGGGCGTCATGCAACTCAGCTTGCTACAAGGTGTATTGAAGGCGGTGCGCGCCGGCATCATCGTATTCGATGCCGAACAGCGGATCGTCTTCTGGAACCAGTGGATGGAGCAGCATTCGCAAATGCCTGCCGCGGACATGCAGGGCAAGTCCTTCACGGATGTGTTTCCCGACATGGTCGACGGACGCACGCATGTCGCCATTCGTGCCGCGCTGGAAAACAACTTCGCCTCGCTGCTGTCGCAGACGCTCAACAAGGCGCCCTTTCCGTTGTACGCAAACGCGGCGGACGTTGCCAACCACGTCCGCATGCAACAAGCCGTGCATGTAATGCCGCTGGAGATCGCAAGCCTGTCTCGCCACTGCGTGGTGCAGATTACGGACGTCAGCATGGCGGTATCGCGCGAGAAGAAACTGCGAGAGCTCGCCTCCGAACTGGAATCGCAGACGCTGGTCGATGGCATGACGGGCATCGCGAACCGGCGGCGCTTCGACCTGCACCTCGACGATGAATTCCGCCGCGCCAAGCGCAATACGTCGCCGCTGTCCTTGATCATGATCGACGTCGATTACTTCAAGGACTACAACGACAACTACGGCCACCAGCACGGCGACCAGTGCCTGGTGCAGATTGCCGGCGCGTTGAGCAGCGTGCTGAACCGTTCACGCGACCTCGTCGCACGCTATGGCGGCGAAGAGTTCACCGTGGTGCTGCCGGATACCAACGAAGACGGCGCCATGCAGATCGCCGAGGCGATGCGCGCCGAAATCGAAGGGCTGCAGATCGAGCACGCCTATTCCGGCGTCGCGAAGTTCGTCACCGCCAGCCTCGGCGTGAGCACGCTGGTGCCGGATCACATGTCGAAGACCGGCACACTTATCCATGCGGCCGACCGTGCGCTGTATCAGGCCAAGCGCTCGGGGCGCAACTGTGTGGTCATGTACAGCGACAAGAAAAAGTCTGAATAGCCTGTGCTCACGCCGCGCGCAATGCAGCGGCCGCACGCGCCAATTCGGTAATCCTCGCCCAGTCCCCCGCCTTCAACGCATCCTTCGGTGTCAGCCATGAACCGCCGACGCACGCGACGTTCTTGCACGCCAGGAATTGCACGGCGGTTTCCTGGGAAATGCCGCCAGTGGGACAGAAGGTCACATCGGGCAAGGGCCCCGCGATCGCGTTAAGCATGCCCACGCCGCCCGCCGGGACGGCGGGGAACAGTTTCAATTGCCGGAAGCCCGCTTCCCGCGCGGCCATCACTTCCGAAGGCGTCATGACCCCGGGCAGCAAAGGCAGGCCGGAAAGCCGGGCAGCATCAACCAGGCTCGGCGTCAACCCGGGCGACACGCCGAACACCGCACCTGCGTCGCGCGCCGCCGCAAGCTCATCCGGCTGCGTCAGCGTACCGACGCCGACGATCGCACCCGGCACTTCCTTCGCAATCGCCCGGATCGCGGGAATGCCGTGCTCGGTACGCAGCGTCACCTCCAGCACGCGGATGCCGCCTTCGACCAGCGCCTTCGCGAGCGGAACGGCATGTTCGATGTTGTCGATGGCGATCACCGGAATGACCGGCGAGGTACGCATGATGTCGAGTAGTGTCATGGTGGACTTTCTTATTTGCGGGTGACGAGCGAATCCTCGTCTGAGAACGATTGGTCTTCGGGAACGGCAAGCGGATTATCCTGCTCCTGCGGCAGGTGCAGCGGCGGCGGTAGGTCGAAGGTCGCGCCGCCCTCCTCCGCCGTGCTGACAGCACTGCGGAACACGGCAAACAGTTCGCGCCCCATGCCGACGTGGCTGGCGGACAGGTCGGCGGGTTCGATGCCGCGCGCATTCCATTCCGCCTCCGGCACCAGCGCCTGCAGCTCTCCGCTGTTCGCATCGATCCGGATCATATCGCCATCGCGCACGCGCCCGAGCGGCCCGCCGGCGAGCACTTCCGGTGAGACATGGATGGCGGCAGGTACTTTGCCCGAGGCGCCGGACATCCGTCCATCGGTGACCAGCGCGACACGGCGGCCCGCATCCTGCAGGTTCGCCAGGGCCGGCGTCAGTGCATGCAGTTCCGGCATGCCGTTGGCACGCGGTCCCTGGTAGCGAACCACGGCAATGAAATCGCGATCCAGCCGCCCCGCCTTGTAGGCGTGCATGAAATCTTCCTGCGAATTGAATACGATCGCGGGCGCCTCGACGGCGCGATGCTGCGGCTTGACGGCAGATACCTTGATGACGGCGCGGCCGAGGTTGCCTGACATCAGACGCAAGCCGCCGTCGCGCGAAAACGGTTCCTCCACCGGCCGCAGCACGCCGAGGTCAGCGCTCGTGGTTGCCGCCGGACGCCACACCACCTCCTCGCCCTGCAGGAAGGGTTCGGCGCAATGGGCGCGCAAGCCCTTGCCCATAACTGTCGTCACATCTTCGTGCAGCAGTCCTGCATCGAGCAATTCACGGATGACGAAGCCGGTGCCGCCCGCTGCGTGGAAATGGTTCACGTCCGCCTCGCCGTTGGGGTAGATACGAGCCAGCAAGGGCACCACCGACGACAGCGCATCGAAGTCGTTCCAGTCAATGACGATGCCGGCGGCCTTCGCCATCGCGATCAGGTGCAGCGTGTGGTTGGTCGAACCACCGGTAGCCAGCAGCGCAACGATCCCGTTGACGATCGTTTTCTCATCGACCACATGTCCCACCGGAATGTACTCCTTGCCCTGGGCGCTGATCTCCACCGCGCGGCGCGCACCGGCGGCCGTCAACGCGGTGCGCAACGGCGTATCGGGCGTGACGAATGCGGTGGCCGGCATGTGAAGGCCCATCACTTCCATCAGCATCTGGTTGCTGTTGGCCGTGCCGTAGAAAGTACAGGTGCCGGCACCGTGATAGGACTGCGCCTCGGATTCCAGCAGCTCGTCTCGCCCGACCTTTCCCTGCGCGTACAGCTGGCGAACCTTTGCTTTCTCGGAGTTGGAGATGCCCGTCGTCATCGGCCCGGCCGGCAGGAACACAGCAGGGATATGGCCGAAATGCAGCGCGCCGATCAACAGACCCGGCACGATCTTGTCGCAAACGCCGAGGTAGACCGCAGCATCGAACATGTTATGGGACAACGCGACCGCCGTCGCCATCGCAATGGTGTCCCGCGAGAACAGGGATAGCTCCATGCCCGGCTGCCCCTGAGTCACGCCATCGCACATGGCCGGAGTACCGCCGGCAAACTGGGCGACACCGCCGGCGGCGCGCACCGCTTCCTTGATGATTTCGGGGAAACGCTCCAAGGGCTGGTGCGCCGACAGCATGTCGTTATATGCAGAAACGATCGCGACCGACGGCGCCTTCTGCTCCTTAAGGCGCAACTTGTCGTTGGCCGGGAAAGCCGCAAAACCGTGCGCAAGGTTCGTGCACGCGAGCGCCCCGCGTTGCACCCCTTTCAGGCGTGCCGCATCCAGGCGGGCGAGATAGGCGGAGCGATACGGCCGGCTGCGCTTGATGATGCGGTCGGTCGTGGAAACGAGTACGGAATGAAGAGGCATGATGCAATCCTTGACTGGCATTCTGTAATTTTACTACAAATATTCCAGCGTCGCCACTTGAAGCAACTTGACCGCGCATCCGCGGAAAAATCGCACACCACTAGCACCCCCGCGTATAGATGAAGCTTCGCCGGGAGCCACTGAGATTTCGCAAGAAAAGATCAGCTTGACAAAATATTTGTAGTGAATTTACCGAAACCTGTTGTATAGTTGGACAAATTGATGTTCTACCGACATTGACTTCCTCCTGACCCGCAATCGACATGCAATCGCAAAACCTGACCGACGCGTCCGCCTTCCGCGCACTTGCCGAACATTTTGCCGAAGCGAAGGATTGGCAGATGCGAACCCTATTCGCACAACAGCCCGACCGCTTTTCCCGCTTTTCGACCGAATCCTGCGGACTCCTGCTCGACTACTCGAAGAACCGAGTCAACGAAACCACGATGGGCCTGCTGTTCCAGCTGGCGCGCGAACGCGGCGTCGAACAGAAACGCGCCGCGATGTTTTCGGGCGGAAAAATCAACACCACCGAGAACCGCGCCGTGCTGCACACCGCCTTGCGGCTGCCGCGCAGCGCGTCGCTTGTTGTGGATGGACAGAACGTGGTTCAGGAGGTTCATGGTGTTCTTGACCACATCAAGGCATTCTCCGAGCGCGTGCGCTCCGGACAATGGACCGGCTGCACCGGCCAGGCAATCACCGACATCGTCAACATCGGCATCGGCGGCTCCGATCTCGGCCCCGAGATGACTTGCCGCGCGCTGCGCAGCTTCGTCCATCCCCGCCTGACGCTGCACTTCGTCGCCAACGTGGACGGCCATGACCTGGACGCGGTGCTGGCGAAAGTCCGCCCCGAGACTACGCTGTTCATTGTCGCATCGAAAACCTTTACCACGCGCGAGACCATGATGAACGCCGAATCGGCGCGCGCCTGGTTCCTGCGCCACCACGCGGAAGCCGAACTGCCGCGCCACTTCGTGGCGGTGTCGACCAACACCGAAGCCGTGCGCGCGTTCGGCATCGATCCGGAGAACATGTTCCCGTTCTGGGACTGGGTCGGCGGCCGCTACTCGGTCTGGTCCGCGATCGGGCTGCCGCTGGCGCTCGCGATCGGTTTCGACGCCTTCTCCGAATTCCTCGCAGGCGGACACGCGATGGATCAGCATTTCCAGACTGCACCGCTGGAGCGCAACATGCCGGTCATCCTCGGCATGCTGGGCATCTGGCACCGCAATTTCTTCGGCAGCGGGTCGATTTCGATCGCACCTTACCACCAGGACCTGAGCCAGTTTCCGGCTTACCTGCAGCAGCTCGAGATGGAAAGCAATGGCAAGCGCGTCTCCATCGACGGCTCACCGGTGACGACGGCTACCTGCCCTATCGTCTGGGGCGACGTCGGCACCAACGGCCAGCATGCCTACTTCCAGCTCTTGCACCAGGGCACGGATGTCACTCCCGTGGACTTCATCGCGGCCCTGAAGCCGGCGCACGAGCTGGAAGGACACCATATGGTCCTTCTCGCCAACTGCTTTGCCCAATCGGAAGCTTTCATGCGCGGCAAGACGGAAGACGAGGTCAGGTCGGAAATGCGCGCGCAAAAGCTTTCCGACGAAAAGATCGAATCCCTGCTGCCCCATCGCGTCTTCCCCGGCAACCGCCCGAGCAACACCATCCTCATGGACCGGCTTGCACCTGCGACCCTCGGCGCGCTGATTGCCCTTTACGAGCACAAGGTCTTCGTGCAGGGCGCGGTATGGGGTATCAACAGTTTCGACCAATGGGGCGTTGAACTTGGCAAGGTGCTGGCGAAAAATATCGAATCCGAACTCGCCGGCACGCCGCGTCCGGACGCGCACGACAGTTCGACCAGCGGATTGATTGCCCGGGCAAGGGCGGCCTTGTCGAATTAATTCTCCGGCGAAGGCGAACCGCAAGGACGCTTTGCCATCGAAAATTTATCCGCGCGGAAGAGGCCGATGTATCTTCCGCGTATGCTATTGCAGTCTTATACATCACACGCTTTATCACACGTTCTGTCACACGTTTTCCATCATGGCTCTCACCGATTTTGACCTGGTCCTGTTCGGCGGCGGCGGCGACCTTGCTATGCGCAAACTGTTGCCCGCGCTCTATAACCGCGAACGCGCGAAGGACATTCCCCCCTCCGCACGCATCATCTGCGTGGGCCGCCATCAATGGAGCCGCGAGGAATTCCTTGCCGAGGTCAACCGCAGCTCCAAACCGCACACCGCGTCCGGCTCGCCCGATCCCGCGGTATGGGAAGCGTTCTGCCAGCGCATCGACTATGTGGCGCTCGATGCCTCGAACCTGGACAACTACAAACTGCTGACCAAGGCCATGCGCGAACCTTCCGCGGGAGCACCGGTCACGCGCGTGTACTACCTCGCCACGCCGCCTAGCCTGTTCGCCGGCATCTGCCAGAACCTCGCGGAGTCCGGACTGGCGACACCGGAATCCCGTGTCGTCCTCGAAAAGCCGCTGGGCCGCGACCTTGCCAGCGCCAAGCAGATCAATGCCGCGGTCGGCCGCTATTTCAAGGAATCGCAGATCTTCCGTATCGACCACTACCTCGGGAAGGAAACGGTACAGAACCTGCTCGCCCTGCGCTTCGGCAACGTCCTGTTCGAACCGCTGTGGCGCCGCGAGTGGATCTCCGACGTGCAGATCACGATCGCGGAAGAACTCGGCGTCGCCAACCGCATGGATTACTACGAAACGGCCGGCGCCCTGCGCGACATGCTGCAGAACCACCTGCTGCAGCTGCTGTGCATCGTGGCGATGGAGCCGCCGGTATCCGCTACGCCGGATGCTGTGCGCGACGAGAAGCTCAAGGTGCTGCGTTCGCTCAAGCGCTTCACCCCGCACACCATCGCGCAGAACGTGGTGCGTGGGCAATACCGTTCCGGCCATGTACAGGGCACGCCCGTTCCCGGCTATCGCAAGGAACCCGATGCAAACCCGAATTCCCGCACCGAGACCTATGTCGCGCTGAAGGCGGAAATCGATACCTGGCGCTGGGCGGGCGTGCCGTTCTATCTTCGGACGGGCAAGCGTATGGCCGACCAGCTGGCGGAGATCGTCGTACGCTTCAAGACCATTCCGCACTCCATCTTCGCGCAGCCTAATCGCAGCTTCCTGGCCAACAGCCTGATCATTCGCCTGCAGCCGGACGAAGGCCTGCAAATGAACCTGATGGCCAAGACGCCGGGCGACGGCATGCGCCTGCGGCCCGTCGAGCTCGAACTCGACTTCCGCGAAACCTTCAAGATGCCGCGCATGGACGCCTACGAACGCCTGCTGCTCGACGTGCTGCGCGGCCAGCTCACGCTGTTCATGCGCAGCGACGAACTGGAAGCGGCCTGGGAATGGGTCGAGCCCATCCTCGACTACTGGGAACAGGAAGGCGACGAGCCCCTGCCCTACGCTGCGGGCACCTGGGGACCGGCCGCCGCGAGCGCATTGATCGGGCGCGACGGATTACAATGGCGGGAAGAAGCGCTGCCGGAAGAATAGGCTGGACAAGCTCTTCGACGACCGCGGGCCAGGCAGCAGCCCTGCATTCGGCTGCCCTGCTTCAAACATAACGATTAACGCCCTATGCTGCTCGACTCCATCAAGACCCAGCTCGACGCCTTGTCCAAGTCGGAAAAGAAGGTGGCCATGGCCGTCCTGAAAAATCCCGACCTGGCAGTCTCCGGCAATATCACCGCGCTGGCGAAGAATGCGCAGGTGTCGGAGCCGACGGTCGTGCGCTTCTGCCGCGCGCTGGGTTATGACGGCTGGCACGAGTTCAAGCTCAAGCTGGCGCAGACGCTGGCACTCGCGCTGCCGCAGGGGGACGAATCGCCTCTGCAGGACGACCTGGCATCCGACCTGGTCAGCAAGATCTGCAGCCGCTCGATCAACACCCTGCTCGACCTGCGCAACAACCTGCAGCCCGCGGCAATCGAGAAGGCGCTGGAGGTGCTGGCGCGCTCCAGCAAGATCGAATTCTGGGGCCAGGGCACGTCCGGTATCGTGGCGTCCGATGCACAGCACAAGTTCTTCCGTTCCGGCGTGCACACGGTCGCGTACGCCGATCCGCACATTCATGCCATTTCTGCAGCGCTGCTGACCAAGGGCGACGCCGTAGTCGCCATTTCCCAGCGCGGCAACAGCACTGCCCTGCTGCACAGCGTGCAACTCGCGCGCAAGGTCGGTGCCGATGTCATTGCGCTTACGCCAAGCGGTACGCCGCTTGCCGAAGAGGCAACCGTACTGGTGCCGATCGACCTCAGCTTCAACATCGACCCGTACACGCCGATCTCGGCGCGCCTCGCCCACTTGGTGGTCATTGACATCCTCGCAGTAGGCCTCGCTCTCAAACGCGGGCCGGAATTCCGCAAGAAGATGCAAAACGCACAAAAGGCCTTGCAGAAGCTGGACATGCAATTCGATTCATTCTTGCGGCATCCGCCCAAGATCTGACCCGGCATTCCGGATTGAGTTTGATCAAGTCGGTATAGCGGCACCTGCGATGGGGGTATCATTGGCCTTTTTTGTGCCGTCACTCCTGACATGAACCAGCTCGAACAACTCAAGCAGTACACCACCATCGTCGCCGACACCGGCGATTTCCAAGCGATGAAGGCGTTCGCGCCGCGCGACGCCACCACCAACCCGTCGCTGATCCTGAAGGCCGTGCAGAAGGATGAGTACAAGCCCCTGCTAGAAAAGGCCGTGCGCGACAACGTGCGCCTGCCGACCGGCGAGGTCATCGACAAGCTGCTGATCGCCTTCGGCCTCGAGATCCTGAAGCTGATTCCCGGCCGCGTCTCGACCGAAACCGATGCACGCCTGTCCTTCGACACGCAGGGCACGATCGACAAGGGCCGCGCGCTGATCGCACTGTACGAAGCCGCGGGCATCCCGCGCGAACGCGTGTTGATCAAGATTGCATCGACTTGGGAAGGCATTCAGGCCGCGCAGGTGCTGGAAAAGGAAGGCATCCGCTGCAACATGACCCTGCTGTTCTCGCTGCCGCAGGCCATCGCCTGCGCCGACGCAAACGTGCAGCTGATTTCACCCTTTGTCGGCCGCATCTATGACTGGTACAAGAAATCCACCGGCCAGGAATACACCGGCGCGGACGATCCGGGTGTACAGTCAGTGAAGCGGATCTACAACTACTATCGCAAGTTCGGCTACAAGACCGAAGTGATGGGCGCCAGCTTCCGCAATACCTCGCAGATCGTCGAACTCGCCGGCTGCGACCTGCTGACGATCAGTCCTGAACTGCTGCAGAAATTGTCCGAAAGCGAAGCACCGGTCGCGCGCAAGCTCAGCGTCGAGGATGCAAAGGCTTCGGACCTGAAGAAGCTGACGCTGGACGAGAAGGCCTTCCGCCTGATGCTGAATGAAGACGCCATGGGTACTGAAAAACTCGCCGAAGGCATCCGCCTGTTCTGCGCGGATGCAGTGAAGCTGGAAAAGATGGTCGAAGCGCTGCGCTGATCTTCAGGGTTGATGCATATCGATCAACCCATCTGGCATACGCACAAGCGCTGACGTCGGCTTGCAACGTCAGCGCGAATGATTTCCCACTCTCAGGAAGATGAACGGAGCGTATGCTGCATGACCAGCTCCGCCATCTCACGCGATCGTTCGTCCGCCCGCGATTCCAAGCCTGCGGCCACGCCAAGTCTATCGGAGCGAGAACGATTCTGGCTCACTTTCCACTTTCCAAAAATCCTGGAAATCGGGATTTCGATGCCAACAAGCGCCTCAATTAGCCGATCGGTATAGTCCCTGGGCGCATCAGATACTCTCCAAGGTAAAGCCTGATCTGCCTCATGCTCGTCAGTCAGCTCTGTCAGGTGATTCAATAGCCATTGCGCATCTTCGATGACGCGAGGATGGCCATGTGCGTGCACGACGGCATAGTTCCACGTTGGCACCGCTTTGCCATCCGCATGTTTGCTCGGATACCATGACGGAGTGATGTAGGACTCCGGCCCCTGAAAGATTGCCACTGCCTCCACCGAATCGGAAAGCTGCCGCCATACTGGATTGGCACGCGGGATGTGCGCTTTTAGCGTACCAAACTGTCCCTCCGTATCGTCTATCAGGAATGGCACGTGATTCACGAGAAGACCTGAATCTCCAAGCGTGACAAGCGCTGCGAGCGGATGTGCCTTCATTAGCCTATGGAGCACATCGATACGAGTTTCTTCGAACTGCCGGGGGGTGTACATATTCCTCCTTGCCCGCATACCGGTGCGGATCAAAATCGAACAATCCTTATTCAAACCGCCTCGATCACCACGTCTGCCGTGATCGAGTTCGCGATAAAGCACTGATCATGAGATTCGTGATGGATGCGATCGATCTCCTCCGGCGTCGGTTGACGGTCGCCGCCGAATGCCACGTCGGGCCGCAGGGTGATGCGCGTCATTGCCACCCTCCCTTCGCTGTTTTTCTCCATGATGCCGGAGGCGCGATCGACATAGCTGTCGATGACGAAACCGCGTTTGGCTGCAATGCTGAGGAAGAACAGCATGTGGCAGCTGGAAGTCGCGGCCACCAGTGCTTCCTCGGGATCGACATTCGCAGCAGCAGACATCGGCACGGGAACCACGTGCGGCGATGAAGACGCGGGCACGACGGCCCCGCCATCGAACTTCCACTCATGCGCACGGCTGTAGCGGTTATCGGTGAACTTCTGTCCTTGCCTGCTCCAGGCAATAGTTGCTTCATAGCTATGCATACATTCCTCTTCAATAAGTTTGTCAGGAAGCCCGCTTGATGATCCAACCGTTAGGCACGGCCTCGAAACCGATTTTCGGGTAGTAGGCCGCAGCTTCCGGCGCGGCCAGGAGGAGCAGCATCGACTGTTCACCGACGCACTTGCGCACCAGCTCGACCAGGCTCTTTCCGACGCCGCGCTTCTGGTAGGCCTTGTCGACCGCAAGATCCGACAGGTAGCAGCAATAGCTGAAGTCGGTCAGCGCGCGCGCCACACCTACCACCTGTCCGCCAGCCCAGGCGGTTCCCAGCAGGTTGCCGTGTTCCAGCATTTTCTCGAGCCGCGGCAAGTCGTCCACCGGTCTCTTGATACCCGAACGGCGAAAAACATCCGCCAATTCTTGCGCCGACAACCTGGCGTCAAGCCTGTAGATGACTTCTTCCATGCATTTCCCTCGCGCCACTTGTCAGGCGACCAGAATAGACGCTGTTTTGGCTTTTCTGAAGTACCAATAAGTGGTATTTTTAGAATACCAATTTCAGCAAATCCGCCATGCATCTTGCCCAATCCCTAGCCACCCTGCAGCTCAGCCCGTCGTCCGGTGTGCCCATGTTCCGCCAGTTGTATGGCGCCATCAAACAATCGGTCCTGAGCGGGAAAATCGGCCCCGGCACGCAGTTGCCGCCGACCCGGGATCTTGCGCAGCAATTGGGCATTTCCAGGCAGACCGTGCTCAATGCCTACGAGCATCTGATGGCCGAAGGCTACCTCTCGGGAACAGTGGGCAAAGGCACCTTCGTCAGCCACACACTCCCTGTTTTGGGCAGCTCACGACAGAACAGGCAAGGCCCTCAGACCGGCCGCCTGCTACGCCCTCTGTCCGCGCGCGGGCAGGCATTCATCGGCCCGCAAGCGGTATTGAACACCCACGAAGGCAACCCGAAGGCCTTTCGAATCGGTATGCCGGGATTGGACCTGTTCCCCTTTGATGTATGGGCGCGGCTGGAGGCACGGCGCTGGCGCCGCCCGCCACACGAACTCGGCTATAGCGAACCGGCCGGCTATCGCCCTTTGCGCGAAGCGCTGGCTGCCTATCTCGGCGCGTCGCGTGGTGTGCAATGCGATCCGGGGCAGATCCTCATTACCTCCGGCTCACAGCAGGCGCTGTTCCTGATCGCCACCCTGCTCCTGGCGCCCGGCGATGCCGCATGGGTTGAAGACCCGGGCTACCGCGGCATCAGTGCCTCCCTGCGCGCAGCGGAAGCGCGTGTATGCCCGGTTCCCGTTGACGGAGAAGGCTTGTTGGTGACGCAAGGCAAAGCGGCCTACCCTGACGCGAAACTGGTTTACGTGACGCCCTCGCACCAATTGCCGCTCGGGGTCACCATGAGTCTTGCACGCAGGCTGGAATTACTGGCATGGGCGAAGGAAAACAAGGCGTGGGTGGTGGAGGACGACTACGACAGCGAGTACCGCTACACCGGGCCGCCGCTGGCCTCGCTGCAGAGCCTGGACAAGGCGGGATGCGTCATCTACGTCGGCACATTGTCCAAGGTTCTCTTTCCCGGCCTGCGGCTCGGCTACATGGTCCTTCCGCCGGCGCTGGTCGATGCCTTCGTGCAGGCGCGCGCCATCCTCGACCGCCATGCCGCGATCGTGCCTCAGATCGTGCTGGCCGACTTCATCACCGAGGGACATTTCGGACGCCACATCAAGCGCACGCGGGAGGCCTATGCAGAACGCCGGACGGCTTTGATCGAGGCGATTGAGACACATCTGGGCGCACATCTGCGCCCCGGTCCTGCCGATGCCGGATTGCAGTTATCCACGACCTTTGTTTCCCGCCGCGACGACCAGGCGTTGGCGCTCGCAGCGCGTGAAAAAGGGATCGAGGTCAGGGCCTTGTCGACTTTCTATTTATCGAACAACGGGGCGCCGCAGTCAGACCAGCTGTCAGGGCTGGTCCTCGGCTTTGCATCGATTCCGGTGGAAGACATCCGGCGCGGTGCGCCGGCGCTGCGCGGCGTCCTGGAAAAACAGGACGCCCGTACCCTGGCCTTTTAGGAGAACGGATTGCCGTTGAAGGTAAACCATCCGGCGAGAAAAAGCGCCAGCGCGATGGCGAACTGTTTCCAGAAATTCTTGTTCATCATGGTGACGCTCCTCAAATGACTTTATCGTTTCTGAACTGCGCGATCTGTGCCTCATCATATCCGAGGCTGCGCAGGACTTCGGTATTGTGCTCGCCGAGTGCCGGACCGAGCCATTTCGTCTCGCCCGGCGTTTCCGACAGCTTCGGCGTGATCGCGGGCAGCTTGATCGGCGTACCGTCGCGGAACGCATGCTGTTCGAACATGCCGCGTGCAAGGAACTGCGGATCCGTCATCATGTCGCGCACCGAATAGATCTTGCCAACCGGGACGTCGGCGGCTTTCAGGATGGCCAATGCCTCGTCGATCAACTTGGTATCGCACCACGCCTGGATCGCGCCATCGATCTCTTCCGTTCGCGGCACGCGTCCATCATTGCGTGCAAGTTGCGGATCTTCCGCCATGTCGGTGCGTTCGATGGCCACCATCAGGCGCTTGAAGATCGCGTCGCCGTTCCCGGCAATCACGATGTTCTCGCCATCCTTCGTGGTGTACGTATTGGACGGCACGATGCCCGGCAAGGCGCCGCCTGTGCGCGCGCGCACGACACCGGCAAAATCGTATTCGGGCACCAGCGACTCCATCATGTTGAATACCGCTTCGTACAGCGCCACATCGACCATCTGCCCCTGCCCTGCAACGCAGTTCTCGCCGGTCTTGCCGTTCCATCGTCCACCGGTCACATCGCGATGGCGCAGCGCCATCATCGCGCCGATCACGCCATGCAGCGCCGCGACGGAATCGCCAATCGAGATGCCGATGCGTACCGGCGGCCGGTCGGGATGGCCGGACACGTAGCGCATGCCGCCCATCGATTCGCCGATCGCGCCGAAACCGGGCAAGTCCTTCATCGGACCGGTCTGCCCGTAGCCGGACAAACGCACCATGATGGTCGCCGGATTGATCTTCCTGAGGTCTTCGTATCCGATGCCCCACTTCTCCAGCACACCCGGACGGTAATTCTCGATGATGATGTCCGCCTCCAGCGCGAGCTGCTTCGCGATTTGCTGGCCGCGCGGATCCTTCATGTTCAGGGTCACGCTTTTCTTGTTGCGCGACTGCACATACCACCAGAGCGAGGTGCCGTCCTTCAGCACGCGCCATTGGCGAATCGGGTCTCCGCCATCCGGCGCTTCGACCTTGATCACTTCCGCACCGAATTCGGCGAGCATGCGCGAACAGAACGGCCCTGCGATCAGTGTACCGAGTTCCAGTACCTTGATGCCGGCAAGCGGGCCGGAAGATTTTTGTTGTTTCATGTGTCCAATCATGATGTCGATAATTCCTGCAATTCCCACGCGATGTTCTGCCGCGCCCTGGCGTCGAAGCGCGCTGCCATCGGCGCCGTAAAATACAGCACGGGCCTGTCGAGGAAACGCTGCAATACCTGCGCACGCCCGGCCCGGTAAACCTCGTCAGGCACCCAATCGTATTCGGCGCGGATCATCTGGGCGTAGCGGTGATACGCCTCCTCGGCCGCGCCAAGGATCGCAAGATCGATGTCCAGGAAAAGCGGCAGGTCGGCGACGCCCGGCGATGATACTTCATGGCGCTGCGTCGCAAGAATGCAACGTTCGACGGGAGCAATCAGATGGGAGTCGATACGCATGGTCCTCATCGCATGAGCGGCCCAGTTCGAGCTGCGCAATTCATTGTCGTGCGCACGCGTGTCGTAGATCACGTCGTGAAACCAGATGGCCAGTTCGACGACTTCCGGACGATTGATATGCTGCCGCTCGGTATCCGCCAGACGCAGCAGCGCCATGACATGGGAAAGATTGTGATAGGCCCGCTGGGGTTCGCTGTAGTGACGCACAATGGCATCCCATGCGGAGTCCGCCGCCGCGCGATCGGCGCCGAGATGTGTCATCAGTGCCTGCCAGCGCGCCCGCAGCCAGCTCTGGTTTTCGGCCGTGTGGACAAACACCGTTCGCCCTCTTGTCGATGGGATGCGGCCTTACGTGGATCGGCGGTCCAGCATCGCCCGGGCAATCGTGCCCGCGTCCACGTACTCGAGTTCACCGCCGACCGGCACACCGCGAGCCAGCCGGCTCACTTTCAATCCACGCGCCTTGAGCGTCTCGCTGATGTAATGCGCAGTCGCTTCGCCCTCGTTGGTGAAATTGGTCGCCAGCACCACCTCATCGACCACGCCGTCGGTAGCGCGGGCGATCAGTTTCTCGAGGTGGATATCCTTCGGGCCGATGCCGTCCAGCGGCGACAGGCGCCCCATCAAAACGAAATAGAGCCCCTTGTAGGTCAGGGTCTGCTCGATCATCATCTGATCGGCCGGCGTCTCGACCACGCATAGCAGGCCCGCATCCCGGTCCGGATTGAGGCAGGTTTCGCACACCTCGTTCTCGGTGAAGGTATTGCACTTGGCGCAG
>Ga0196972_1000414_pt1 | contig 23127 bp, 17 predicted proteins | sample S1v_2013CmetaG_FD_148618 | JGI IMG/M metagenome (GOLD analysis project Ga0196972, IMG submission 148618) | Soil microbial communities from Anza Borrego desert, Southern California, United States - S1+v_20-13C | ecosystem: Environmental > Terrestrial > Soil > Desert | place: USA: California...
CTCGCCGTTTTCAAGGATAATGTTTTGAATAATAGCGATGCACTTAGCCTGCGAAACCTGCAGGTTTTCAAAACGCTTTTGTTAAATATTGAACTCGACCTGAAAGAACATCGCGAGTTTTTGGATAGTTCTGAAAACAGGTTGTCTTCTCTCCGGGGTAATTTGAGAACGCTGATTACTGATACGGTCTTACGTCAATTGTATCGTGATTCGGTAGTGCGGATACAATTTGCGTCGCAACTCGAGGAAATGCGGGAGACCTGGCGGGCAAGTACCCGCAGCCTCCGAAGCAGCATCGCTACAATAAATGTATTGCAAACGCATGCATCTTCTAATTCCATCCTCACCGCCAAACTTATCCAACAGGTCAATAATCTTTATACCACATCAGCAGCAAAAATCTTTGGCAAGGAATACAATTATTTATGGGAGGCGGAAAGTGATAGTCTTAAACGCGATCCCGGGACTTCCATCCGAAAAGCTTACGCAGCGGAGAAAAAAGCATTGAAGTATTACTTTAAGGATACGGGAAATAACAGGCTCGTCTTATTGTTTATCGGACTGTTGTTCTTTTTCTGGATCATGCGTAATATCCGTACACTTCGCCGTTCACCCGGAACCCCGGAGATGGTTAAGAATGATTTCAGGTATTTGCCCTCTGCATATATCATCGGCTCGCTGGTAGTTATGTTTTCCGTGGCCCCGCTGTTTGACCTTTTCGCTCCTTCAGCCTATGTAGAATTCATGCAATTCCTATTGTTGATCATGCTTACCCTCATTTGCTGGAAGAAATGGCCACGCAAATTGTTTTTCTATTGGATAGTAATGGCTATCCTTTACATCTGCTTTTCATTCGCGCACCATCTGTCAGATCCGGGTTTCTGGGAGCGAAGCCTGTTCATAGTGCTCAACATGCTTTCCATTGTTTTCGGGTTGCTCTTTCTATCAAAAATGAAAGAGCACCTTAAATTGAAGGGCTTCCTGAGGTTCATTATCATTCTTCATAACGTGATGAATGTACTATCCATCTTCAGCAATGTAATGGGCCGGTTTTCTCTGGCACAGATCCTGGGAAATGCCGCCATCTTTTCATTTACCCAGGCCATTGGGCTGGCAGTGTTTTTCAGGATTTGCATGGAGGCAATGCAATTGCAGATCATCGCCAGCCGCATCAGGAACAGGGTACAGAATAAAGCCGACTATGGTCCGGCATTGGCCAGCTTCGGGAGGCCGGTGATGTTCCTGGTATTCGTGTTGTGGTTAATTGTATTCGCAACCAATCTCAATGTATACACTTCGTTGTTAAACTGGATGTCTAACTTCCTGGGCACTTCGCGCCACGTAGGAAATGCATCATTTACTCTGGGCGGCATTTTACTTTTCTTCATGATCATCTGGATCGCGCATTTGCTTCAGCGTTATGTTGGGTATTTCTTTGGACATACTGACACAGAAGATGATGTTCCTAACAAGGGACAACGCTCAAGACTGCTTATCGCGAGACTGGTTTTACTTTGCCTCGGGTATTTACTGGCAGTCGCTGCATCGGGTGTACCGGTTGACCGCATCACGATTGTACTCGGGGCACTTGGCGTAGGTATCGGTTTGGGCCTGCAGAATATCGTCAACAACTTTGTTTCCGGGATTATTTTGATCTTCGATCGCCCATTACAAATTGGCGACATAGTAGAGATCCAGGACGTTTCAGAACGTGTTCATACCGGTCGTGTGCGGGAAATAGGGCTACGCTCAAGTACATTAATGACCCAGGACGGCGCGGAAGTGATCATTCCAAACGGCAATATCCTTTCACAAGTGATAGTCAACTGGACGCTCACCAATAACATGCAAAGAATGGTAATGGACCTTAACATCAAAGGTAAAAATGATATGGAAGAAGTTTCAACTGAAATAAAAAAGATCATTTCTGCTTCTCCGCACGTGGTTGATGGAAAAGAACCACAAATCTTATTTACCCGGATCGCTGATGATGGATTTGACATCAAAGCTTTCTTCTGGTGCAAGGATGTGTTCAAATCTGAAACAGCGAAAAGCGAAGTGTTGCGGTTGTTGCACGAAAAACTTCCCACGCTGGGCAGTCGGTAGACAACAGCCTCCGGGCATCGATCATAGATCACCGGCTATTCGCCACATGCCTGGATACATGCGTCTTCGAATGCCAGGTATGCGTGCGGCGTGATTTGGCGAAAAGCATAAAGTTGAAGCCTGTAAATGCAATCAGGATGCCTGCGCCCAACAGGGAGGTATGCATGTCATCAAATGTGAAGGCAAACATGATCAGTGAACCGATGGTCATCAGGAATCCGGATATCATTCGGGCTACAATGATCCACAGATTGAACTTCCTTTTATACGCAAAGAACTCAGAGGTGAAGAAAATTTCCGTGATGCCAAGAAATAGCATCAACCCCATGGTAAGCGCAACAAATCGGGCAATAGTAATCGCAGAAAAAAATATGGCCAGTGAATAGGCCACCATCCAGATTCCCTGCAGCTCGTTATATTTCTGGCGAACTTCCGAGTATACACTCAGATTGCCTACGATGAATGCGAAGATCCCACTGATCGCCATTAATGTTCCGATTATGTACCTGGTAGTTTCAGTAGGTTGAAAACTCATTTGTATGATCATGGTTCCTGAAATGGCCACCAGTAAGCCATAGATGAATTGGGATTGTTTGCTTGTCATAGTTTGGGGATATTTTTTACGCTTAACCCGCCTTCCGGGGGCTGGCTGTTAAGCCGTTTCACGTTCAACGTTGTTGTTCAAATCCTTTCGTGCCGTTCAACCGTTTACGATTATTAATTCCTATGTTTATTGGTGTGTACTGGCGGCTTGGTTTTGCAAGCAATACTTAACTTAAAATGAATCGGAAAATCCGCCTCCGGGTGGGAAGTGTAAATTACGGACAGCCAGTTTCGGTAGGGTGGCGGCTACGGGAGTACTACAAATTTCGGTCCGTTTTCAAATGTTGCCGGCTTCTTTGCGGCAACGTTCATTTATTCTATATTTTCTTAGGCATAATTTTCGAATGTTTCAACGCAAGGGTAAACGATCATTTCCACCCTCTGAAAGTGCTGCAGATGTTTATTCACCTCGAAAAACTGCCTGCCCCGCAGCAGGCGGGAAAACTGAAATCGAAATGTATTTTTATTCTCGACGCAAATTCCTTCGTGATGTTTCATTCGCCACCCTAGCAATGGCGGGCGCCAAAGTTTTGGGTTCCTGTGGTGCCGAATCAAATGAAAACAGGCAATTGGAAAAACAAAATCAAAAAGCTATGGGAAAATTGGGCATTGCTTTAGTCGGACTCGGCAGGTACAGCGCCGGTCAGCTTGCTCCCGCACTTAAAGAAACCGAACATTGTTACCTCGCAGGAATCGTTACCGGTACACCTTCGAAAGTGGATAAATGGAAGAAAGACTATGACATTCCTGACCAGAATGTTTACAACTATCAGAATTTTGATGAGATAAAAAATAATCCGGAAATCGACATTATTTATGTTGTACTTCCCAACGCGCTTCATGCCGAATACGTAGTGCGGGCAGCTGCAGCAGGGAAACACGTGATCTGCGAAAAGCCCATGGCGGTTACGGTTGAAGATTGCGATAAAATGATCAAAGCCTGTAATGAGGCGGGTAAAATGCTGTCAATTGGATACCGTCTCCACTTCGAACCACATAATAAGGAGATGATGCGAACAGGAAAAGAAAAGCCGTTTGGCAATATTATAAAGTTAAAAGCCGGGAATGGAATGTCTGATACGGAGGGATGGCGTCTTGATAAGAAACTTGCCGGTGGTGGACCACTCATGGATGTCGGAATATATTGCGTGCAGGGCTGCAGGTATACAACCGGCATGGAACCCGTCTCTATTACCGCAAAGGAAACACCCAAGACTCGTCCCGAACAATTCGTATCATTGGAAGAAGGACTCACATGGCAAATGAAATTTCCGAATGGAATTATTGCCGAATGCAATACCAGCTATTCTAAGAACATGAATTTACTTAGGGCTGATTGTGAAAAAGGCTGGGCAGAACTTTCCCCGGCGTATGCCTATGGTGGGATAAAAGGCAACACGAGCGAAGGCAAAATGGATTTTCCACAGGTAAATCAACAGGCCAGGCAAATGGACGATTTTGCTGTAGCGATAAAAGAAAAACGACCAACCCGCGTTCCCGGGGAAATGGGACGCCAGGATGTAAAAATTCTGCAAGCAATTTATCAGGCGATGGAAACACAACGCGAAGTTTTTCTATGAACCTTTTCTCCGCCTTTCTCTGGTATTCCGTTTTCAGTTTGGCGTTGGCCGTAAAATCTGAAGATTAAACAAACCTTTGCAACCTGCCAGAAGTTCACCTGGTTCCACGATCTGAACGGAGTTGACGTCACGAACGTCTTGAACAACCTTGAACGATCCTGGACGATCCTGAACGATCCTGAACGATTGTGGTATGCGCTCGAAACCTTAATTTAGCGTCTCATTTTCAACTATGCCTAGTAACGCAAACAGACAATTCCTGGACTTCGAGAAACCGGTTAAGGACCTGATAGATGAAATTGAGAACGCCAGGCACAGGCAGGAGAAGACGAAGATTGATATGGGTGACGTGATCTCCCGACTTGAACAGAACATCCTGGAAAAAAGAAAGGAAATTACAAAAAACCTTACCAGCTGGCAACGCGTACAACTCAGTCGGCATCCTGACCGGCCCTATACCATGAAATATATTGAAAAGATGACCACCAATTTTGTGGAACTCTTTGGCGACAGGAATGTGAAGGACGATAAAGCCATGGTTGGGGGCTTTGCCAATCTTAACGGCGAAACCGTGATGATCATAGGGCAGCAAAAAGGCATCAATACCAAGATGCGGCAAATGCGGAATTTTGGGATGGCAAATCCGGAAGGCTATCGAAAAGCCCTTCGCCTGATGAAGCTGGCTGAGAAATTCAATAAGCCCGTGGTAACTCTCATTGACACACCCGGTGCATTCCCTGGACTTGAGGCAGAAGAACGCGGGCAGGGTGAGGCTATTGCGCGTAATATTTATGAAATGATTCGCCTGAAAGTTCCCGTGGTCTGCGTGATCATTGGTGAAGGAGCAAGTGGTGGCGCATTGGGAATTGGAGTGGGTGATAAAGTTTTCATGATGGAAAACACATGGTACACTGTCATTAGCCCTGAAAGCTGCTCCTCCATACTCTGGCGTAGCTGGGAAAAGAAAGAAGTAGCAGCAGAACAATTACGGCTTACTGCTGACAAGATGCTGGGCTTCGGTCTCATTGACGGAATTATTCCTGAACCCGTTGGTGGTGCGCACTGGGACTATGATGCTTCCGCTGCCATTGTGCGTGATTACATATCTCCCATAATAAAGGAATTAAAGAAGATTCCTGCTGAGCAACGGGTGAATGAAAGGATTGAGAAGTTTGGAAAAATGGGATTCTGGGAAGAGGAGTAGCGCACATGCTCCTTATTCTCCTCAATTGAAAATTAATTTACCTTGCATCCATGTTTTTGAAAGAGCAATTCAGGGGAACGGGCATCGCCATTGTTACACCATTCAATGAGGATGGTTCTATTGACTGGGCATCATTTGATAAACTCATCCATTTCTGGATTGCCAATAAGGTGGAATACCTCGTAGTGCTGGGTACCACGGGTGAAAGCGCAACAATTCACGGGGAGGAGAAGCAAAAAGTCTTTTCATTTGTAAAAGACGTTACAGCAGGACGGCTACCCCTTGTCGCCGGTATCGGTGGTAATGATACTGCTGAGGTGGTCACTTCGCTTAAGAAATTCGACCTGTCAGGATATGCTGCCATACTTTCCGTTGCTCCTTATTATAACAGGCCAAACCAGGAAGGAATTTACCAGCACTATAAAGCAGTTAATGATAATACTCCCCTGCCCATTATCATGTACAACGTTCCTTCCCGTACCGGGCAAAATGTGACGGCTGAAACCCAGCTTAGGATAGCCAGGGATTTCAAGAATGTATTTGCCACTAAAGAAGCTTCGGGTAGTTTCGACCAGATCAACCAGATCATTCAACGCAAGCCGGTTGATTTTATGGTCATTAGTGGGGATGACGCGATCACGCTGCCCATGATCGCATGTGGAGCGGAAGGGGTTATTTCAGTTGTGGCGAATGCTTATCCCAAAGGCTTTTCTGACATGGTCAGGCTTTGTATGAATGGTCAATTCGTAGAGGCGCAGGAACTCCATTATGATTATCTTGACGTGATCAGTTCCATGTTTGCAGAAGGAAGTCCAAGCGGAGTGAAAGCCTACCTGAGTGAAATGGGCCTATGCAAAAATACTTTTCGCCTTCCCGTTTGGCCGGTTAGTGAAAAGCATATGGAGAGAATCAGGCACCTGATGAAAGATGTAAACGATGTGATACTTAGCTGATCGAAATATGCGAAAGCTGTTTTTCTGTTTCTCCTTCCTGGTTTTTTCATTTTCGGCGCTTACCCAGTCAAGCGTCAGTTTCACAATTACAAAACTTCCTGCTTCCCACAACCTAAGTAATGATATTTATCTGGCTGGTTCATTCAACGGGTGGAACCCCAGGGATGATAAGTATAAGTTTCAGAAAAATTCTAAAGGCGATTATTTTTTGGAACTTCGCCTGGCCAACGGAGATTATGAATACAAGCTCACCCGGGGCGGGTGGGATAAAGTGGAATGTAAAAAAGATGGAGCAGGAATGGGCAACAGAATTGCGTCTATAGTGAATAATGAAAATATTAAGGTGGAAGTGGAAGAATGGGCTGACAATTTTCCACCTACACCCATTGCGAGTACGGCCAGTAAGAATGTGCGCGTGTGGGATACAGCTTTCGCCGTTCCACAGCTCAAAAGAAAAAGAAGGATTTGGGTGTACCTGCCTGAATCGTATGATGAAAATCAAAATGAGCGCTATCCCGTCCTTTATATGCATGACGGCCAAAACCTGTTTGATGACGCAACTTCTTTTTCAGGAGAGTGGGGAATTGACGAGTTTCTGGATAGTACCACGCTAAAGCAATGCATAGTAGTAGGGATCGACCATGGCGGAAACAGGCGGCTGAATGAATACAATCCTTACAACAATAAAAAGTACGGAAAAGGCGAGGGCAGGAGATACGTGAAGTTTCTCGCTGAGACTTTAAAACCCTACATTGATAAATCGTTCAGAACAAATACCGGGAAGGAACACACCTTCATAGCAGGAAGCTCAATGGGCGGTTTGATATCCATGTTCGCAGTATTGGAATATCCTGGCCTGTTTGGAGGAGTAGGCGTATTCTCTCCCGCATTCTGGATCTCGGGCGAAAAGATATTTGATGACATTCGCAAAAAAGGAAAGAAAGTAAACTCCCGCATTTACTTCTATGGAGGCAAAATGGAAGGTGAAACAATGATTCCCGACATGCTAAAAGCCGCAGACATCTTAAAGAAAGTATCCCGCTCCCGCATTTCAACGGTAGTGCGAGAAGAGGGGAAACATACGGAGGGGCAGTGGCGGTTGGAGTTTCCCTTGTTTTATGGCTTTTTATAGCTGTGTTCTCCCAATGCTAAGTAAGAGCTGCCTGGCTGACGAGTGGCCGCGCTTAGCATTTATAAAAAATCAGCGCGTTAAAATTGTAAATCCTTCTTATGCCGATCAAGTCTTCAGCTTGTTAGCTAGTCAGCTTTCCAATTAAATCCGGTAAGTCACTCCCTCTAACGCCAGCTCCGTATTCGGGAAAACCTCCCTGGCTTCCTGCTCAAATTCTTCAAGTGTATCATACTTACTGCTAAAATGCCCGATGAGAAGTTTTTTTACGCCGGCCTTCTTGGCTATTAGGGCAGCCTGGCGGGTGGTGGCATGAAACCGTGCCTCTGCTCGGTCACGCAGATGATCCAGGTAGGTGGTTTCATGATAGATCATGTCAGCATTTTGTATATGCGGGATGATCTCTTCATGGTATTTAGTATCGGCACAAAAGGCATATGACTTCCCTTTTGGTGCTTCTACGGTGAGCCATTCATTTTTCAATACTTCTCCCGCGCTGGTAACAAAATCTTCTCCATTCTTCAGGCTCTCGTAAAAATGGAGAGGAATGTTGTTTTCTTTTACCGCTTCCAGTATCAGGCGCCGGGGTTGTTTCTTTTCAGAAATAACGAAGCCGTATGTTTCAATCCTGTGGTTGGTACGGAAGCATTTCACTGAATACTTTTCATTGTCAACCAGCACGCCTTCATTGCGAATGGTATGAAAATGCAGATCGAATGGAAGCATGGTGTCAGCCACTTTTAATTGCAGCTCTATGAGTTGCTGCAATGGAGCTGGACCAAATACGTGAAGGTCCTGCCGGCGACTTAACAATCCAAATGAATTGATCAGGCCAATCAATCCGAAATAATGATCACCATGCAGGTGAGATATGAAAATGTGAGTGATCTTGCTTCGGCGAATCTTGTAATTGATGAGTTGTATCTGTGTTCCCTCGCCACAATCGATCATGATGTTGTGGCCATCCATCACCACCACCTGGCTGGTAGGGTGACGGTCGAATGCCGGTACGGCTGAATTATTTCCGAGAATGGTCACAGCGAGCATAGGCTAAAATACGAAATACAATCATAAATATTTTTCGAGAATCGATTTTATCCTATCAAGATATGCTTCGCCAAAAAGATTCAGGTGAACTAACAATGGATACAGATTAGCTACCTCCCATTCTTCAGCATGATTGGATGGCAACTTGTAATGAAAATTATATGCCGAATAAAAATCACGATGGAATCCACCAAATAAAGTTGTCATTCCAAGATCGATGCTTCTATGTCCGTAGTACACGGCCGGATCAATGAGTACAGGATTTTCTTGTTCATCGCAAAGTACGTTTCCACTCCAAAGGTCACCATGAAGCAGGGCAGCTGGTTCGGGCGAAAAGATTTCAGGAAGTCGCCTGAACAAGGCTTCAAAGTTTCCGATGATTTTGCCCTCAAGTAAACCTGCTTTGCGGGCGATGTCAAGTTGAGGTAAGAGGCGATGTTCAATGAAAAACCTGCACCAGTCGCTTGCATAGTTATTGACCTGGGCAAGCGAACCCATGTAATTATTCTCTTTGAATCCAAATTGAGAGGAAGTATGCTGGTGCAACCTGGCTAGCCGCTCACCAAACCGTTTCCAGAATTCTCCTGTCCGTTTTCCTTCATTCACCCATTCAAGCAGCAGTAACTGGTCAGTCTCATCTTCCCATAATTGTATCACCTTTGGAATACGCAGGCAATCCATAGATCGCAGGTAATCCAGCCCGGATCGCTCGAGGACGAACAAATGGGGAAAGTTTTTCGCAGCATTCTGTTTGGCAAAATACAGGTCACGCTGATTGATCCTTACTTTAAAGCTGGTGTTAATGGAACCACCCTGTACGGGTAGGAGTTCAATCTCCCGGAGGGTTGCTCCTGTTTGGCTGGTGAATGCTTCCGCCAGTATTCGCTTGAGAGTTGCTGCGTCCATTATGGAAAGTTGCTATACAGCGGGATCATCTCCACTCATCAGTTCCCGTTCAATTTCTTCCATTTGCACAATATCCCAGGCCTCACTCTGGGTGGGAACAACATTCAGCAGCTCCAAAAGTTCAGATTTATCAAGCTTTTCCTCCACGGGCTTTTGCAGCTCACAGATCACGAAGGAGGCACCATTCTCGTAAAACTGCTGTTGAATGGAAACCAGCGTTTCAGCAGCAGCGTTATCCATGTCACGGATGTCTTTTAGTACTACTACGAGGTTTTTAACGTCATTTTGCAGGTAGGGAAGCAAACATTCACTAAGTTCCACTGTCATACTTGCAGAAAGTATAGGTCCGGGAACCGTGATGGCATGAAATTTTTCTTTGGTATCTATTTTGACCTGCATAATCTGTGTTTAGACACGAAGCCCCGGCAAATCGCATGAAGCGCCGAAATTGTTTTCCCTGGAACAACTAATGTTATCAACAATCCGTTTATAAGTACAGGGGAACCGGAACCAAATATATTTGTTAATATTGTATCAACCAATTATCTAAAAATGGATAATAATTTTTCAGCACAGGTTAAGGAAATAATCTCATTTAGCAGGGAAGAAGCGTTGCGATTAGGGAATGATTTTATTGGAACCGAACACCTCCTTCTCGGATTAATTCGTGAAGGTGACAATACCGCCGTCCGCATCCTAAAAAGCTTTAATGTCGATTTATATGAATTGCGAAAAGAAATCGAATTGGCAGTAAAGGATAAAACAGGAAAGAATATTGCGAATATTAACAGTCTGCCATTAACTAAGCAGGCAGAAAAAGTGATTCGCGTAACCGTTCTTGAAGCCAAGGCGCTAAAAAGTACTACCGTGGAGACTGAGCACCTCATGCTCTCCATTTTAAAGAACAAAGAAAATATTGCTACTCAAATTTTAAATCAGTTTGACGTGGATTACGATCTGTTCAGGCAGGAACTGGGTATCGTAAAATCAAATGATCCCAGGGCGGAATACACTGACGAGAATGATGATGATTTTGATGATGAAAAAAAGTATTCCCAACAAAAGAGTTCAAAACAGGCAGGTAGTGCCAAAAGCAAAACGCCGGTACTCGACAATTTTGGTCGCGACATTACCAAGCTCGCCGAAATGGGCGCGCTCGATCCCATTGTTGGTCGTGAGTCAGAAATAGAAAGAGTATCGCAAATCCTTTCCCGCAGGAAGAAAAACAACCCTATCCTTATAGGTGAACCGGGAGTGGGTAAAACAGCCATAGTTGAAGGTCTCGCCCTTCGGATTGTTCAACGCAAAGTGTCCAGAGTGCTTTTTGATAAGCGCGTGATCTCTCTTGACCTAGCCGCTCTCGTAGCCGGCACCAAGTACCGGGGCCAGTTTGAAGAACGCATGAAAGCGATCATGAATGAGTTAGAAAAAAACCGCGACGTGATCCTCTTCATTGACGAGCTTCATACTATTGTAGGAGCGGGTGGAGCCAGCGGTTCACTCGATGCCAGCAACATCTTCAAGCCTGCGCTCGCAAGAGGTGAACTGCAATGCATTGGTGCATCCACACTTGATGAATACAGGATGTACATTGAAAAAGATGGAGCCCTCGACCGCAGGTTCCAGAAAGTAATGGTTGATCCTCCAAGCGTGGATGAAACCATCCAGATATTAAATAATATCAAGTCGAAATACGAGGATTATCACAATGTGATTTACGATAACGAGGCCATCGAGGCTTGTGTTAAGCTAAGTGACCGGTACATCACTGACAGGTTGCTACCTGATAAGGCCATTGACGTAATGGATGAAGTGGGAGCAAGAGTGCATTTGAAAAATATCAACGTTCCTCAAAATATCGTTGACCTGGAAAAGAAGATTGAAGACGTAAAGAATGAGAAGAATAAAGTAGTGAAAAGCCAGAAATTCGAAGAAGCAGCTTCACTCCGCGATACGGAAAAAAGACTGGCCGAAGACCTGGAAAAAGCAAAAGCTGATTGGGAAGAAGAAAGCAAGCACAAGCGCTATCCCATCAATGACGAAGCCATTGCTGAAGTGGTGAGCATGATGACAGGCATCCCTGTTAAGCGCATGGTACAGGCTGAGACTGACAAACTGCGCAAGATGTCAGAAGATATGAAGGGCATGGTGATTGGCCAGGACGAAGCAATTTTGAAAGTAGTAAAAGCTATTCAGCGTAACCGCGTAGGATTGAAAGATCCAAAGAAGCCAATCGGTTCATTCATCTTCCTTGGACCTACCGGGGTGGGTAAGACCGAGCTAGCCAGGGCATTAGCACGTTATATGTTCGACTCTGAGGATGCGTTGATTCGCATTGACATGAGTGAATACATGGAAAAATTCACCGTCAGCCGCCTCATTGGTGCTCCTCCCGGTTACGTGGGTTATGAAGAAGGCGGGCAATTGACAGAACGCGTTCGCCGCAAACCATACAGTGTGATCCTTCTCGATGAAATTGAAAAAGCGCACCCTGATATCTATAATATATTATTACAGGTGTTGGATGATGGCCAGTTGACTGATGGTTTGGGTCGAAAGGTTGACTTCAAGAATTCACTCATCATCATGACCTCAAATATCGGGGCGAGACAGTTGAAAGACTTTGGCGTGGGAGTTGGATTTGCTACTTCTGCAAGGCTTGAACATGAAGACGAGGCCAACAAGGCAGTCATTGAAAAAGCCCTCAAGCGTACCTTCTCGCCTGAATTCCTTAACAGGATTGATGATGTGATAATTTTCAACAGCCTTACCAAGGAAGATATTTTCCGCATCATTGATATATTGATGAAGGGAGTATTGAAGCGTCTTGCCACTCTTGGTTTCAGTCTCGAACTCACTGAAGACGCCAAGGCATTCCTTGCTGAGAAGGGATATGACGTTCAATTTGGTGCACGCCCGCTCCACAGGGCCATCCAGAAATACCTGGAAGATCCGCTGGCTGAAGAAATCCTTAACATGCACGTGAAGGCAGGAGATGTGCTCGAGGCAGATGTGGATAAGGAAAATAACAAGCTCAAGTTCAATTTTAAGTCGATCGAGGAAGAATCAAAGGCGTAAGGGTTGGAAGTTGGAGAAGGAATTTGGAATTGCATCGGGATTTTAAGTGGGAAAAGGTGACTAGCTGACTAGCTGACTAGCTGACGAGCTTTTAAGAGGATGAACTTAAATAATAAATGCCCTCACTCTCATTATTGCTATACTCTCAATTTAAGAAGAACGCTTAACGCTATACGTTAAACGTTCTTCGTTAATAGTTCCATGAGACGCATAATCGTAACAATCGATGGTTGGTCAAGCTGCGGTAAAAGTACCCTTGCAAAACAGTTGGCAAAGCACCTGGGCTATGTGTATGTTGACAGCGGGGCCATGTACAGGGCCATCACGCTTTTTTTTCTAAGAAATCATATTGACTGGACGGATACCGGCAAAGTAGAACAGGCCCTGAAGGACATTCATCTTGATTTTCGCTTCAATGAAAAAACCAGCACGAGTGAAATTCATCTGAATGATGAGAATGTGGAATACGTGATTCGCGACCTGGTGGTTGCTGAAAAAGTGAGCGAGGTTGCAGCCATAAAGGAAGTCAGGAAATTTGCAGTGGCCCAGCAGCAAAAGCTGGGGAAAAATAAGGGAATTGTAATGGATGGCCGAGATATCGGCACCGTTGTGTTTCCTCACGCAGAGCTAAAGATTTTCATGACCGCAGATAATGCGGTGAGAGTGGAACGGAGGTTCAGGGAATTGTATGACAAGAATCCCAACATTACTATTGATGAGGTAAAGAACAACCTCCAGATGCGGGACTACATTGATTCAAACAGGGAAGTAAGTCCGCTTCGCCAGGCCGAGGATGCAATTGTGCTTGACAATACCAACATTACAGAAGAAGAACAGTTTCAAAAAGCGCTCGGCTGGGTAAAGGAGCGGCTTGATACTTCTATTTCTTCTTCTTAACGTCAAGCAATTCTATTTCAAATACTAAAAGTGAGCCACCGGGAATCGGTGGGTTGTCAAACGGTCCATATGCAAGGTGGTGCGGAATGTAGAATTTGAACTTTGAACCGATGGGCATTAATTGCAGGCCTTCCGTCCAACCCCTGATCACTTTATTCATCGGGTATCTCAAAGGTTCATTTCGATTGTATGAAGCATCGAATTCCGTTCCATCCAGTAATGTGCCCCGGTAGTGCACAACGAATGTATCAAGGGCTGTTGGCTTAATGCCGGTACCCAGTTTTATTACTTCGTATTGTATGCCTGATTTCGTGGTCCTGATTCCCGGCTTCTTTTTGTTTTCTGCAAGAAATTTTTTTCCTGCTTCAATATTGGGTTTTACCTTTTCTAATTGAAGCTTTGTGATCAGCCTGTTCATCACGTTATTAGCCAGAACATCATTGATGGCGACCGGCTGATTGGTCATTACATCCTTTACTCCCCTCATCACCAGGTTTATGTTCATTTTATCAAGGCCCTGTTGCTTAAGGAAATTTGCGCGGTCCATTCCAATGGCATAGCTGATAGAATCAAGGTAGCTGTTTACCTGCGCATCCGTCAACGAAGTGTCTATGATAGCGGGGCGAATCCCGTTCGTGAGGTTATTGAAAAAACGAAAGGTGGTCGATTCATCAAACAGGGCAGGCTTTCCTTCCATGCCTGTTGTAAACCCCGAACAAAGTGAAGAGGAGTCGAGGTTCGGTAATCCGTATTGCCTGGCGAAATTCGCCATGCTTGCACCAATCACGTAACTGGCAGAATCATTCAGGGTTTTTAAAAATGATTGTTTGCTGCTCTTTGCTACGGGCTTAACGGGTTTCGAAGGATTCTTTCCCTGTTGGGCGGAAGCATAGAAAGTACCAAGGAGGAAACAAACAACGGTAATAATTCTTTTCATGAGTTGTGATTAGTATCGGCAAAAATAAAAGTTGGCAACCGATTCTTCACATACAAATTCATATTTTAGCTAATCTTATCATTTATTTTACCAAAATGAGCGGTTTTAAGAAAGAAGTACAGATCAGGTGGTCTGATCTCGACCCCAACGTCCATCTTCGTCACTCAGTTTATTATGACTGGGGGGCACTGTGCAGGATTGAGTTTTTTTATGAGCATGGCCTCACGGCTCATATGATGCATGAATTAAAGATTGGGCCCATTCTATTCAGGGAGGAATGCATTTTCAGAAAGGAAATTCATCTTGGTGACAAAGTAGAAATTGAATTTCGGGTAGCTAAAGCGAGAAGGGATTATTCAAGGTGGACCATTGAGCATGACATCACTAAGGACGCAGGAGTGCTGGCGGCCAGGTTAACGGTTGATGGTGCCTGGCTGAATATACAGGAAAGAAAGCTGGCTAAGACACTGCCACCGGAAGTGCTGGCGGTGTTTGAAAAAGCCCCGTTATCTGAAAATTTTCAGTGGATGGATTGATTTTCGCCGCGCCGCCGCGGGAAAATTACTTCTATAGAAATCAGGTTAACTTAATTTACGAATTAAAAAAAAAACTCGCAGCGACGCAGCGAGTCCCCTTCGGCGATTATTAAAGAAAGCGAATCATTTATAAGCCCGCCGTGCCACTTCGAGAGTATCTAGAAGTCCACCGTTTCCGCAGTTCGAAAATCGATAAATGCATCATCAAAGTTCACCACCTTCGAAGGGTGTTTTTCCGCATAAGAAAGTATCAGATTACGAACATAATTGTTATCCTTGTACCTGGTCAGGTAGCTTTTCAATTTCTCCATATCATTCACCTGTACATCAGGAGGAATACAACCCATCCCATACAATTCTCCTTTTATCATTAATACACAGGAATTCTCATTGGGATTCAATCCTTTTTCAATAATGGCAAAACTAGGTTGTGCTTTAAGTGATTCAATGGCCTCAAGTACCCTGTAATTATATGGCCCTGGAGCTTCTTTAGATTCACATGCGCCGTGGCAATATCCTTCGTTCACTCCTTCGCACTTGATATTGCCGTGCTGCATGAAACATAATTTAGGGCATAATTCGTATTCCCTGATTATCCTCCTAAGAGTATCGTGTCCATCAATGAGTCGATGGAAAGTAAATGCCGGCTCCAGTTGTTTCTTTTCCTTATCTATCGCAAGCCGCATAAATCCATTTCGATCCTCGTATGCGTAGATGCCGAAATTTTCCTCTCTCCGTTTTTGCGAATAATTGAATATTGGCCAGAGTTTCTTGATTTCTGTTGATTCAAGAATGCAAGCCATAAGTTCGGTGGCACAGGCTTCATAACTAATCCCATAGGTACTCCGCAGGAAATTCTGCTTCTGCCTGCTTTGGGAATTGTTACTGAAATGACTGTTTACCCTGTACCTCACATTGATTGCTTTCCCCACATATATCACTTTCCCTTTTTCATTATGAAAATAATATACACCAGGGGTATACGGAAGTTGCTCGAAATGTTCTTTAGGCACATTCGGTGGCAGGATGAACTCTTTGGAGTTCCGTTGCAAACTTTTTTGGATAAAACCGCCCGTGTCCTTTTCTAACAATATGGAAAAAACTTTCACCGTCGCCGAAGCGTCACCGCCTGCACGGTGCCTGTCATGCATCATTATTCCAAGAGAATGGCAGAGATTACCGAGACTATATGATGGAAATCCGGGAAGCAATTTCCTGCTTAGCCGTACAGTGCAAAGTTTTTGAGAATTCAATGTAAAACCGCATGAAGCGAGCTGACTTTTAATGAAGGAATAATCAAAGTTTACATTGTGAGCTATGAAAATTCGGTCCTTCAGAATCGCGTAAACCTGATCTGCAATGTCTTCAAATAATGGGGCATTTTCCACCATGGCATCCGTGATGCCCGTCATTGCCTGGATGTATCGCGGAATGGGCATGAGGGGGTTTACCAGCGATTCAAATCTTTCAATTACCCTGGTGCCGTCAAAAACCTGGACGGAAATTTCGGTAATCCCGTTCGCCGCGGCATAGCCGCCAGTGGTTTCTATATCTACGATCGCGTACAATTAGTTAATTAGTTAATTAGGTAATTAGCTGATTAGCTGACTGGCTGACGAGTAGATGAGTCTCTGGTCATAAAATATGTCACTTTCAATTTCTAAATCGTATTGGTTTTTAGGCTCGTCAGTTGGTCAGCTGGTGACCTGATTAACCACGAACTAAACAATCAACCGTAATTTCGCCCTTTTCCTCCAAATTTGAGTGTATTAAAGAATTATGCAAAGCGTAAAGCACGAAATGTTCCGAAACCGGTTGATCAAGGTCTATCGCCACCTGAAAAAGCAGGCGAGGCGAATGAATATTTCATGCTTCCGCGTGTACGATCACGATCTTCCTGAGTTTCCTTTTGCGATAGAATTTTACGGGGAAAATCTTTACGTTGCCGAATACAGGCGCAACCATGGCATGGAAGAGCACGAATACGAGCAATGGATGGAAAGCAGCCTGCAGGTAATTAGCGAAGTGCTGGAAGTGGTACCCGAGAAAATTTTTCTTAAACTTAGGCAGCGAAAAGCAGGAAGGCTGGGTCAGTACCAGAAATTTGATGAACAAAAGCACGAGTTCGAGGTGGAAGAAAACGGATTAAAGTTCATAGTGAATCTCAGCGATTATCTCGATACTGGTTTATTCCTCGATCATAGGATCACCCGGCTGATGGTTGCTAAAGAAGCAAAGGGCAAAGCTTTTTTAAACCTGTTTGCATATACAGGCTCATTTTCAGTATACGCAGCAGCAGGTGGTGCGTCAGAAGTGACTACCATTGATCTGTCAAAAACGTATCTCGATTGGGCAAACAGGAACATGCTGTTGAATGGTTTTGCCGAGGCAGAAAAGTACAGCATCATTCATGCAGATGTCAAACAATACCTGCAAACTGTTTCCCCGGAAAGTTTTGATCTTATCGTAATGGATCCTCCCACTTTCTCCAATAGCAAGCGCATGGAAGATTTTCTTGACATTCAGCGAGACCATGCTGTAATGATCAATCAATGCCTCGATGCGTTGCGTTCCGGCGGAATACTTTATTTCAGCACCAACTTCAGGAAGTTTGTTATGGAGGCGGGAAAAATAAATGCTAAAGAAATAAAAGACATCACACGCGCAACAACTCCTTTCGATTTTGAGGGCAAATTATTCCGGTATTGTTATAAAATAATGAAATAAGAAAGGGCGCAATAACGTGCGCCCCTTTCGATCCTCTATTGGTATATCTCGAACTGTCCTAAATCATCTTATCAGAACACGCTGCCTGATCACGTTATCATCACTGCTTAATTGTATGATATACGTTCCGGCAGGAGTGGTTGTAGGTATGTTCACATCAATACGACCCGACCGTCCACCAATGTTTTGACGCAACATCCTGCTTCCGTTCATGCTGATCACGTCGAGCATTTTGAACTCGCCTGGGAGGTACACATTCATAATGCCTCCTGAAATTACTGACGGCATCACGAAATTCCGTTGTGACCCTTGCTGCGTAATGCTCACCACATTCGAAAATTCAAATTGGCCGTCAAAGTCGATCATGCGCAGCCGGTAATAGGCCCTGGCCGATGGTGCAGGCTGGTGCGTGAAGGTATAATCTGCACCCGTCGCATTATTGGTTGCATTCACAGAGCCCACACTGGTATAAGAGCTTCCATCCGCACTGTATTGCACTTCGAATCGTTCCAGGTTTTGCTCAAATGCAGTTCTCCAGTCTAATTTTACCAAGCCGTTGCTGGCCGCTGCCGTAAACGTGGTCAAGCCGGTGGGCAAAACACCGCTGCCTTCCAATAGGGAAACGGTACCATCAAACAAGGAGAGGGCATACACATTCCCATCTTCTGCTTCGCCAAAGTTTGACACTCCTTCAATAACGGCGAGCTGGCTATCCACCACAAAACCGCCCAGCCCGTCAGGAGTTAACATATAAAATGTACCGGAATAAAAATCGGAAGCAATGTAGTAGCCCTGGAGCTCTGCAATGGGTCCACGATAAACCACGCCACCTGTAACTGCGGAAGCGCCCGAAGAAGGATTAGGGTAAACGAAAACAGGAAATTCGTAGTTTGTGGAAGGACCACAACCTGATAAATTAAAGGGCGCATTACCCTCATAACAACGCCACCCATAATTTACGCCTGCCGTGCTACCTGCAGCACTATAATGAATTTCTTCCCAGGTGCCCTGGCCCACATCTCCAATCCAGATATCACCAGTGAGCCTGTCAAAACTCCAGCGAAAAGGATTGCGAAGACCGAACGCGTAAATCTCGGGTTCAACGCCCGGAGTGGAAATGAAAGGATTATCAACCGGGATGCTATAGAAAGGAGGGGTTGGAGAACTATTTACATCAATCCTCAACATTTTGCCCAACAGCACCGCACCATTTTGGGCGTTATTAGGAGCATCGCCTCCACCACCACCATCGCCGGTGGCCCAATAGAGGTAGCCATCAGTTCCGAAATGAAGCGTCGCTCCATTATGATTCGATTGTCCAGGATGCGGTATGGTAAGAATGGTGTCTTTAGTAGCAGGATCCGCTATATTCGGATTGCTACTCACCTGGTATCGTGCCAGTTGAAGGTCTCCATTTGAATTTGTATAGTAGACATAAAAATGCCCGAAGAAGGGACTCAGAGGGTTCTCATACTCCGGATGAAAGACCATGCTGAGAAGTCCTTCTTCTCCACCTGCATTAATTCCGGTCACTGTTAAAAATGTGCCGAGGGGATTGTGATCCTGGTCATATACCAGAATGGCTCCTCCCTGTTGAACCACGAATAAACGGTTGGTTCCATCACCTGCATTTACTATTTGAATAGGAGCGCTGAGGCCTGAAATCACTGTTTCGGGCACTATTACAGGTTGAGAGATACTAAAGGTGGGGAGGGCAAATGCTGAGAGCAGGATGGTGGTTTTCAGAAAGTACAGTTTATGCATGAACTAACTTTTTATGGTGAAAACCGGGTTTTGGACGTCAAATTTCCCGCAAAATAGAGGCCACAAATTGATGTTCGATGGTCGGGGCGATCAAGGTCGTCAATGTCGTTCAGGCTGTTCAATGCCGTTGAATATCGTTCGAGACAGTTTGGTCGATCAGGTTGTCCGTTGCTCGATGATTGAGTCGTTCAATGTCGTTCAATGTCGTGACCATTGTCAGATGCGAATGTCTGAGGATCGAGGAACGAGGCGTCAGGCCGCTCAAATCATTCAGGAGCCCTTCAGCGTGTTCGGGGAATTCCGGTCGTTCAATACATTCCTGGCGTGCAGGCATCCTATCCCCGCTCTATATTTTTTTCGGTGTTTTTTCCTCGTTTTTAGCGTTCAAAAAACTTTTATTATTGATGTTTTTCACCTTGTTCACCTTATTGGCCGTTGTACCTTTATTATGTAAAAAATAAAACAGGTTTGTCAGGCGAAAGCCAGACCTGTTGCCCGGCGACGAAAGTCGTTCGGGGGACTGGCGTGCAGGAGGGTGGGGGTGGGCCTTAATTGCTCTCATTTCAGCGAAGCTCTGCCTGGTCGGTTAAACGTTTAGGACGTTCATTGTCCTGTTCGTTGGTGTCGCGGGCGTACAAGGTGGTTCAATGTCGTTCAAGGTCATTCAATGTCGTTCAAGGTTGTTCAATGTCGTTGTCCCTTGCCGATGGTTGATGTTCCCAGGGTTTAATGTTCGGAGAGTTCAAGTTCGTTCGCCATCGTTTTCGAGCTGTCCACTCGTCAGCTCATTCACTCGTCAGCTCGTCCACTCGTCAGCTCATTCTCTCGACCAATCGTCAGCTCGTCCACTCGTCCGCTCGTCCACTCGTCCGCTCATTCTCTCGACCAATCGTCAGCTCATCCACTCACCAGCTCTTTACTTAATAGCCTTTTCAAACCTAAAAACTTACCCTTAATTACTACCTTTGTGCCGCAATTTATTTTATCATTCCAAAACATCTCAGATACATGAAAATTACTGTTGTTGGGGCCGGGGCCGTTGGTGCCACCTGTGCGGATAACATTGCACGGAAAGAATTGGCCAGGGAACTCGTTTTATTGGATATTAAAGAAGGGTTAGCTGAAGGAAAAGCACAGGATATGATGCAGACCTCAACACTTCTTGGTTTTGACACCCTCATCACCGGTTCCACGAATGATTATTCAAAGACCGCAGGCAGCGATGTGGTTGTGATCACCTCCGGTATTCCCCGCAAGCCGGGCATGACGAGAGAAGAACTGATCGGTACCAATGCCGGCATTGTAAAGACTGTTTGTGAAAATATCTTAAAACATTCTCCGAACGCCATCATCATTGTGATCAGCAACCCCATGGATACAATGACCTACCTAGCACTGAAATCCACCCGCCTTCCTAAAAACCGCATCATTGGTATGGGCGGTATTCTCGATAGCGCACGCTTCAAATACCAGTTAAGCCAACGCCTCCATTGCAGTCCTGCTGACCTTAACGCGGTAGTGATCGGTGGTCATGGCGATACCACCATGATTCCTTTGATCCGCTATGCAACCTGGAACAGCGTTCCCGTCACAAAATTCCTTGATGAACATACCCGGCAACAGGTAGTAGCCGATACAATGGTAGGCGGCGCTACGCTCACCAAACTCATTGGCACATCAGCCTGGTATGCGCCAGGCGCTTCAGGAGCAGCCCTGGTTGAAAGCATCGTTCGCGACGAAAAGAAACTCTTTACCTGTTGTGTTTCCCTCGAAGGCGAATACGGCCAGAATGACATTTGCCTCGGCGTTCCGGTAGTGATTGGACGAAATGGTTGGGAGAAAATTGTTGAGTTTGATTTGAATGAAAGTGAACAAGCTGCATTTAATAAAAGCGCGGAAGCGGTGCGGTCTATGAATGGTGTACTTTAATTAGTCAATAAGACAATTAGTCAATTAGTCAATGGGGTGACTTCGAGCAACGGGTTCCCCATTGACTATTTGACTAATTAAAAAATTGATTTATTAGAAAAACAAACTCGCCCTCAAAAGAATATCCCTCCCTTCATTCCCGATCCCATACGTTCCGGCAAGCAATATTTTATCGAAAGGAACCACAATCAACCCAGCTCCATAGCTGGTATGCCATTTATCAGAGCTTTCTCCGCTATGCCAGGCGCGGCCATTATCAAAGAATGCCAGCAATCCGATCTTGCCATTATAGATAATATTGCGCGTGTCAACTAGCCAGCGAATTTCATTATTGTTGTAAAAAATATTGTTTGCATAGAAACGTTCCCGTTGATATCCTCGCAGGTTTTCATTTCCTCCCAGTGTATGCAGGTGGTAGTAATCAGCATCACCATCTATAATTCCGCCTCCCGCACGCACCGCCAGGGTGAAAGAATTGCCCAGCGGTACATAAACTGACAATGAAGAGCTTGCCTTCAGGAACGCTCTATCATCACCGGAAACATTTTTCACATAGCCTGCAGAGGTAAGAAAATCGATTCCTTTAGTCGGGTAGATGGTATTATTTACTAACCGGAGATTATAGGTAGCCGCCACGCCGCCGAATTGCTGTGGTGAAAAAACACGTGGATTCACCGGTATGATAGAAAAGGGGTGCTCGTTATTTTTTACTTTGATTCGCTGGTAGAATAAATTGAATGAAAGCAGGTGCGCTTTACCTATCTTCTTTGCCAGGCCGGGCGAAACAAATATTCGGTTACTGTTAGTATTATATACCGAAGAAGAAAGTTTGGCATTGAAGGTTTCATTGCCAATTCCATAATAATTTTCAACAGCCGGCGCATCCAGCCTTGCAGCAAATGAAAGGTCCCAGTTGTGAATGATGTTCTTATAGGTGCCCACATACGCCAGGAAGAATGTCTTTCTTAAAAAACCATAATTCGCGGTCAGTAGATGCCAGTCTTCGTATTCTTCCCGTTGCCAGGGCATTGGATGAATACGAACATTGGCGCTGATCTTGAGGCCCGTTCTTGTGAAAAGAGCCAGCGGATGTTCATCAAACAGTTCACATTCGGGCGGGCTAAGAAAGGGAAGAAAAAAGAAATCGAGCTTCTTCTGGTGAGCAGTATCATATTCAAACCGCCTGCCGCTTGAAACCTTTAGCCTCCTGTCTTTTACCGGGTCAATGATATCGATACCTTCGGGATCGATAATCCTCACCTTTACACCTTTATTCTTTTGACCCCTTACGATGAAGCTGTCTTCACTCTCCAGCCCATACAGGCGAATCTCTTTCGTTTCGGTCTCGCGGAAGATCCTTGAGTAAAGTGGTTCAGATTTTACCTCGTTTTCTTTTGTTATCTTATAGATGTTTATTTCAGTGGAGTCATCATTGATACGATTGATATCAAACAATTCTCTCTTTTGCGATCCCGTGATGTCAACCCGCTGGGCAAGGTATTCATAGTATTCAGTGGCATAGCTTTCCAACTGATCTCTTCGCGATTTTAATTTATCTATGATTAGCTTTCCTGATATGGCAAAGGCCTCTGCAGGCATTTGCCATACACCATATTCAATAACTGAATCAGTGAGCGCCGCCTTTAACTGTGTCGCCTGTTGTATCCATTGTTCTTTCGTAACCTCGTTAAGGAATTTCTTATCGAGAATGCGGGCCGGCTGGTTAAAGTC
>Ga0196972_1000415_pt1 | contig 23059 bp, 21 predicted proteins | sample S1v_2013CmetaG_FD_148618 | JGI IMG/M metagenome (GOLD analysis project Ga0196972, IMG submission 148618) | Soil microbial communities from Anza Borrego desert, Southern California, United States - S1+v_20-13C | ecosystem: Environmental > Terrestrial > Soil > Desert | place: USA: California...
CTTCTCGTTCGGGACGAAGGCCTCGCGCCCGTTGGCCGCCCGGATCCGGGTGTAGCGGGTCTTGATGTCCAGCACCCGGCCCTCGAAGTTGTCCACCTTGACCAGGTCGCCGATGCGCAGCGAGCGCTCGAACAGGATCACGAAGCCGCTGATGTAGTTGGACGCCAGCTTCTGCAGCCCGAAGCCCAGGCCCACGCCGAGCGCGCCACCCAGCACCGACAGCGCCGTCAGGTCGATGCCGGTGGCCGACAAGGCGAACAGCAGCGCCAGCAGCAGCAGGGCGGAGCGGATCGCGTTGGCCGCCACCTTGCGCAGCGAGAGGTCCTGCACGGCCGGCTGCAGCACCTGCCGCTCCAGCACCGCCGAGACCCACAAGGCGCCCACCAGCACCACGCCGGCCCACATCAGCCCCTCGATCAGCGTCAGCACGCTCACGCGCGACTTGCCGAAGGCGAACTGGACGGCATCCATCTCGGCCAGCACGGCGGGCAGCACGCCGGCCACCCACAGCGCCGCCGCCAGCCAGGCCAGCCAGGAGAACCAGCGCTCGACCACCCGCGCCAGCCCGGAGTGCGGGAAGGCGACGGTCAGCACGCGGGCGATGAAGCGGATGCCGGCCAGCGAGAGCAGCAGCGGCACCGCCAGCCGCAGCAGGACCAGCGGCAGGTAGTCGTCGAGGACGGCGCGGGCGCTGAGCACCAGCCCGAGCGCCAGCAACGGGAACAGCAGCCCGTCCACGACGACGCGGCCGAACCAGACCGAGCGGCCGCGGCGGCTGCGGCCGACCGCCCACGAGAGCCCGGCGGCCACCAGCAGGCAGCCGAGCAGCACGCCTGCCTCGAGCGGCAGGCCCGGATGGTCCAGGCTCAGGATGAGCCGGCGCAGCGGGTTCGGCGTCACCACGCCGATGCCCCCCGCCGCGGGCAGGACCGGCTCAGGCCCACTTCGGCTTGCGTTTCTCGGTGAAGGCGGTCACGCCCTCCTGGGCGCAGCCGTCCATCATGTTCACCGCCATGGTCTGCGAGGCGAGCTGGTAGGCCGCCTCGATGCCCAGCTCGCGCTGCCGGTAGAACAGCTCCTTGCCCATGGCCAGCGCCTTGCGCGGCTTGGCCAGGATGCTGGCGACCAGCGATTCCACCTCCTCGTCCAGTCGCTCGGGCGGCACCGCCCGGTTGACCAGCCCGCGCTGCCTGGCCTGCTCGGCGTCGATGAACTCGCCCGTGACCAGCATCTCCATGGCCTGCTTGGGCGCGATGTTGCGCAGCAGCGGCACGCTGGGCGTGGAGCAGAACAGGCCGAAGTTGACGCCGCTGACGGCGAACTTGGCGTCGGTGGACGCCACCGCCAGGTCGCACTGGGCGACCAGCTGGCAGCCGGCCGCCGTGGCGATGCCGTGCACCCGGGCGATCACCGGCACCGGCAGCTTCTGGATGGACAGCATCACGCGGCTGCACTGCGAGAACAGCTGCTGGTAGTAGTCCAGCTCGGGCCGGGCGATCATTTCCTTCAGGTTGTGGCCGGGGCAGAACGCCTTGCCCTCGGCGGCGATCACCACCACCCGCACCGACTCGTCGTCGGCCAGCTTGTCCAGTTCGGACTGCAGCGCCCCCAGCATCTCCTCGCCCAGCGCGTTGAAGTTGCCGGGCCGGTTCAGGGTCAGGGTGACGACGCCGCGGGCGTCGCGCGTCTCGAGGATCGGCGGGTTCTCCATCTCAATGCTCCTTGTCGTTCACAGGTCCGCCAGCACTCGCACATGCGCCTCGACGCTGCGGCCCAGGGCGTCGAGGTTGTAGCCGCCTTCCAGGGCGGACACGATGCGGCCGTCGGCGAAGCGGTCGGCCACCTGCTTGATCCGGTGGGTGATCCAGGCGTAGTCGTTCTCGGTCAGCCCGAGCTGGCCCAGTTCGTCCTCGCGGTGGGCGTCGAAGCCGGCGCTCACGAAGATCATCTGCGGCCGGAACTGCTCCAGCCGCGGGATCCACAGCAGCTCGACCATCTCGCGCACGTCCATGCCGCGGGTGTACGCCGGCACCGGCACGTTGACCATGTTGTCGGCCGCCGGCGGCTCGCCGGTGTACGGGTAGAACGGGTGCTGGAAGATGCCCACCATCAGCACCCGCGGGTCGCCGGCCAGGATGTCCTCGGTGCCGTTGCCGTGGTGCACGTCGAAATCCACGATCGCCACCCGCTTGAGGCCGTGGCGCGCCAGCGCGTAGCGCGCCGCCACCGCGACGTTGTTGAAGAAGCAGAAGCCCATCGCGTGGTCGCGGCAGGCGTGGTGGCCGGGCGGACGGACGGCGCAGAAGGCGTTGCGCAGCTCGCCGGCGATCACCGCGTCGGTCGCCGCCAGCACGGCGCCCGCGGCATGGAGCGCGGCGTCCCAGGTGTGCAGGTTGAGCGCGGTGTCGGGATCGATTTGGGCGTAGCCGCTGCCGCCCGCGGCGATCCGGTCCTTCAGCTCCGCGCCCAGGCCGCGCACGGCGGCGATGTGCAGCCGCTCGTGGGCCAGCTCCAGGTCGTACAGCGAGGCTTCGGGGGCGTCGCGCGACTCGAGCGCGTCCAGCACGCCGGTGACCAGCAGGCGGTCGTCGATCGCGTCCAGCCGCTGCGGGCACTCGGGGTGGCCCGGGCCCATCTCGTGCAACCGGCACGACGCATGCGTGAAATACCCGGTCTTGTTCGCACTCATGGCTGGCGGCACGGAAAATTCGGATAACGTCATGCCCTGATGGAAGCACGACAAAAACTCAAGGCGCTGCTGGACCAGCTTAACACGGTGATCGTGGGCAAGCCGGACCAGGTGCGCGACTGCGTGGCCTGCCTGCTGGCCGGCGGCCACCTGCTGATCGAGGACGTCCCGGGGGTGGGCAAGACCACCCTGGCGCATGCGCTGGCCCGCTCGTTCGGGCTGCAGTTCTCGCGGGTGCAGTTCACGGCCGACCTGATGCCCAGCGACCTGTCGGGCGTGTCGATCTACGAGCGCGGGAAGGAGGCCTTCGTCTTCCACCCCGGCCCGGTGTTCGCCCAGGTGCTGCTGGCCGACGAGATCAACCGCGCCAGCCCCAAGACCCAGAGCGCGCTGCTGGAGGCGATGGAGGAGAAGCAGGTCACGGTCGAAGGCGAGACCCGGGCCCTGCCCTCCCCGTTCTTCGTGATCGCCACCCAGAACCCGCACGACCAGCTCGGCACCTTCGCCCTGCCCGAGTCGCAGCTCGACCGCTTCCTGATGCGCATCTCGCTGGGCTACCCGGACCGGGCCGCCGAGCGCGAACTGCTCTCGGGCGCCGACCGGCGCGACATGGTGGTGGGCATGCCCGCCCGGCTGACGGCCGCCGACCTGGAGACCCTGCAGCGCCAAGTGCTGGCGGTGCACACGGCCGAGCCGCTGCTGAACTACGTGCAGGACCTGGTCGCGGCCACCCGCAGCGGCCGCTGGTTCCTGCAGGGGCTGTCGCCGCGCGCCGGCATCGCGCTGGTGCGGGCCGCCAAGGCGCAGGCCCTGATCAGCGGGCGCGACTACGTGGCGCCCGACGACGTGCAGGCCATCCTGCCGCAGACCATCGCGCACCGGCTGGTGCCGGTCGGCGATGCGGGGCGGGGGCCGGTCGAGCAGGTGCGTGCAATGCTCGACGCCGTGCCGCTTCCGTAGTACATGACGTATGGCCTCGCCTGCGGCGTCGAATGACCCATGACGGGCATCCGCTTGTCCTCACCGGCTGAGCAGCAGCCGGGGCATTCGTCCTTCGTCATCAGCCCGATCGCCCTGGTGCGCCGGCGCTTCCGCGCCTGGTGGCAGGCGCGGCTGCCGCTGTCGGACACCACCACCCTCACCCAGCGCAACGTCTACATCCTGCCGACCCGCCCCGGCCTGATGCTGGCCCTCACGCTGCTGGTGCTGCTGGTCGCCTCCATCAACTACCAGCTCAACCTGGGCTACCTGCTCACCTTCCTGCTGGCCGGCAGCGCCGTGGCCGGCATGCACGTGTGCCACGCCACGCTGCGCGGCCTGACGCTCACGCTGGCGCCGCCGGAACCGGTGTTCGCCGGCAGCAACGCGCCGCTGCGGGTCACGCTCACCAACGGGCGCAGGTCCACGCGCTACGGCATCGGCCTGTCGGTGCTCGATGCGGAGCACGAGGATCGCTGGGCCTGGACCGACGTGCCGGCGCTGGGCACGGCGACGGTCTCCGTCGCCTTCCAGCCGCCGCGGCGCGGGCTGCACCGGGTGCCGCCGCTGACGGCCGAGACGCGGTTCCCACTGGGCACCTTTCGCGTCTGGACCGTCTGGCGGCCGGCCGCCCAGGTGATGGTCTGGCCGGCGCCGGAGCCGCTGCCGCCACCGCTGCCCGAGGGCGAGCCGCGCGCCGGCACCGCCGGGCCCGCACGGGTGCAGAGCGCGGGCGAATTCGACGGCGTGCGGGCCTACCGCCGCGGCGATCCGCTCAAGCTGGTGGTGTGGAAGAAGGTCGCCAAGGCCGACGAGCTGGTCAGCCGCGACACCCAGCAGGCCCAGCGGCGCGAACTGTGGCTGGATTTCGCGCGGGCCGGCGCCGTCGACGGCGAAGCGCGCCTGTCGCGGCTGGCGGCCTGGGTGCTGCAGGCCGACAAGCTGGGCGTGGACTACGGCCTGCGCCTGCCCGGGCTGGAGATCGCGCCCGATGCCGGCGAAGGCCATCGCCGCCGCTGCCTGGAGGCGCTGGCGCTGTGCTGAGCGATCGCGCAGGCGCTGCTACCGTGCCGGCCGCCGGCCCGGCCCGCCGCTCGTGGCTGTCGGCCGCCGCCTCGCTGCCGCGCGAGGCGCGCGACACCCTGTTCCTGCTGGTTGTCATCGCCTGGCTGATCCTGCCGCAGGCGGGCCGCCTGCCCGCCTGGTGCATCGCCCTGACCGCCGCCATCCTCGTGTGGCGCGGGGTGCTCGCCGTGCGCGCCGCGCCGCTGCCCGGCACCGCCTGGGTGCTGGGGCTGCTGGCCGCCACGGTCGCGGCCACCGCCTTCTCGCACCGCACGCTGCTGGGGCGCGATGCGGGCGTGACGCTGATCGTGGTGCTGCTGGCGCTCAAGACGCTGGAGCTGCGCGCCCGCCGCGACGCCTTCGTGGTGTTCTTCCTCGGCTTCTTCACGCTGCTGACCAACTTCTTCTTCTCGCAGTCGCTGCTGACCGCGGCCGCCATGCTGGTCGGCCTGCTGGGGCTGCTGACGGCGCTGGTCAACGCCCACATGCCGGTGGGCCGGCCCTCGCTGGCGCAGGCCGCCCGCACGGCCGGCACCATGGCGCTGCTGGGGGCGCCGGTCATGGCGGTGCTGTTCATGCTGTTCCCGCGCTTCGCGCCGCTGTGGGGCATCCCCAACGACGGCATGACCGGGCGCTCCGGCCTGTCGTCCACCATGCGGGTGGGCAACGTGGCCCAGCTCGCGCTGGAGGAAGGCATCGCGATGCGGGTCAAGTTCGACGGGCCGGTGCCGGCCGCCAACGACCTGTACTTCCGCGGCCCGGTGCTGTCCAGTTTCGACGGGCGCGAATGGCGCCCGCTGCTGCCGCGGCTGGGTGCGTACGCCCAGGCGCTGCTGCCGCCGGTGCGGCTGCAGGCCTTCGGCGAGCCGGTGCGCTACACCGTGACGCTGGAGCCGAACAACCGGCCCTGGCTTCTGGTGCTCGACGTCGCCACCCGCCCGCCCAGCGGCCCGGGGGTGGAGGCGATCGGCGGCGGCGAGCTGCAATGGATCTCGACGCGCCCGGTGACCGACCTGCTGCGCTACCAGGTCGAGAGCCACCTGGCGTGGCGGGCCGACGCGCAGGCCAGCGTCGCCATGCTGGCGCCGCAATACCGGGAGCTGCCGCCCTCGTTCAACCCGCGCACGCTGCAGATGGCGGCCGAGATGATGCGCAGCGCGCCCGGCGGCCCGGCCGACAAGCCGGCACTGGTAGAGGCGGCGCTGGAGCGCCTGCGCACCGGCGGCTACGTCTACACGCTGGAGCCGGGCGTCTATGGCGAGCACACGGCCGACGAGTTCTGGTTCGACCGCAAGCAGGGCTTCTGCGAGCACATCGCCTCGGCGTTCGCGGTGCTGATGCGCGCGATGGACATCCCGGCGCGAGTGGTCACCGGCTACCAGGGCGGCGAGCTCAATCCGGTGGACGGTTTCTGGATCCTGCGCCACAGCGACGCCCACGCCTGGACCGAGGTCTGGCTGGCCGGGCGCGGCTGGGTGCGGGTCGATCCGACCTCCATGGTGGCGCCCGGGCGCACCGGCTCGCTGCAGCGGCTGCGCGCCCCGGAAGGCGCGTTCGCCGCGGCGCTGGGCACCGTCAACCCGACCCTGCTCGCGCAGCTGCGCCAGACCTGGGAGGCGATCAACAACGGCTGGAACCAGTGGGTACTCAACTACACCCAGAGCAAGCAGCTCGACCTGCTGCGCAAGCTCGGCTTCCGCTCGCCCAGCTGGGAAGACCTCAGCTACGTGCTGATCGCGGTCGTGGTCGCCGTGGCGCTGGCGGGCGCGGCGTGGGCGCGCTGGGAGCGCAGCCGGCAGGATCCCTGGCTGCGCCTGCTCGCGCGCGTGCACCGCCGGCTGGCCGAAGCGGGCGTACCGCTGCCACCGGCCGCCGGCCCGCGCCAGATGGCCGAGGCCGTCACCAACCGTTTCGGCGCCGACGGCGCGGCGCTGGCAGACTGGCTGCTGCGCCTGGAGGCGCAGCGCTATGCGGCGCGCGCGCCGGCCCCCCTGCCGGCGCTGCAGCGCGAACTCAACCGACTGTCCTGGCCCTCTCCCCAATGAAACCCGTGCTCGCCGCCGTGCTGGCGGCCCTTGCCCTTGCCATGGCAGCCCCGCCTGCGTCGGCCCGGCCCTCCTCGCCGAAGAAGGTCAAGGTGCAGGCGCCGGCCCGCCAGGGCACGCCGTATGCGATGCGGGACGACGCCATGGCCTTTGCCGAGCAGGTGGCCGAACGCCGTGGCCTCGACCCGGCCTGGACGCGGCAGGCGATCGCGCAGGCGCAGCGGCTGCCGGTGGTCGAGCGCCTGATGCAGCCCGCGCCGACGGGCACGCCCAAGAACTGGGCGGCCTACCGCAACCGCTTCATCGACCCGGTCCGCGTGCAGGCCGGGGTGCGCTTCTGGCAGGACAACCGCGAGGCGCTGGGCCGGGCCGAACAGGACTTCGGCGTGCCGCCCGAGATCGTGGTCGGCATCCTCGGCGTGGAGACCCTCTACGGCCAGCACATGGGCAATTTCCGCGTGCTGGACGCGCTGGCCACGCTGGCCTTCGACTTCCCGGCCTCGCATCCGCGCGCGGCCGAGCGCAGCGCCTTCTTCCGCGGCGAGCTGGAGCAGTTCCTCGCGCTGCAGAGCCGGCTGGGCGGCGACCCGGCGCAGCCGCTGGGCAGCTACGCCGGCGCCATGGGCCTGCCGCAATTCATGCCCAGCAGCTGGGTGCGCTGGGCGATCGACTTCGACGGCGACGACCGCATCGACCTGTGGCGCAGCCCGACCGACGCGATCGGCTCGGTGGCCAACTACTTCAAGGCCTTCGGGTGGCAGCCCGGCATGCCCACCCACTACCCGGTGAGCTTCGACGTGGAGCGGCTGGACCTGGAGGCGCTGCTGGCGCCCGACATCCTGCCCACCTTCAGCGTGCCCAGCTTCCTGGCCAAGGGCGCGCACCTGGAAGGCGAGGCCGTGCAGCACGACGGCCCGCTGGCGCTGGTGGAGCTGCAGAACGGCAGCGAGCCGCCGACCTACGTGGCCGGCACCGAGAACTTCTACGTGATCACGCGCTACAACTGGTCCAGCTACTACGCGATGGCGGTGATCGAACTGGGGCGCGAAGTGAAGGCGGCGCTGCCGGGCGGCTCATGACGGCGATCGGCCTGGCCTCGTGGCAGCGCCTGTGGGGCGAGCTGGGCGCCGCCAGCGTCAACGGCGGGCTGCTCAACCAGCTGGTGGCGGCCTGGGGTGAGCGCCAGCGGCACTACCACACGCTGCAGCACCTGCGCGAATGCCTGGCGCACTTCGAAGCCGCCTCCATGCTGGCGCGCCGGCCGGCGGAACTGGAACTGGCCTTGTGGTTCCACGACGCCGTGTACGAGCCGACGCGCGACGACAACGAGCAGCGCAGTGCCGACTGGGCCCGCGCCAGCGTGCTGGCCGCCGGCTGCACGCCCGAGGTCGCGGACCGCGTGCACGCGCTGGTGATGGCCACGCGCACCCACCAGTACGCGGGCGACGATCCCGACACGCGCCTGCTGCTGGACATCGACCTGGCCATCCTCGGCGCCGCACCGGCCCGCTTCGACGAGTACGAGCGGCAGATCCGGCAGGAGTACGCCCACGTGCCCGAGGCGATGTGGCGCGAACGCCGGCCACAGCTGCTGCGCGACTTCCTGGCCCGGCCGCGGATCTACCTGACCGATGCCTTCCACGACGCGCTGGAGGCGCGGGCGCGGGAGAACCTGCAAAAGAGCTGCGCGGGCTGAAGGCGCCAGGGCGGCGGCACCCATGGTCCTGTCATCCCCGACAGAGCTCCCGCTTCCAGCAGCGCGCACGCGCATGGAGAGGTTGCAAGCCAAGAGCGGGGAGCGCGGCGGTCGGCGCCCGCCATAGCCTCATGGTGTGGCGGCCCCTGCTCGCTGCCGCTCGCAGGGGCTTCCCGCGAAATTTCTCCGGCCTGGGGCGGGCGGCATAACTCGCTGCGCTCCTTCGTCGCGCTGCTCAAACAGATGCCGCCAGTCAGAGCACGGTCGCGCGCCTGCGGCGCGCTGCCCCAGTCCGGAGAAATTTCGCGGCGCCACACAAATCGGCTCCGGCAGCCACCGCCCGCCGCGGGAACGGCAGCGCGGGTGCCAACACCCCTATACCTGCGCTCCCGCATGAGATACGCGATTCCCGGGACAGCAGTGCGCCTCGCGAGAAGGAGGGGAATAGCCGCTCAGCCTGCTCCCTGGGCCGAGGCGCTCTCGTAGGCCAGGATCGCCGCCGCCAGGTCTTCCAGGGCGGTGCCCACCGACTTGAAGACGGTGCGCTCCTGCGGGCTGCCGCGTCCCGCCGCCTCCCCGCGCGCCAGGGCGGCCAGGGTGCCGCGCACGTCCTCAGCCCGGAAGACGCCACGCGACATCGGGCCCAGCAGTTCCCCGCTCTTCTTCAGCGCTTCCTCGGTGTCCACGTAGAGGGCTGCACCGGCGAAGCAGGCGTCGTCGGCCTCGCGCATGGACGGCGTGAAGCTGCCGATCAGGTCGAGGTGGGTGCCCGGACGCAGCCAGGCGCCGCGGACCACGGGCTCGCTCGCCAGCGTCGCGCAGCTGACGATGTCGGCTTCGCCGCAGGCCGCCTGCAGGTCGGGCACCGCGCGCGCGGGCAGCCCCTGCTGCCGCCATTCGGCGGCGAGCGCCTCGGCCTTGGCCGGCGAGCGCGCCCACACGCTGACGCGATCGATGGCCCGCACGGCCCGGTAGGCGTGCGGCAGCAGGCGGGCGACCTGCCCGGCGCCGACCACCAGCAGGTGGCGCGCATCGGCCCGCGCGAGCCAGCCGGCCGCGAGCGCCGAGGCGCCGGCGGTCCGGCGGTGGGTGATGGCATCGCCGTCCAGCACCGCCAGTGGCACGCCCGTGCTGCCGTCGCACAGCAGGTAGCTGGCGTGCAGGCCCGGCAGGCCGCGCTGCGCGTTGCCGGGCGCGATGTTGATGGTCTTGATGCCGTAGTAGCGCCCGGGGATCCAGGCCGGCATGATCAGCGAGGTGAAGCCGGCCTGGCCCGGCACCGGCACTTCGTGCACGTGCCGGGGCGGCACTTCGCAGCCGCTGGCGAACAGCGACTGCAGGGCGGGCAGCAGCCGGTCGAACGGCAGGGCGGCACGGGTGGCTTGGGCGTCCAGGACTTTCATGTGGCTAGGGTAGCCGGCCCGGCGGATGCGCTTGCGCGAGATGCCGCTGCCGATGCGCCGCCAGCGCCTGCACGACCCTCGCGACCTGCTGTTCGCGGCTCTCGTCCGGACCGCGCCGGAACAGCCGCAGCGACGCATACCAGGGCGAGTCCTCGCGCTCCAGCAGCCAGCGGGCATCGGCGTTCGGCGGCAGCATCACCCAGGTCGGCACGCCCAGCGCGCCGCCCAGGTGCGCGGTGGCGGTGTCCACCGTGAGCACGAGGTCCAGTTGCTGCAGCATCGCCGCGCTGTCGGCGAAGTCGCGCCACTCGCCGGCCAGGTCCACCATCGGCTCGCCCTGGACAGCGACGTCGGTCCACGCGCCCCCATCGTCCTTCTGCAGGCTGAAGGCCTGCACCCCCTCCATCGCCAGCAGCGGTCGCAATTGGCTGAGCGCCAGCGAGCGGTTGCGGTCGTTCGGATGTCCGGCTGCGCCGCGCCAGGCCAGGCCCAGCCGGAAGCGGTCCTGCCAGGGCGCCAGCCGCTCCTGCCACTCGCGCACCCGCGCGGCGGGCAGACGCAGGTAACCCCGCGGCGACGGGATGTCCTGCAGCGTGGTGCCGAAGCGCCCCGGCAGATCGAGCAGTGCGGCGTGCAGGTCGGCCTGCACGTCGCGATCGGGCCGTACGCACTCCACGCCGGGGAAGCTGGACTCGACCAGCGGCACCAGGGCCGTCGGCACCACGCACACCAGCTCGGCGCCGAGCTGCTGCAGCAGCGGCAGGTAGCGCAGCGCCTGCATCGTGTCGCCGTGGCCCGGCTCCGCATAGACCAGCAGGCGGCGCCCCTGCAGCGGCTGCGATGGCCCGGCCCATTCGAGATCGGCTTCGTAGAACGGCGGCCGGCGTGCCAACGCGGGGTCGTCCCAGCGCCGCTCGAACTCGCCCCAGGCCTCCGACAGCCGCCCTGCCAACCACAGGCAGCGGGCCAGCTCGACGTGCGTGGCGGCCGCGTCCGGGTCGAGTTCCAGCGCGCGCCGCAGCTGCCGTTCGGCCTCGTCGGCCTGGCGCGCTTGCAGCAGCGCCACGCCCAGCGTACGCAGCGCCTGTGGATGCTCCGGCGCCAGGTGCACGCCGGCCCTCGCGTGAGAGAGCGAATCCTGGAATTCGCCCAGCCGCCACAGCACGCCGGACAGCTCGAGGTGCGCCTCCAGGAAGCCCGGCTCCTGCACCGCCGCTTCGCGAAAGCGCGCGGCCGCCGGCTCCAGCTCGCCGGCCCTAGCCAGGCACTGGCCGTAGTGCAGCACGGTGTAGCGGTCGCGATCGCCGATCTCCTCGTACAGCCGGCGGTAGGCGGCCAGCGCCTGCGCGTGCTCGCCCGCCTGCAGCAGGCGCCGGGCCTGGTCGGCGAACAGGAGGGTGGTGGCCTGGACGGGATCCATGGGTGGGTTTGCCCGCAGGATAGCCTCAGGGTCCGGCCTCCGGCACCCGGTGGCGCCAGTAGCGCGGCTCGGCCTGTCGCTCGCAGCGGATCGCGTCCGGCCGCGCCGACGACCACCAGGCCGCGCCGCAGCGCGCCGACTCGACCACTTCGACCTGACGCTGCACGTAGCGCTCCAGCACCGCCGCCGCCGGGTGCCCGAAGCGGTTGCGGTAGCCGGCCTGCACCAGCGCCCAGCGCGGCTGCACCGCGTCCAGGAAGGCTTCGCTGGACGAGGTGCGGCTGCCGTGGTGCGGCACCAGCAGCACCTGCGCCCGCAAGGCCGCGCCGCGTGCCAGCAGCGCCGCTTCCTGCGGCTGCTCGATGTCGCCGGCCAGCAGCGCCGCCTGCGCCGCGTTGGCCACGCGCAGCACGCAACTGAGGGTGTTGGGCCGCGCCGCCCGGCCGGCTCCGGCGGCCGATGGGTGCAGGAACTCGAAGCGCACGCCGTCCCACTCCCACCGCCGGCCCGCCAGGCAGGGCTGGCCCGCGTTCTGCGCGACGAGCGCGTGATCCGGCTCCAGCGAAGCGAGCAGCGCGGCCTGCGGCTGCATCGCCAGCACCGCTGCGGCGCCGCCCGTGTGGTCGCTGTCGCGGTGGCTGAGCACGACCGCGTGGACCCGCTCGCCCAGCGCGCGCAGCAGGGGCACCAGCACGCGCTGGCCGGCATCGCTGTCGGCGCCGAAACGCGGGCCGGCGTCGTACAGCAGGGTATGCGAGGCGGTGCGCACCAGCACCGCATTGCCCTGCCCGACGTCGGCGGCCAGCAGTTCGAACTCGCCCGCCGCCGGGCGCGGCGCCTGCCACAGCAGCACGGGCAGCAGCAGCGGCACGCCGAGGGCCCGCACCGGCGCCGGCCAGCGCAGTGCCAGCAGCACGCCGCCCAGCACGCCGGCCGCGCCGGCCCACAGCGGCGGGGCGGCGCCGTACCAGACCGCGAACGGCAGCGCGGCCAGCTGCTGCAAGCCCGCTGCCAGTGCCTGCACCGCGAATGCCGCGAGGTCCCAGGCGGGCGCGACCAGCACGCCGACCATGGCCAGCGGCGTGACGACCAGCGTCACCCAGGGAATGGCCACCAGGTTGGCGAGCAGCCCCACCACGGACACCTGGCCGAACAGCAGCAGGGTGAGCGGGGACAGGGCCAGGGTGACGATGCCCTGTTCGCGCAGGAGGGCGAGCAGGCGATCGATCCACGTTCGCGCCGTGCTGCATGCAACGGCACCGCTGAAGGCGGAAGCACTGGATTCCCGCCTTCGCGGGAATGACGAAGGGGGGCGCTCGCCTGCCGTATCGGTGGCGAACAGCACCCCCACCGCCACGAAGCTGAGCCAGAACCCGGGCTGCACCAGGGCCCAGGGATCGGCGGTGACCACCACCGCGGCGGCGAGCAGCCAGGTGGCCGGCCAGGGCCAACGCCGACCCGACAAGCGCAGGCCCGCGACCGCCGCCAGCATCAGCAGCGTGCGCTGGGCCGGCACGCCCCAGCCGCTGAACAGCGCGTAGGCGGCCGCCAGCAGCAGCCCGCCGAACAGCGCCGCGTGCTGGGCCGGCCAGGCCAGGCACAGGCGCACGCTGCGCCGCCAGGCCCGGCCCACCAGCGCGCCGGCCAGCCACGCGAACATGGTGACGTGCAACCCGGAGATCGACATGAGATGGGCCACGCCGGTGGCGCGGAACACGTCCCAGTCGTCGCGGGCGATCGCGTTCTGGTCCCCCGCCACCAGCGCGGCGACGATGCCGGCCGCGTTCGGGTCGGCGACGCGGGCCAGGATGGCGTCGCGCACCGACTGCCGGGCGCGCTCGACCGGGTGGCGCCAGCTGGCGCCCACGAGCCGCGGCGGCGGGTCGTCGCGACCGGTGCGCACGTAGCCGGTGGCCTGCACGCCCTGCTCCCACAGCCACAGCTCGAAATCGAAACCGTGCGGATTGACGTTGCCGTGCGGCGCGCGCAAGCGGACCGTGAGTTGCCAGCGGTCGCCCGCGCGCAGCGCCGGTGCCGCGCGCTGCGGCTCGACCAGCGCTTCGTCGGCGAACGCACTGGCGGCATACCAGCCCAGCGACAGCCGGCGCGGGAGGCGCACGGGCCGGCCGTCCAGCGCCGCTTCGTCCACCGCGAAGCGGAAGGCCTGCCCCCAGTCGTGGCGCTGCGGCATGGACGAGATCGTGCCGGTGACCACGAGGTTGCGCCCCTCCAGGGCCGGGTCCAGCGCCTGGGCGGCGAACAGCGCCGCGCGGCTGCCGCACAACCCGAACGCGGCCAGGGCCGCGAACGCGAGCACGACCGGGGCGCGGCCGGCACCGCGCCATGCAAGGGCAGGCAGCAGGCCCGCCAGCCCTGCCGCCAGCACCGCGGCATAGACCGGCAGCGGCCACAGTTGCGGCTGCTGCAGCTGCAGTGCCGGCCCGAGGACCGCGCCGGCCAGCACGGATGTCCAGGGGCTTGCTCCGACGTGCATTGGCGGCTCAACGGTTGCCCGGCCCGCGCGGCCGACAGCGCCCTCCCCTCGTTTCGGGAACCGGTCCGACGCTCATCGGCAACCCGTCCTGCCATCCTGCGGCCGTGCTGGTCCTGCTCGCCTTCCTCGCCGCCCTGCTGATCGCGCTGCTGGTCGTCAACTTCGGCAGCGGCGAGCGGCGCGTGGAGCAGGTGATCGAACACCTGTACCCGGTGGACGACCGGCAGTTCCACCGTTCGATGGCCATGCTGCTCGGCCCGACCATCGTCGAGGGCAACCGGGTGCAGGAACTGGTCAACGGCGACCGCATCTTCCCGGCCATGCTGGAGGCGATCCGCGGCGCGAGCGAGACGGTGTTGTTCGAGACCTTCATCTACTGGTCGGGCGAGATCGGCACCGAGTTCGCCGAGGCGCTGTCGGACCGGGCGCGTGCGGGCCTCAAGGTGCACGTGCTGCTGGACTGGGTCGGCAGCACCAAGGTCGACCGCGAACTCGTGCAGCGCATGCGCGACAGCGGCGTCGAGGTGCGCATGTACCACCCGCTGCGCTGGTTCAACCTGGGCCGCATGAACAACCGCACGCACCGCAAGCTGCTGATCGTGGACGGCCGCATCGGCTTCACCGGCGGCGTCGGCATCGCGCCGCAGTGGTGCGGCGACGCGCAGGACCCGGAGCACTGGCGCGACATGCATTTCCGGGTGGAGGGGCCGGTGGTCGCGCAGATGCAGAGCGTGATGCTGTCCAACTGGAACAAGACCACCGGCCGGGTGCTGCACGGGCACGACTACTTCCCCGACCTGGCGCCGGCCGGCGGCATGCCGGCGCAGATGTTCGCCAGCTCGCCGAGCGGCGGCAGCGAGTCCATGCTGCTGATGATGCTGCTGGCGATCACCGCGGCGCAGCGCAGCATCGACATCGCCAGCGCCTATTTCGTGCCCGACGACGTGGCGCTGGCGTCGCTGCAGGCGGCGGCCCGGCGCGGCGTGCGCGTGCGCGTGATCACGCCCGGCCCGCACACCGACCAGGACACCGTGCGGCACGCCTCGCGCGGCCTGTGGGGGCCGCTGCTGGAGGCGGGCGTGGAGATGCACGAATACCAGCCGACCATGTACCACTGCAAGATGATGATCGTGGACGACCTGCTGGTGTCGGTCGGCTCGACCAACTTCGACCCGCGCTCCTTCCACCTCAACGACGAGGCCAACCTCAACGTCTACGACGGCGCCTTCGCCCGCCGCATGACCGAGGTTTTCGAGGCCGACCTGCGCAGCTGCAGGCGCATCACGCTGGCGGACTGGCAGCGCCGGCCCTGGACCGAGAAGCTGCACGAGCGCGTCACCGCTGTGCTGGCGCCGGTGCTGTGAAGGGTGGCCTGCTGTCGCGTTGGACGCAACTGCGGGTGCGGACGTACAGTGCGCCGGCGAAGCTCCAGGAGATCCGCATGCGCAAGCTCTCCCTGCTCACCCCGGCCGCGGCGGCCCTCGCGCTGGCCGCCTGCGGCACCCTGACGTCCGGTCCGTCCGCCGTCGCCACGCTGTCGCCCACCACCGGCAATGCGACCGCCGGCCAGGTGCGCTTCACGCCGTCGGGCGACAAGGTCGTGGTGTCCGGCGAGGTGCGCGGGCTCAAGCCCAACGCCGAGCACGGCTTCCACGTGCACGAGAAGGGCGACTGCTCCAGCGGCGACGGCATGAGCGCGGGCGGGCACTTCAACCCGGCCGGCGCCCCGCACGGCCGGCACGGCAGCGGCCGGCACCACGTGGGCGACCTGCCCAGCCTCAGGGCCGATGCCACCGGCGTGGCGCGCTTCAACTTCGAGAGCCGCTCGATCGCCGTCGGCAGCGGCCCGGCCGACATCGTCGGAAAGGGCCTGATCGTGCACCGCGACCCGGACGACTACGCCACGCAGCCCACGGGCAACGCCGGGCCGCGGCTGGCTTGTGCGGTGATCGCACGAGGCTAGTTCAAGGCTGGAGGCGCGTTGCGCTGGATCCTCCGCCTGCGCGGAGGATGACCACTTGCTTTCATCCCCGCGGAGGCGGGGATCCGGTGCGTCCGTCTTCCGCGGCGCCCGCGCGCAGCCGGCGCTCCGCATCGGCCAGCGCATCCACCGTATCGATGTCCACCTGCACGCCTTCGTCCTGGACGGGCAGTTCCGTCACGCGGTGAGCCTTCACCACCGCCGCCGCCCCCTTGGGCCCGGTGAGGGCCACCAGCGCCTCGCCGCACGCCGCCGAAAACCCCACCGGATGCCCGCGCTCGCCGCGATACGACGGCACCACCACCTCCGCGCCCTCCGCCAGCGCCTGCGCCACCTGCCGCAGGGTCGCAGGCTTGACCAGCGGCAGGTCCCCCGGCAGCACCAGCCAGCCCGGGGCGCCGCGCGTGGCCCGCACCGCGGCGGCGATCGAGTCGCCCATCCCGGGATGCCCCGCATCCTCGACGTGGAAGGGCAGCCCGCTCGCCCGCACCGCGTCCAGCGTCCACTGCAGCACCGGCTTGCCGGCCAGCAGGGCCTGCAGCTTGGAGCCCGCACCGCCGGACGCGACAAAGCGCTCGCCGCGGCCGGAAGCGAGCACCAGCACGACAGGGAGCGGCGGCACAGGGGGCATGGCGAAGACTGTAATCTCCGGCGACATGAACCTCGCCAACAGCCTCGCCCGCATCGCGCGGCAGGATCCCCGCCGGCCGGCGGTGTTCGCCGGCGACCGGCTGCACCTGGACTACGGCGCGCTCGCCGGGCGCGTGGCCCGGCTGGCCGCCGGCCTGCGCGAACGCGGGCTGGACCCGGGTGACCGGGTCGCCCTGTTCATGCACAACCACACGGCCTACCTGGAGCTGCTGTACGCCTGCTGGTGGGCCGGGCTGGCCGTGGTGCCCATGAACGCCAAGCTGCACCTGCGCGAGGCGCAGTGGATCGCCGACCACGCCGGCGCGCGCTGGGCCTTCGTCACCGCCGACGTGGGCACCGGGCTGCAGGTGCCGGGCGCCTGCATCGACGTCGACGGCAGCGACTACGCGGCGCTGCCGGCCCCGGTTCCGCTGCCGATGGCCTCCTGCGCGCCGACCGACCTGGCCTGGCTGTTCTATACCAGCGGCACCACCGGCAAGCCCAAGGGCGTGATGCTCACCCACCGCAACCTGCTGGCGATGGCGATGGCCTATTTCACCGACGTGGACGCAATCGAACCGGAGGACGCGATCGTCTACGGCCCGCCGATGTCGCACGGCGCCGGCCTGTACGCGCTGCCGCACATGGTGGCCGGCGCGCGGCACGTGGTGCCCGCCTCGGGCGGCTTCGACCCGGAGGAGATCTTCGGGCTGGCCCGGCGCATCGGCCGGCTGACCATGTTCGCCGCACCCACCGTGGTCAAGCGCCTGGTCGACCACGCCGAAGCGAACGGCCTCTCGGGCGAGGGCTTCAAGACCATCGTCTACGGCGGCGCGCCCATGTACGTGCAGGACCTCCACCGCGCGCTGCGGGTGATGGGGCCGCGCTTCGTGCAGATCTACGGGCAGGGCGAGAGCCCGATGGTGATCACCGCGCTGTCGCGCCGCCACCTGCTGGACAGCGCGCACCCGCGCCATGCCGAACGCGTGGCCTCGGTGGGCGTGGCGCAGACGCCGGTGGAGGTGCGCGTGGCCGATGCCGACGGCGTGTCGCTGCCGGCCGGCGAGGTGGGCGAGGTGCTGGTGCGCGGCGACACCGTGATGGCCGGCTACTGGCGCGACCCGAAGGCCACCGAAGCGGCCATCCGCGACGGCTGGCTGTTCACCGGCGACATGGGCAGCCTGGACGAGGACGGCTTCCTGACCCTGCGCGACCGCAGCAAGGACATGATCATCAGCGGCGGCTCCAACATCTACCCGCGCGAGGTCGAGGAGGTGCTGCTGACGGCGCCCGGCGTGGCCGAAGTCTCGGTGGTGGGCGCGCCCGATCCGGAATGGGGCGAGATCGTGGTCGCCTTCGTGGTGCCGCAGCCCGGCCAGGCGCCGGACTCCGCCGCGCTCGATGCCGTGTGCCTGCAACAGATCGCCCGCTTCAAGCGGCCCAAGCGCTACGTGTTCTGCGACGCGCTGCCCAAGAACAACTACGGCAAGGTACTCAAGACCGAACTGCGGGAGCGCCTGAAGAACGGCACCGCGTAAGGCTGGAGCTCCCCGCCCCCACCATGCTCTGGCTCGCCTTCAAGTACCTGGTGACGGCCGCGCTGGTGGTGGCCGTGTCGGAACTGGCCAAGCGCAGCGACCGGCTGGGCGCGCTGTTGGCCGCGCTGCCCCTGGTGACCACGCTCACGCTGATCTGGCTGCACGTGGAGGACCAGCCGCGCTCGACCATCGCCAACCACGCCTGGTTCACGTTCTGGTACGTCCTGCCGACCCTGCCCATGTTCCTGCTCTTTCCCTGGCTGCTGGGACGGGCGGGCTTCTGGGGGGCGCTGGGCCTGTCGGCCGTGGTCACCATGGGCAGCTTCGCCCTCACGGTGCTGGTGCTGCGCCGCTTCGGCGTGGACCTGCTCTGACGCGGAAATCGTGAGCGCCTGACCGAGCGTCAGGCGGGCTGCGGCAGGATCTGCAGCTTCTGCAGCCGGCCGTGGTGCGCCAGTTCGCGCAGCAGCAGCACGTCGGCGATGAAGGCCGGCTCCTCGGGCTGCAGCGCGGCGCGCGGGCCCAGCACGCGGTCCACCACGCGCAGGAACAGCGCCTCCCACTCGTCGGTGTCCCATTCGGTCGCGCCGGCGGCGTAGCCGGCTCGCAGCCCTGCGGCCAGGCGGCCGCTTTCGTCCAGCACTTCCAGTACCTCGCCCTGCAGCGCGGCGGCGTGCGGCATCAGCCAGTCCTCGGCCCGTTCGATGGCGGCCTCCATGTGGGCGTCGCTGATGGAAACCCTGCCGGCCGGCAGCAGCGCTCCGGCGCCGCCTGGCAGGCGGGCGACCTCGGTCCAGCCCACGGCCGAATCGCGCGACAGCACGTAGTCCGCCGCGATCACCAGCCGCGCGCTCACCCCAGGTATCCCAGCGCCAGCTTGGCGGCGCGCGCGTCCACGCCGTGCCCGAGGCCGGGTAGCAGGTCCACGCTGGCGCTGCCCCCGAGCCGGCCGATCGCTTCGGCCGCTTCCGCGCTGAAATGCGCCGCGATCACCGGATCGTCCGTGCCGTGGATGAAGTGGTAGCGCACCGCGGCCGGCGCGCGCCGCACCGGCTGCGCGAAGCGCCCCGCCAGCGCGATCACGCGGCCGGCCAGTGGCTCGTCCGACTGGGTCGATTCGAGCGACATGATGGAGCCCTGCGAGAAGCCGACCAGCGTGGTGCGGTCCGGACCGATGCCGCCCTCGCGCTGCCAGTGCGCGACGGTGTCCCGGAACAGCGGCATGGCGGCGGCTATGCGCGGCGGGCGGCTCTCCTCGGTCACGCCGAGCACCGAGAACCACTCGCGGCCGCGGCCCAGGCCGGACGGGTGCGGCGCATCCACGCTCACCGCGAAGGCCTGCGGCCGCACGGCGGCGATCGCCTCGGCCAGCGGCAGCAGGTCGGCGGCGGAGGCGCCGACGCCGTGGAACAGCAGCACCAGCTCCGTCGCACCGGGCGGGCGGGCGGCGACGATGGAGGCGTCGCTCATGCCGCCACCTCTTCCTGGCCGTCGACCGCGACTTCGAGCTCGCGCCCGAACAGGTAGGACTCCATGGCCAGCACGCTGTCGCGGATGCCGCCGTCCAGCACCGTGGCCGGCGCCCCCTCCCTCGAGGCGCCCAGGGCGACCAGCAGCGGCAGGAAGTGCTCGTCGGTCGGATGGGCACGGGCGGCGTGCGGCGCGCGCTCCATGGCCTGCAGCAGCCGCTCGCGGTCGCCTTCCAGCACCGCCTGCCGGATCCACAGGGCGAACTCGCGCGCATAGGCCGCACCCTCGGTGCTGCCCATGCGGAACTCGTACAGGTTGTGCGTGAGGCTGCCCGAGCCGACCACCAGCACGCCTTCCTCAGCGAGCGGTGCGAGGGCGCGGCCCAGCGCGTAGGCGCCCGCGGCGTCGGCATCCATCGGCAGCGAGACCTGCACCACCGGCACGTCCGCCTCCGGGTACAGGTGCATCAGCGGCACCCAGGCCCCGTGGTCCAGGCCGCGGGCGCGGTCCAGGGTGGCCGGCAGGCCGGCCTCGCGCAGCAGCTGTGCGGCGCGTTCGGCCAGCTCCGGTGCGCCGGGCGCCGGGTATTGCAGCCGGTACAGCGCGCGCGGGAAGCCGCCGAAATCGTGCACCGTCTCGGGTCGACCCACCGCGCCGACTTCGATGCCGCGCGTCATCCAGTGCGGCGACACGACGACGATCGCACGCGGCTTGCCGAGGGCCAGGCCCAGCGCGCGCAGCTGTGCGCCGGCCAGGCCGGGTTCCAGCGCGAAGGTGGGTGCGCCGTGGGAGACGAACAGGGCGGGCAACGTGTCCATGGGTGATCCTTTCCTGTCCCGATTCTGTGGGCCCGGCCGCCCCCGAAAAACCACCCGGCCAGCCATGGCTTCTTGCTGATTCAGCAACAGTGGGCGGCTGCGGCGCGCCGGCGAGCTGATCCGCCGGGCCCCCCGCGGCCCGCCGCCCGCTTGATGGCGATCAGCCCGGGGCGCATCCGGCGCAACAGAATGCTCGTACCCGAGCGAAGGAGCGTCCCATGCGCATGAAGCAGAGCTTGATGGTCCTGATGGCGGCGGCCGCACTGACCGCCTGCGCGCAACCCTATGGCCCCGGCGGCCAGGGACCCGGTGGCAGTGGCAACGGCCCCGGGATGATGGGTGAGTACGGGCCCGGAATGACGAGGGGCTACGGCCCCGGGATGATGGGTGGCTACGGCCCAGGGATGATGGGCGGCTACGGGCCGGGGATGATGGGTGGCTACGGACCCGGAATGATGGGTGGATACGGCCCCGGGATGATGGGTGGCTACGGCCCCGGCATGATGGGCGGCCACGGCCACGGAATGATGGGCGGTTTCGGCCCGGGGATGATGGGTGGATACGGCATGGCCTGGCCCGCCGACCTCAGCGCCGACCAGCAGGCCCGCATCGCCGAGGCGCAGCAGGCGTTCCAGCAGAGGCAGTGGGGCCTGATGCAGCAGATGCACCAGCTGATGTGGAGCGCCAACGCCCCGGGCCGCCCCTTCGACGAGCAGGCCGCGCGCAAGCACTACGACGACTCGGCCGCCCTGCACAAGCAGATGTTCGAGAACTCGCTCGAGCTGCGCAAGCGCATGGACGCGGTCCTGACGCCGCAGCAGCGCGAGCAGATGGGCCGCGGCTGGCGCCGCTAGGACGCGCGTCGCGGCACACGCGGGATCGCGTCGCCGCCGCGGCGTTCAGCGTCGCTCCAGCTGCTGGCGGCGCTGGTCGAACTCGGCTGCGTCGATCTCGCCGCGAGCGAAACGCTCGCGCAGGATCTGCAGCGCGCTGTCCTGCCGCGGCTTGCCGCCGCGCAGCAGCGCGCGCACCAGCACGATGGCGCCCGCCAGCAACAGCACCCACCACACCAGGTGCATCAGGCCGAACCATCCCCAGCCACCGTCCCATCCCCACATCGGGTGCCACATGGCAAGCACTCCTTTCGCCCACACGTTAGCCGCTTGCGCGCCGACCTGCGCTGACCGCGGTCAAGCCGCGCGCCACGTCGGCTGCACGGCCTTGCGGCCGGCTGCGACAATCGCCCCATGAGCTCCCCTTCCAGCCGCCTCGCCGACCTGCGCAAGAGCTACGAACGCGCCGAGCTGAGCGAGGAAGCCAGCCACGCGGACCCCTTGCGCCAGTTCGAGCAGTGGCTCGGCGAGGCGATCGCCGCCGAGATTCCCGAACCGAACGCGATGACGCTGGCCACCGTGGGCAGCGACCTGCGGCCCAGCACCCGCATCGTGCTGATCAAGGGCTACGACGAGCGCGGCATCGTCTGGTACACCAACTACCAGAGCCGCAAGGGCCGCGAACTCGCCGGCAACCCCTTCGCCGCGCTGCAGTTCCACTGGGTCGAGCTCGAGCGCGTGGTGCGCATCGAGGGCACGGTCGAGAAGACCGAGGAGGACGAGAGCGACGCCTACTTCGCCAGCCGCCCGCTCGATTCGCGCATAGGCGCCTGGGCCAGCCCGCAGAGCGAGCCCATCCCCAGCCGCGCGGTGCTGGTCACCAACGCGGCGAAGTACAGCGCCCAGTTCCTGCTCAACCCGCCGCGCCCGCCGCACTGGGGCGGCTTCCGGCTGGTGCCGCACCAGTGGGAGTTCTGGCAGGGCCGCAAGAGCCGGCTGCACGACCGGCTGCGGTACTCGCGCGAGGACGACGACTGGCTGCGCGAGCGGCTGGCGCCCTGAGCCGGCTCGGCGGCCACGCACGATCGACAGCGAGCCTGGAACGAGGCGCCGATGGCAACGATGGCCGCATCCCTGAACCGCCGCCAGTGGCTGGCACTGGCGATGCCCGCTCCCCTGCTCGCCACCGGCTGCGCGGCGCCATCCGGCGCCCGTCCGCCCACCGAGGTCGACCTGGTGGCACAGCCCGCGCAGGCGGCAGTGCGCGGCGACGGCCATCCCGCCATCGAGGCCTGGAGCTACGGCGGCAGCGTCCCCGGACCGGTGATCCGGGCCGTGCAGGGCGGCCGCCTGCGCGTGAACTTCCACAACCGGCTGCCGGTCGAGACCACCGTGCACTGGCACGGCGTGCGGGTGCCCAACGCCATGGACGGCGTGCCGCACCTCACCCAGCCCCCGGTGGCGCCGGGTGGGCGCTTCACCTACGAATTCGAGCTGCCGGACGCCGGCACCTTCTGGTACCACTCGCACCTGCAAAGCGCCGAACAGGTCGAGCGCGGCCTGCAGGGCGCTCTGGTGGTGCAGGAGCGGCAGCCGCTGGAGGTGGACCGCGAGCTGGTGTGGGTGCTCGACGACTGGCGCCTGGCACGCGACGGCGGCCTGGCCGGCGACTTCGGCCACCCGCACGACATCGCCCACGCCGGGCGGATCGGCAACCTGGTCACGCTCAACGGGCAACTGCCGCGCGACCTGCCGGTCCGGCGCGGCGAGCGGATCCGGCTGCGGCTGGTGAACGCGGCCAATGCCCGCATCTTCGGCCTGCGCTTCGACGGCCACGAGCCGCTGGTGGTGGCCATCGACGGGCAACCGGTGGCGCCGCACGCGCCCGAGCGCGGCACGGTCGTCCTCGCGCCCGGCATGCGCGTCGACCTGCTGCTCGATTGCGTCGGCCGCGCCGGGGAACGGCATGCGGTGGGCGACGTCTTCTATCCCCGCGCGG
>Ga0196972_1000416_pt1 | contig 23052 bp, 6 predicted proteins | sample S1v_2013CmetaG_FD_148618 | JGI IMG/M metagenome (GOLD analysis project Ga0196972, IMG submission 148618) | Soil microbial communities from Anza Borrego desert, Southern California, United States - S1+v_20-13C | ecosystem: Environmental > Terrestrial > Soil > Desert | place: USA: California...
ACTCTGGCGGGCTACGGCGGTGCGGACCTGCTGCTGGGCGGTGACGGCGACGATCAGCTGTACGGCGGGGATGGCGACGACGTGCTGCAAGGCGGCGCGGGGAATGACAGGCTGGAAGGGGGTGGAGGAAACGACATCGTCGTCTACGATGCAGACGATGTCGTCATTGACGGGGGCAGCGGGTCCGACGTGCTCGTGGTGCAGGCGGGAGTCGTGGTTAACCTTGACAACGCCGCCGACCAGGTGGCCGGCGGAGGCACGGTCACCGGGTTCGAAGGGGTCGACTTCTCCGCCGCGGCCACGCCGGTGGATTTCACCGGCAACGCCGACCACAACATCTTCATTGGCACGGCCGGCAACGACCGTCTCGTCGGCCTGGGCGGCAACGACACGCTGGAAGGCGGCGCCGGCGACGACACGCTGGTAGGTGGCGAGGGCGACGATGTCTACGGCGTGGACAGCCTCGCCGACCAGGTGATCGACAGCGGCGGCGTCGACGAGATCCGCAGCTCGATTTCGATGACGCTGGACGCCGCGATCGAGAACCTCACGCTGCGAGGCACCTCGGCCCTGAGCGGCACCGGTCACGAGGGTGCCAACGTGATGACGGACCTGACCGGTCAGAGCACGCTGGCCGGGGCCGGCGGGAACGACACCTACCGCGTCTTCAGCAGCCAGACGGTGCTGGTCGAAGCGGAGGGTGCGGGCAGCGACACGGTGGAAAGCACCGTGACCTGGACCTTGGGCGAGCACCTCGAATCGCTGCACCTGACGGGCCAATCGGCGGTCGACGGTTTCGGCAACGCGGCCGACAACCTGCTGGTGGGCAACGCCGCCGCGAACACCCTGAGCGGCGGTGACGGCAACGACACCCTCACAGGTGGCGGCGGGAACGATACCCTCACGGGCGGCGCCGGCAACGACGTCTTCGACCTGGGTGGCTCCGGCATCACCCGCGTGACCGACTGGGAGAACGGCGACCTGCTGCGCATCCAGGCTGGCTACATCGACAACAACCAGCGCGCCCTTGCCGGCGACGGCACCACATTCACGCCCTACCGGATCCAGGTGAAGGCCGATGCCGGCACGACCACGCTCTTCGTGGACAACAACGGACAGGCCGGCATCGACATCGTGGCCTTGCTCGACGGCAGCTTCGACGCCGGACAGCTGCGCCTCTTCCGGGACAGCGGCGGCTTCCTGGTGATCGGCCAGAACGCCATGCCGATCGGAACCGTGGTCATCGACGGCGAGCCGACGCGCGGCTCGACCCTGACGGCCAACACCGCGGGGCTGGCTGATGGCGACGGGTTGGGCACCTTCAACTACGCCTGGTATGCCGACGGCGTGTATTTCGCGGGCGGCCCGAGCATCGTGCTGGGCAGCCAACACGTGGGACACTCGATCGCCGTCACGGTCGGCTGGACGGACGGCCTCGGCACGGCGGAGAGCGCCACCAGCGCGCCGACGGCGCCGGTGACCCAGGCCAACCAGCTCCCCACAGGCACCGTGTGGATCTCCGGCGACGCGGTGCAGCACCACGTGCTCACGGCCAGCCACAGCCTGTCGGATGCGGACGGGCTCGGCACGGTGGGCTACCAATGGCTGGCCGATGGCCAGGAGATCGCCGGCGCGACGGGCTCGACCTTGGTGCTCACGCAGCAGCAGGTCGGCAGGGCCGTCACGGTTCAGGCACGATACACCGACCAGGCCGGGTTTAACGAGATCGTTTCCAGCGCCCCCACTCCGGCGGTGGCGAACGTCGACGACGACCCGAGCGGCGGCGTCACCCTCACCGGCATGGCCGAGCAGGGGAGCACGCTGACAGCGAGCCACACCTTGTCCGACGCCGATGGTGTCGGCACCGTGACCTGGCAGTGGCTGGCTGATGGCGACGCCATCGACGGCGCCAACGGCTCGACACTGGTGCTGGCCCAGGCGCAGGTCGGCAAAGCCATTAGCGTTCGCGCCAGCTATGTGGACGGCTTCGGCACGAGCGAGGCGGTCACCAGCGCATCGACCCTCCCGGTGGTCAACGTCAACGATGTGCCCTCCGGCTCGGTCACCGTCAGCGGCGACTACACGCAAGGCCAGCCACTCAGCGCGTCGCACACCCTGGCCGATGCCGATGGCCTGGGCGAGGTCCAGTGGCAATGGCTGGCCGACGGCCAGGTCATTGCCGGCGCCAACACCTCCAGCTTCCAGCTCACGCAGGCGGAAGTGAACAAGACCGTGACGGTTCGCGCCACCTGGGTTGACGGCCAGGGGACGACTGAAACCGTCACCAGCCCCGCCTTCACCGGGCCGGGCGGGACGGTGCCGCTGCCGACAGTTGCCAATGCGAACGACGCGCCCACGGGCGCGGTCACCATCGATGGCGCGCTGGTGCAGGGCCAGACGCTGACCGCCTTGCATACACTGCAGGATGCCGACGGCCTGGGCACGATCCAGTGGATCTGGGCAGCGAACGGCCAGCCGATCAACTTCACCAGCTCGCCGACGCTGGTGCTCACGCAGAGCGAGGTCGGCAAGGCGATCACCGTGCGGGGCAGCTGGACCGATGGGTTCGGCCACAACGAGAGCGTGATCAGCGCGGCCACGGCCCCGGTGGCCAACGTGAACGACGCGCCCACCGGCCTGCTGCGCGTGGACGGCGTGGCCCGGCAGGGGCAGACGCTCACCGTATTCAACACGCTGACCGACGCGGACGGGACCGGCACGTTCAGCTACGAGTGGCTGGCCGATGGGCAGGCGATCGCCGGTGCCGCCGGCACGACCCTGGTGCTGTCGCAGGCGCAGGTGGGCAAGGCGATCAGCGTGCGCGCCAGCTACACCGACGCCTTCGGTGAAACCGAGTCGGTGGCCAGCACGCTCACCGCCGCCGTGGAGAACATCAACGACGCTCCGACGGGGGCGGTGGTGATCAGCGGACTGCCCAGCCAGGGTCAGGTGCTGACGGCACACCACTCACTGGCCGATGCCGACGGCGTTGGCACGATCCAGTGGCAATGGAAGGCGGACGGCGCGCTGATCGCCGGTGCGACCGGCTCGACCTACCTGCTGACGGAAGGCGAGTTCGGCAAGGTGATCAGCGTGGTGGCGAGCTACACCGATGGCTTTGGCGTGGCCGAGAGCATCTCAAGTGCGGCGACAGCGCCCGTCACAGACATACCCCTGCCTGGCATTCAGGGCATGGCCTATCACTGGAAGAGCCATGTCCTGCTGAACGAGGTGAACCTGGTGGCAGCGGACAGCAGCGTGTCGGCGCCCAGCAGCGACTTGTTCGACTTGCGTGACATCCAGTTCAGCGCCGAGGACAACAGCGTCAGTGTCCAGGTTTGGATCAATCCCACGGTGGCCACGTCCAACCTGGACTTCTCACTGCGAAGCCCGGGTGCGAGCGGACTGGCGTTCACCAGTGCACTGGATTCGGACTGGCTGGCACTGGACAACGTGGACGGCACGGGCTCGCTCAACGTCAGCGGCTTCATCAGCAACCTGGCCAATCCCGGTGTCACTGGTGCGATGCTGGTTGGCACGGTCATGGTCAAGCTCGCCAGCGGCCAGAGCATGGCCGACCTGAGCCTCAGCAACGTGCAGGTGGGCGACCTTCAGTGGGCCAGCTTCGACACCACGGTGGCTCGCCAGTCAACCGGACTGGATGGTACGTACACCTTCGCGCAGATCGGCGCAGGTAGCTACTCGCTCTCGGCTGAACGTTCCGCAGCGGACAGCGGCACCGCGATTAGCTCGGCCGACGCGCTGGCAGCGCTGAGGATTGCGGTGGGGATGAGTCCGAACACGGGAGACCTGCTGCTATCGCCCTACCAGGTGATCGCTGCCGACGCCACCGAGGACGGCCGGGTGACCAGTGCCGATGCGCTGGCCATTCTTCGCATGGCCGTCAAGGACGCCAGCGCGCCCGGCCAGGAATGGCTGTTCGTCAACGAAATGCTGGACCTGTGGAACGAGGGCACCGGGACCTCGGGCCTCACGCGCAGCAGCGCCACCTGGAGCAATCCGGCCGTGGACCTGCAGGCCGACGGCGTGGTCAACCTGGTGGGCATCCTCAAGGGCGACGTCAACGGCAACTGGTCGGCGCCGGCCGGCAGCACCGACCTGGACGACGTGGATCCCAACTATTTCCAGATTCTGGGCACCCAGCTGGGCGTGCCGACAGACTTCTGGGGCATTTGACGCATGAGCACGCGCAGTCGCGACGGCGGGACGTACGGCTAGCGCACTGACGGTGCGCCGGTTCCGAAGGCCGCCTCCAGGGCACCAGGTGCGCGCGCTCCTGAACGGTCGAGCCGCCTCATGCGCCGCGCGGGCGCTCGGGAAGTCGAGCAAACACGACCTATCCCTGGGTCACACGAAAGATGGACGAAGGTGCGCACCATGGCCCTGATCAAGAAGGCATTGATGTCTGCAATCAACTCCTGGCTTGCAAAGAAGGCCTGGGACGCCTACAGGCAACGCTGCATATTGCTTTCCTCGTGTGTTAGATTTTGTGACAATTTGTGATACAGCAGTTCAGCTCATCAGTTCCGAAGTTCCAAGATCTTTTTCGCCCCGTCCGAGGCTTCACCATGGCATCTCCTGATAACGAGTACTTCGGCCAAGACGACGTCAACGACGGCCTCTTCGGTTCGGAGGGCAATGACCTGATCGACGGCCGCGGTGGCAATGACGCCCTGCTCGGAAACGGCGGCGACGACGTCCTGGTCGGTGGCCCGGGCAACGACTACCTGTCTGGCGGCACCGGTAACGACCAGCTGCGGGGTGGCGCGGGCAGCGACAGCTTCGAAGGCGGCGCGGGGGACGACACCATTGCCGGTGGCGCCATCCACGACCGGATCAACTACTCCGACCTGAACTTCGCCAACTACATGGGTTCAACGGGCGGCATCACGATGGACCTGCAGACGGGGATCGTGCAGGACGGCATGGGCGGCACCGACACCTTGTCGGACATTAATTTTGTGATGGGCTCCGGCCATAACGACACCATGGTCGGCAGTTCGACCTCGAACCTGTTCGAGCAGTTCGAGGGCATGGCCGGCAATGACCATATCGACGGGGGCGCCATCGATCCGGTCACGCTGAGTAACAGCAACCGTGTCAGCTACGTGAGCTCGGCCGCTGCGGTCAACGTCGACCTGGGCGCAGGGCAGGCCCAGGACGGCTTCGGTACGACGGACACGCTGGTCAACATCAACCACGTCCGCGGAAGCAAGTTCGGCGACACGCTGCTGGGAAGCGATTCGACCTTGACCGAGCAGTTCGAAGGTATGGCCGGCGACGACCACATCGACGGCCGGGGCGGGATTGACATGGCCCGCTACGACTCCGGCGGTCCCGGCGGCGTCAACGTGAACCTGGCGCTGGGCACGGCCAGCGACGGGCAGGGCGGAACCGACACCCTGGTGAACATCGAAGGCGTGCGAGGCTCGCGCTTCGACGACGTGCTGACCGGCAGCGACACCAGCGCCGCGGCCCTCGATTTCGAGTTCTTCATCGGCAATGGCGGCAACGACATCATCGACGGCGGTGGTGGCTACGACCGGGTCGACTTCCACAACTCACTGACCAGCGTGAACGTCACGCTGGGTGGCACCGGCGCCGGCACTGCGATGGATGGTCTGGGCGGCATCGACACGCTGCACAACATCGAAGCCGTGCGCGGCAGCGAATACAACGATCATCTGACTGGCAGCGACAGCGGTGCCTTCGAGTCCTTCGAGGGCCGCGCGGGCAATGACTACATCGACGGGCGCGGCGGCATCGACCGTATCGACTTTTCGGGCGACGCAGGCCCGGTGACAGTGAATCTGGGCTGGGGCCTGGCCAACGACGGCTTCGGCGGCACCGACCGCTTCATGAACATCGAGGCCGTCCGCGGCTCGGCCTTCGGCGACGTGCTGATCGGAAGTTGGGGCGACGACTACCTGTACGGCAACGGCGGCGATGACGTGCTGACCGGCAATCCCGGCAACGACGTGTTCGGCTTCGGCACTACCGGCCAGGGCGTGGACATGATCCTGGACTTCGCGGCCGGCGACGCCATCGAGGTGCGAACGCTGCTGTCGGGATCGACCATCACCGCAGGCGATGGCAGCAGCGTCAGCGGCATGACAGTGCAGGGCTCGGTGGTCAACGGGATCACCACGCTGTACATCGATACCGAAAACATCGCCGGCGCCGACGTGGTGATCCAGCTCGCGGGTAGCTACGACGTGGGGGCCTTTGCCATCACGACCACCGCCGAAAACTTCAGCCGCATCACGTATGGCGGCGTCGCTCCGACGCTGCCATTGCCGGCGGTGGCCGGAACGAGCGGCGACGACGAGATCAACGGCACCGCGGCCCATGAGACTTTCCAGGGCGGCAACGGCAATGACACGCTGCATGGTGGCGGCGGAAACGATCGCCTGGAAGGCGGCGCCGGCAGCGACACCCTGTACGGAGGCGCCGGCCAGGACACCTTGATCGGCGGCGGCGGCAACGACCACCTGGACGGCGGTGAGATTCGAGACCGCACCAACTACACCGACCTCAACATCGCCAGCTACTTCGGCGCTGGAAGCGGCGTGGACGTCAACCTGCAGACGGGTATCGCGCAGGACGGCTACGGAACGAGCGACACCCTGGTTAACATCAACTTCGTGGTGGGTTCAGGCCAGGGCGACACCCTGACGGGCAGCTCGACGCCCAACCTGTTCGAGCAGTTCAACGGTCGCGGCGGCAACGACATCATCGACGGCGGCGCCATCGATCCGCTCACCCAGAGCAATTCGAACCGGGTGACGTACGAGAACGCCGGAGCGGGCGTCATCGTCACGCTGGGCGGCGCCGGCGCGGGCACGGCGCAGGACGGCGAGGGCGGCACCGACACCCTGTACAACATCAACCATGTCCGAGGCAGCAACCACGACGACACGCTGACCGGAAGCGATTCCGCGCTGACCGAGCATTTCGAAGGCCGCGCCGGCAATGACGCCATCGATGGCAAGGGCGGCATCGACATCGTCCGCTACGAAGGCGCCAGTGGCCCGGTCACGGTCGATCTCGGCGCCGGCACTGCCAGCGGCGCCGGCGTCGGCACCGACACGCTGCTCAACATCGAAGGCGTGCGCGGCTCCAACTGGGATGACACGCTGGTTGGTGGCGGGCCAGGCACCACCGAGCCGGGCACCATCGAGATCTTCGTCGGCAACGGCGGCAACGACCTGATCGACGGCGGCTCCGGCTACGACCGCGCCGACTACAACACCGCGCAGTTCGGCGTCAACGTCCAGCTGGGCGGCTTGGCCGATGGCAACGCATCCGATGGCCTGGGCGGCTGGGACACCCTGCGCAACATCGAGGCCGTGCGTGGCAGCGATTTCAGCGACGTGCTGATCGGCAGCGACATCGAAAGCCTGGAGTCGTTCGAAGGTCGCGCCGGCGACGACCTGATCGACGGCCGCGGCGGCATCGACCGCGTCGACTACGGCTCGGAGTCCGGCGGCGTGCAGGTCTACCTGGCCGCCGGCATTCCCTGGGACGGCTTCGGCGGAACCGCCGGCATCGGCTACGACAGCACGGGCGGCAAGGACACGCTGCTCAACATCGAGAACGTGCGCGGCTCGCAGTTCGACGACGTGATCGTCGGCGACGCCGGGTTCAACCGCCTGGAAGGCCAGGGCGGCAACGACTTCCTCGGCGGCGGCCTCGGCAGCGATTACCTGGTGGGGGGCGCCGGCATCGACACCTTCGTGGCCAGCCGGGGTATGGGCGACATCGACCGTATCGAGGACCTTCAGGCCGGCGAACGGATTATCCTGAGCGGTACCGACGACGAACTGGACCAGCAGATCGGCAACGGCACCGACGGCAGCGCGCTGCTTCGCAACCAGGTCGTCATGGGCTCCGCGGCGGGCGTCACCCGCGTCCACGTGGGGCTAGACGATGCACCCGGCGCCGAACTGGTGCTCGATATCGTCGGCGAGTTCAACCCCGCCGACTTTATCGTCGCATTCGACGACAGCTCGGCCAGCCTGTTGTACCGCCCGGCCGGCGTCAACCTCTCGGCCGGCAACGAGGGCGAGTGGCTGTATGGCAGTCACTACATCGACAACCTCACCGGCGGCGACGGGGACGACATCCTGATCGGATACGGCGGTAACGACACGCTGTCGGGCGGCGCTGGCGACGACAGCTTTGCCGGGGATGACGGCGACGACACCATCGACGGCGGCGCCGGATTCGACATGGTGTACTACGACTTCCAGGCCGACATGCCCGGCGTTAGCGTCGACCTCGGTAGCGGCACCGCGACCAGTGCCTGGGGCAACGACACCCTGACCGGCATTGAAGGCGCCAGCGGCACCGACTCGGCCGACGTGCTGATCGGCTCGACCGGCGGCAACCGGTTCGAGGGCTGGGACGGCAACGACGTACTGCTCGGCCAGACGGTCGTGGGCGGTGTAGCCGGTGGTGCCTACATCGGTGCGGCGACGGGCGGCGACGAACTGCTGGGCGGTGAAGGCGACGACATCATCCAGGGCGGCGCGGGCAACGACCGGCTGGTGGGCGGGACAGGCGAATACTGGAACCCCGGAGGCGGCGCGGATACCTTCGTGTTCACGGCCAGCGGCAACGGCATCGACCGGATTGCCGATTTTGCCGACGACGACGTGATCAAGGTCGGTGCTACCTTGTCGACCGCCGCGCCGTCGGCCGGCGACGGCAGCACGGTTACAGCGGGCGGCATCCAGGTGTCCGTCTCGGGCATGGGGCCCGCGGCAGTGACCACTCTGTTCATCGATACCGACAATACCGCTGGTGCCGATGTGCAGATCGAGTTGAATGGTGAATACCGGGCTAATCAGTTCCAGGTCACCAACAGTGGCAGCACCAGCGCGATCACCTATTTCCATCCGCCGATCGTCCTTTCCGGCACGGCCGGAATGGACCTACTCAACGGCGGGCAAGGCAATGATTCGCTCGTTGGGCTCGATGGTGATGACACGCTGAGTGGCGGTGCTGGCAACGACACACTGATGGGCGGCGCTGGCCGGGACAACCTGGCCGGCGGGACCGGGGACGACTTCCTGGACGGCGGTGATGGCATCGACACCGTGTCCTTCGACTTTCTTGCGCCAAGCCCGGTCACGGTTGATCTGACCAGTGGCTACGCTACCGGACAGGGTAACGACACGCTCATCGGCATCGAGGATGTATTCGGTACGTCTCGTGCCGACACGCTCATTGGCGATGAAGGCGGCAACTACCTTTACGGTAACGATGGCGACGACACTTTGATGGGCAATGCCGGGGCGGACTTCCTTGTCGGAGGGCTCGGCAATGACACCCTGACCGGTGGCGCCGGAAGCGACCTGTTCGGAATTCAGTTCGGCGGGACTGGTGATGCCGACCTGGTGCTCGACCTTGAAGCCGGCGACGCTTTGCTCGCCGGCTGGATGACTGGCAGCACATCATTGTTGGGCGGCAATGATCCCAGCGGCTTGCTGGGCGGCCAGATGGTGTTCGGCATACCCGAGGGCGGCTACACGCGCCTTTACATCGGCACGGACAACGTGGCCGGCTGGGACCGTTTCGTGGACCTCGCGGGCAGTCTTGATGCGACGGAGTTCATCCAGCTCAACCAATTCATGGTCGGAGATCGCGGGTGGGGTGGAGACATCTACAAGTACGACCCGACCGCCGCCTTCCCAAGGAACCTGACCGGAACCGAGGATTTCGACACTCTGGAAGGCGCCAACGCGGATGACACCCTGTCAGGCATGGGCGGCTGGGATCACCTTTACGGGCGCGGCGGCAACGACCATCTGATAGGAGGAACTGGCGGCGACCAACTATTCGGCGGCGCAGGCGATGACACGCTCGATGGCGGCGCCGACTTCGACATGGCGCTGTATTACGAAGCAACGGGGCCGATCAGCGCAAACCTGGCCATGGGCCTGGTCACAGGTGAAGGCACAGACCTTCTGATCAGCATCGAAGGCGTTATGGGTACGTGGGGCAACGACACGCTAGTTGGCGATGAAGGTAGCAACCAACTCGTCGGCAACTCGGGCAATGACATCATCTCCGGCGCAGGCGGCGACGACATCATTGCTGGCGAGGTCGGCAGCGACACCCTGACGGGCGGCCATGGCGCCGATCTGTTCGACCTTCAGTTCGGCCATGCAGGCGACGTCGACCAGATTACCGACTTGGCTGCTGGCGATGCACTTCAGGCTCACTGGACCCTCGGAACGCTCACGCTGATCGAGGGCACCGATCCGACCAACCTCCTGCCGGGCCAGATGGTGCTCGGTGCGCCAAGCAATGGCGTGACCCGCCTGCATATCAACGACAGCGGTGCGATCCGTTACGTCGACCTGACCGGCGACTTCTCGGCCGCTGACTTCACGCGCGTGACCGAGTTCCAGGTGGGCCCGAACTTCAGGTCCGGGGACATCTACGTCTACCAACAACCGGTTGTTGAGGGCGTGACCCTCTCCGGCACCGATGTTTTCGACTATCTGGATGGCGGCGCAAATGCCGATACCCTGTCTGGCATAGGCGGCTCGGACCAGCTGTTCGGCCGAGCTGGCAACGACCATCTACTGGGCGGTGACGGCGACGACGAGCTGTTTGGCGGCGCCGGCGATGACGTTCTGGACGGCGGCAATGGCTTCGATGTCGCCGGCTATTGGGACACCATGGGTGCCGGACTCACCGCAAACCTCGTGACGGGTCAGGTGACCGGCTTGGCGGCCGGCAACGACACGCTGATCGGCATCGAGGGCATCCGTGCCTCCACCTGGAACGACACGCTGGTCGGCAACGAACAGGCCAACCTGCTCGATGGCAATTGGGGCAACGACATCATCGATGGCGGCGCCGGGGACGACGTCCTAAATGGGTGGCACGGCAGCGACCGGTTGACTGGCGGTTCGGGCAATGACCTGATCGAGCTCTACGGAGGTCAGGCAGGCGATGTCGACGTGATCACCGACCTTGCTGCGGGTGACAGCTTGCTGGTCAGCACCCCCTTTGCAGGCGCCGTCACGCTACTCAGCGGCACTGACCCCAGCGGCCTGCAGTCCGGCCAGATGGTGCTGGGCGTGCCCAGCGGCGGCGTGACGCGCCTGCACATCAACGATGGCGGTGTGATCCGATTCGTGGACCTGGCCGGCAATTTCTCGGCGGCTGATTTCGTGCACGTGACGGAGTGGGGCGCAGGCTCTCTCTATCGTAGTGGCGACATCTACGTGTACCAGCCGGGCGGCGGTGGCGAAACGGGGCAGACCATCAACGGCACCCCGGGGAACGACTACCTCAACGGCACCGACGGCAACGACACGCTGAACGGCATCGACGGCAACGACAGCCTGGCCGGGGGCGCCGGTGCCGACAACCTTTTCGGCGGCAGCGGCTCCGACTTCCTCGATGGCGGCACTGGCAACGATCGCCTGGATGGCGGCGAAGGTTGGGACAGCCTGGGATTCGGAGGCGCCACCAATGGTGTCAACGTGGACCTGGGCAGCGGCATGGTCAACAACGACGGCACCGGAGGCACCGACACCGTCGGGAACATCGAAGCCCTCGGCGGCACCGGGTTCGCGGACACGTTGCGCGGTGACGGTGCAGACAACACGTTCTCCCCGGGCGCCGGCAACGACTTCGTCGATGGCGCTGGGGGGCAGGACGCCGTCATCTACGAGGATGCCGCTTCCGCCGTCACCGTGGACCTGCAAGCGGGTACGGCCAGCGGAGGCAGCGGCAGTGACACCCTGATGAATATCGAGGGTGTGAACGGTAGTCAGTACGACGACCACATTACGCTGGGTAATTCCGGCGGCTGGGTGCTGGCGCGCGCCGGCAACGACGTGTTGATCGGCGGCGACGGGAACGACGGCATCAACGGCGGCAGCGGCAACGACAACATCATCGGCGGCGGCGGTATCGACTACCTGGACTATTTTGCGCACACCGGTGATGCCGGCGGCGCTCCGTTGTCCGGCGTGACGGTGAACCTGGCTACCGGCCAAGCCACGGACAATTGGGGGGACACCGATACCTTCACCGGCGTGGAGAACGTCACCGGCTCCGACCTGGACGACCACATCACCGGGGACGCGGGCGACAACGGCCTGAATGGCGGCGGCGGCAACGACACGCTGATGGGCGGCGCCGGCAACGATTGGTTCAACGCCGGCGATGGCATCGACACGATCTTCGGCGGCGACGGCAACGATTCGATCGACGGCGGCGCCGGTGACGATTGGGTCGATGGCGGCGCAGGCCGCGATACGGTCAGCTTCGAGCAAGCCACCGGCGGCGTTACGGTCAACCTGCTCACGGGCACCGCGACCGGCCAGGGCAACGACACCCTGCTGAACATCGAGGCTGTCCACGGCAGCTACTACGGCGACCACATCACCATGAGCAACTCGGCCGGGTACGCCCTCGGCCGGGCGGGCAATGACGTGATGATCGGCGGCACCAGCGACGACAGTTTCACCGGCGGCAGCGGCGCCGACACGATGCACGGTGGCGCCGGATTCGACAGCCTCAGCTACCGCGACGACGGTTTCGATGGCACTCCCCCGTCGACCCAGGGCGTGACGGTCAACCTGGCCACCGGCACGGCCACCGACAACTGGGGCCATACCGACACCTTTAGCAGCATCGAACTGGTGTTCGGCAGCGCGCTGGACGACGTCCTGATCGGCGGCAACCCCGCCAACGGCTCCGCGCTGACCGACGGCTTCGAGGGTTTCCGCGGTGAAGCGGGCAACGACCTGATCGACGGTGGGGCCGGCTTCGACCGTGTCTACTACGACAACGGACCTGGCGCAGTGCACGTGACGCTGGGCGGCACCGGCAACGGCACCGCGCAGGACGGCTTCGGCACGGTCGACACGCTGATCAATATCGAGGAAGTCCGTGCCTCGCAATTCGACGACACGCTGATCGGCAGCGACAGCGGACACTTCGAATCCTTCGAGGGTCGAGCCGGCGATGACTACATCGATGGCAAGGGTGGCAGCGATCGCGCCAGCTATCAGACCTCGGCCAACGGGGTGGTCGTGAATCTGGCCCTGGGCACAGCGCAGGACGGCTTCGGAGGTACCGACACGCTGCTGAACATCGAGCACGTTCGCGGCTCCGACTTCGACGACACGCTCATCGGCGATGACGGAGGCAACGAACTCGAGGGCCGTGCCGGAGATGACTTCATCGATGGTGGCAGCGAGCTGTCGCTTTCAGGCTGGGCGGCGACCTCCAACAGCTCCGGTCAGTACGACGTCGCGCGTTACGCCGAAGCTGCCGGCGGAGTGACGGTCAGCCTCGGTGAAGACGGCACAAGCGGCATTGCCACGGGTGGCGGCGTTGGCACCGACACGCTGGCGGACATCGAAATGGTGATCGGCTCCGCCTTCAACGATGTGATCCGCGGCAGCAACCGGGCGCAAAACGAGATCATTCGCGGAGGCCTGGGCGACGACGTTCTCTACGGCGGCGCCGAAACCGGCACCGACCTGGGCAACAACTTCGTTGACTACCGCTCAGCCAGCGGCTCTGTCGTTGTGGATCTGGCCGCTGGCACCGCCACTGGCGCGGATGGCAACGACACCCTGTATGGCTTCACGGGAGTCTTGGGCAGCAAGTTCAACGACATCTTGAACGGGGACGCCCAAGACAACTACTTCGATGCAGGCGCCGGCAACGACAGCATCGACGGCGGCGCCGGCGACGACATCCTGAGCTTCTCAAACGCGACCGGCTCGGTCACGGCCAACCTTGCCACCGGCCAGTCCAGCGGAGCCGACGGCAGCGACACCTTCACCAGCATCGAATCGCTGCGCGGCTCGGAATTCGCCGACACGCTGGCCGGCGACGCCCGCAACAACCGGTTCCAGGGCCGCGCGGGCGACGACGCCATTGGCGGCGGCGCCGGCGACGACAGCATCCACGGCGGCTACGGCGACGACACGCTCACCGGCGGCGCCGGCAACGATACCTTCGAGTACGGCCTGTCGGGCGAGGGCGTGGACACCATCACCGACTTCTCGGTGGGCGACGCGATCCGCATCTCGACCAGCCTGTCCACGACGGGTGTGACCAGCGGCAATGGTGCGACGCTGGCAGGCCAGAACATCCAGGCCAGTGCCAGCGGGGGCTTGACCACCCTGTACATCGACACCGACGGCAACGCCGGCGCCGACGTCGAAATCCAGCTGCTGGGCACCTTCGACACCACCCGGTTCCAGGTGAGCAACGAGGCCGATGGCAGTTCGCTGATCACCTACACGGACGGTTCGCTGCTGCCCAACGGCACGGGCACGGTCACGATTTCCGGCCTGGCCGAGCAGGGCGAAACGCTGATGGTCAGCCACGATCTGGCCGACGCGGACGGCCTGGGTCCGGTCAGCTACCAGTGGTTCGCCGACGGACAGGCGATTGACGGGGCAACCGGGGTCAGCTTCACGCTGACCCAGGCCCAGGTTGGCAAGGCGATGACGGTGCAGGCCAGCTACACCGACCTGGCCGGAGTGTTCGAGGGCCAGGCCAGCACAGCGACGCCGGCAGTTGCTGACCGCAACGACGCCCCTGCTGGAACCGTGACGATCAGCGGAACAGTCGGCCAAGGCGAGACGCTGACGGCCACCCACAACCTGTCGGACCTGGACGGGATGGGCGCGGTGAGCTACCAGTGGAAGGCCGATGGTGCCGACATCGCCGGTGCGACAGGCGCGGCCTACACGCTCACGGCGGCTGAGGTCGGCAAGGCCATCACGGTGGCTGCCAGCTACGTGGACGGTGGCAACCACGCCGAGACAGTGACCAGCGCCGCGAGCTCGCCGGTAACCGCACCGGCGTCCGGAGAGGGTGTCCAGCTGCAGGGCATGGCCTACCACTGGAAGAGCCATGTGCTGCTCGACGGGGTGAGCGTTTCGGCGACTGACGTCTCCGCACAGGCGGCCAGTAGTGACTTGTTCGACCTGCGCGACATCAGCTACGACGCCGCCGACCACAGCGTGACGGTGCAGGTCTGGGCCAATCCCGCGGCCGCCAGCGCATCGCTGGATTTCACGGCGGTGAGCCAGCAGGCCAGCAGCATCAGCTTCACGAATGCGCTCGGCGCCAGCTGGTCGATGATGTCCAACGCGGAGAACGCCACGACGATGAACGTCGGCGCCTTCAAGAATGACCTGCTCGGCGTGACCGGCGCCCTGCACATCGGCACGTTGAAGATCGACCTGGCGCCTGGCGAGTCCAATGCCGTCATTGAATTCAGCAACCTGGCGCTTGAAGAGACAAGCGTGCCTGGCTTCAGCGTCGGGCTGGCGGTCCAGAGCACGGGTGCGGACGGCCAGTACGCGGTGGCGCAACTGCCGCCGGGCAGCTATGAGGTGTCGGCTGCGCGCGCAACCTCCGACAGCGGAACCGCCGTCAACTCGGCCGATGCGCTGGCGGCGCTGAAGATCGCAGTGGGAGTGAGCCCGAACACGGGCGAGCAGCTGCTGTCGCCCTACCAGGTGATCGCTGCCGACGCCAACGAGGACGGCCGGGTGACGAGTGCCGACGCGCTGGCCATCCTTCGCATGGTCGTCAGGAACGCCAGCGCGCCCGACCAGGAATGGCTGTTCGTCAACGAGATGCTGGATCTCTGGAACGAGGGCACCGGGAGCTCGAGCCTCACGCGCAGCAGCGCCACCTGGAGCAATCCGGCTGTCGACCTGCAGGCCGACGGCGTGGTGAACCTGGTGGGCATCCTCAAGGGCGACGTCAACGGCAACTGGTCGGCGCCGGCCGGCAGCACCGATCTGGACAACGTTGATCCCAACTATTTCCAGATCCTGGGCACGCAACTGGGCGTGCCGACGGACCTCTGGGGCATTTGACGCATGAACACGCGCAGTCCGGCGGCTGCGGGACGTACGGCTAGCGCACGCTGAAGCTGCGCAACCCGCTGACCCACCCCGCGCAATGGGGGCGGCCCTGAAGGCCGCACGCCGATTGTCGCTCCAGCAGGTTCGACGACGCACGGGACGTCGTGCAAGACTGGCTCTCGAAGCCGCATATGAGGCGACTTTGCGGGGCGGCCGGCAGAGCGCACACGGGCTGTAACTCGGGCGAGTCCGTAGTCCTCGCTGGGCCACGCCGCCCGCCTCCTGCTCTGTCTACATTGGACGACAACGGGGCAGGGGCCTATGACTGTTCATATCGCGATCTCCTTGGTTGGAAAAGCGCCAAGGTACGCACGCGAGCACGACCGCTGCTTAGGCTGCTGACGCAAGATGGGCCGTCGGCGTCGATCTAGCTGATCTAGCTCCCCGCCCCACCTGTCTGCAGTGCGTGCATCGCGGCAGCCAGACGTCCATTGGCATGCGCCCGCATCTCAAGGACTTTGGTCATCACGTTCTCGGTGGGTGGCGGCGATCCGTCAGAGAAATGGTTCTCCCACTGCGCCTTCAAGAGCAACTCAAGCTGACGAGCCTTTTCGTCCGCCGCCTTCCAGTCGTTGAAGAGTGCTCGTGCTCTTTGCACCATAGCGGCCATGCTAGTGCGCAGCGCGCAGATGCGGTCAGGTAGCGAGCTCCGGTTACTCGGTTGAGTTGTCTTCGAGGACCCACTTCGCTAAGACGCGGCGGCGGCGCTTGGGCCTGCACCGCGGCGTGCTGCACCCGCCCTGGCCGCGGCGCCTGCAGTCCGCGAGGATCGCTGGCGTTGGCACGACGCCCGTCAATGCAGAGCTTGCGAGCCGCTTACAGATACGAGCTGTGCGCTGTGCCATGCCGCGAGCGCCACGCCGCCGGCACATCACACGTCTCTTGATCCTCTTTTACGACGCCCTAGATGGAAGCAGCGATTGTCGTACCAATCCAAAACCCTCGACTTCACGACATCGGGGAAGGGCAAGGCCAAGACGACTCGCGTGATGCGGAACAAGAGCTTGCGCATGTTGACCGTGTAGCACGGGCAATGCAGAGATCGCCTTGATGCAGATCACTACTGGCAGGCAAGTCCCGGGGATCGGACCTGCATACCGCAAGCCCGAAGATGTTGCCTTTGCGCTGGCTTGGATTGGCTGAGCACCATAGTCTTCAACCACGGCTGAAAGATAGACTTTCTTGTGTGTGGGGCGCAGCGCATCGATTCGCTTGGCGCGAACGCGCCCGAGGTCCCGCATGGCACTTTGAGGGCAGCCTGCTTCACGTTTCGTTTCTCTGCCACCCGGGCGCCGATGAACTGGAACGAACAGTTCTGCGTCGATTGCCTCGAGCGTTGCCAGCGCACCTACCGCCGACGAAGTCCCGGAGCCTGGCACTGTCATTCCTGCTATTTCAGGGACATTCCGGCCATGGATCGGTAATGGGCTGACGCGCACCATCACGAGCACGCGAAAGGAGTTCGCATGTTCCGTCACGCCTTCGCTGGGCTAGTTGAATTTTTGATCTTGCTCGCTCTCGCCGGCTGCGGTGGCGGGGGTGGCGGCGATGGCGGGGTGTCAGCGGGGATGACCGACGCGGGCGCACCCAGTGCGCTTGGCGGCGGCGGAGCCGGCGGCGGCGGGACTGTGACCACTTCGGAGGCGGCTTCATCGAGTGATGGTGTGGCTATCGGGGCACCTGCGCCGGCAGCGCCGGTCGCTGCAACGGCGATGAGTCCTTTCGGTCCAGTCACGGTGGGAACTGCTACGGCAGAGGAAGTGGCAGTGTCGCGGCTTGTGGGTGGTGGCTCGGTTGCAGCCTGGCAATCGGGTCAGGAACTGCACGCGCGTATTCTTGATCCTTCTGGCACACCCTCCGGAACAACCTTGCGAGTCAACGTAGGACCGAGACTCGCCACCCCCCCGATCGCCTTTGACGTAGCGGGACTTGCGGACGGTGGCTTTGTGGTGGTCTGGGCTGCCGCCACCAGCGAAGCGCTGACCGCGAACGCGAACACGATCACGCTGCAGGCACGGACCTATACAGCTGATCGCCAACAGCGCGGTGGTGAGTCGTTGGTGAGCCAGAACGCCATGAACACCATTGGTGCGGGGAAGAACTTGGTTGTGGAAGGCGCCCCGGACGGCGGCTGGGCCGTCGCGTGGACGGGTAAGCCATCCAGGATTGCCCTGAGCGGTGCCTTTCTTCAGCGTTTCGCGCCAGACAACTCGTACGCGGGCCCGATCGTGGATGTCACCGCTGCTGGCAGCGATGTGGTCGACTTGACGATGACGGCGCTCGCCGATGGTTCGATGGTCGTCGGGACGGTCCAGGCATCGACACCATCGGATCAAGCTTTCACCGCCTACCTGCAACGCATCGGCGCAAATGGCCAAGTGTTGCTGTCAGCGCAGCGCTTCCTCAGCAATTCTGAGGCTTTCAGCTTTTCCGTGGATGCACTCGCCAGCGGCAACGTCGCTGCAGCTTGGTCTTCAGGGACGTCCAGCAGTGGGTACAGCGTGAAGTGGCAGGTCCTGACGGCAGACGCAGCGCCGGTGAGCGCGGCCGGGGAGATTCTTTGGGGGCCGCCGGTGGAGGATGTTCGGGTGGCATCACTCGGTCAATCCGGTTTTGGGGTAGCTTGGCAGGTCATTCGCGGCTTCAATCGCGGTGAATCCACGTCTATGCATGTCCAGCTGCTCGATGCCGCGGGCGTCACCGTGGGAGCGCCCCAGGAGTTCGCCCGCACGACCGGGACTGTCAGTCCGACCACTGGTGCGTCGGCCACGGCCGGCAGTGGTTATGACATCGATGCCGGACCGGATGGCCATTGGGTAGCCGCGTTCCAGGCGGTGCAAACACTGGGCGAGCCGGCTGTTGCCCAAGTGCTCGGGCGCTAAACAAGAAGGAAGGTACCCGGCTCGCCCGATCGGGCTCGCCTGGGATTTGCTGCAGTACGCTGGTGGGGGAAGCCGCGCACCATGCAGTCCGCTGCACCTTCGTCGGATCGCTGCACCCGAAGCATCTCAGGAGGTTCGCTTTGAGACACGGAAGGCCGGCCAACGGCAGATCCCACGGGTTGGCTGCGGCATCGGCCAGTATCAACCCGCGACCGCGCCTGGAGCAGGAGTGGGCCGACGCACCACGGCGCATGCGGGAACAAAGACTTCGGACAGGAACGTCGGCCTGAGTGCCTGGCCGTGCAGGCGCCCGATCACGCGGTCGGCTCATGCCGGTTTTTCTGGGTCTAGTTTCTCCTCCCACAGCGGCAGCTCCGCCGGCCACAGGCCCAATTGCAGGATCTGCTGGCGGGCCCAGCGCGCGTACAGCGCCTTCAGCACGCGGCGTCGTCCATGGGGTAGTGGCTGCTGCCTACCAGGTGCTAGCAGCCAATGTGCCCTGGTGTGGGCTGTGCACTTCCTTGATCTCCAGAGGCCGGCAGCTCTGTTCAATGAGCTTGCATCTCAGACTCGTGGCCAGTCTGAATGTCGTTGCATTGCCGCAGTGGCGTTGTGAAACCGCTACCAACGCAATCGCCCTACGTGGGCAGATATGAGTCCGTATTGGAAACTGGAACAGCGCCGCTAATAATCCTTGACGCGCGTGTGCGCGGTCGTGTGTTGTTGCTCTTGAGGATGATCATTGGAAATGAGGACACTGCGTCGCTTGGCTCTCGGCTTGGCTTTTTCGGCTGCAGCTCTTTCAGCATCTGCTGAATGGAAATGGATAGGGCGATCAGGCGATTTCATCTACTACTACGATCCTCAGGCCAAGACACGAGTAGCGGATATCGTGACCTATTGGCAAATGCTCGACTACGTCGATGTGGCACCCGACGGCACGGCCTCAATGGCGATTCAGCGTCAAATCGACTGCGCGCGCCTGGAGTCGAAGCAGCTCTTTAAGGTGCGCTTCAATGACGAAATGGGGAAGGGCGATCGATTGGGGCAGGAGCGTGCGGCAGGCGACGCCGCTGAGTTCATCCCGATCGTCCCCGGTACTTTAGAAATGAAGATTCAGCCCGCACTCTGCGCCAAATAGCCACTTGTGTGGACCTGTGCCATGACTGAGCGCAGCTAGCATCGCGGCGGCGGTGCCAACCCATTGGTGGCTCACGGCGTGCACTGCGCTCGAGCGCCAGCGCACGAGGTGCTCTTCTAGTTGCCCTTCTCCTCCCACAGCGGCAGCTCCGCCGGCCACAGGCCCAATTGCAGGATCTGCTCGCGCGTCCAGCGCGCATACAGCGCCTCCAGCACGCGGCGCCTGTCCCTGGGGTAGTGGCCGCTGCTGCCCACCAGGTGGTGGCAGCCCATGGTGCCGTCGTGCGGGCCGCAGCCGGCCCAGCCCAGGCGGTCGTCGGTCTTGTAGCCCAGGCCCTTGCCCAAGTCGGCGTGGCAGAACTGCGTCGCGCCCACATGGCCGCAGCGCGCGCACGGCAGCTGGCGCACCAGCGCGCGGTAGGCCTCGCTGCACACCTGGGGGTGTTTGGGCCGAGGGGTGACCGGCGCCGCCGGGTCGATGCGCACCGGCGCGCCGCAGCGCTCGAGCCGCTTCGGTGGCGCCGGCGGCGCCGTGACATAGCGCGGGCGAGCAAATCCAGAGCGCTTCATGGCGTGGGCTCCTCCAGGCGGGGCAGGGCGGCGGCCGAGCACAACAGGCCCAACCGCAAACCGGCCGCACGGATTACACTGGATCATCTGCCGAGGCGACACGTAAAACTGTAATTGCGCGCACCACCTGTATCCGCCGTTGCCCACAACCGTCGCGAGCGGCTGCGCCAGCTGCAGATCGAGCGCGGGCTGCGCGGTCCGGTCGAGCTTGGCAAGCTGATCGGCCGCAAGGTCAACCAGACCAGCGACCTACTGATCGGCCGGGCCGCGTTCGGCGAGCGGCTGGCGCGCAGCATCGAGGAGCACGCCGGCCTGCCGCCCGGCTGGTTGGACGAGCCGCCGCAGCCGCTCGTGGCGCCGACTCCGACAGCCGGTGGCGGGGGGCATGAGCCTGAAATCCTGGTGGAGTGGCTGCCCGGCGCACCGCATGGTGGGCGCCTCGCCTGGAGCACGCCCGTGCGGCTGGCGCCCAGCTGGGTCGCCCAGCTCGACTTGGCCGAAGGGCCACAGCAGCTGCGCCTGTGGCCAGTGGACGACGACAGCATGGAGCCCACGCTGACCGCCGGTGACCTGCTGCTGCTCGATGCGGGCGTGCACGCTGCCAGCCGCGACGGCATCTACGCCGTGCACCTGGGCGGCAGCTGGCAGCTGCGACGGGTGCGGCTGCGGCCAGGTGGTGCGCTGGAGCTCAGCGCCGACCACCCTGCGCTGCGCAGTGTGGATGTGGTCGAGCCGCAGATGCTGGAGGTCGCTGCGCGGGCGCTGTGGTGTTGGCGCGGCCGCAAGCTGTAGCGCGCAGGCCAAGGCGCAGGCAGATGCCGGCGCTGAACTCATCGCGCACAGGTCGACGTCACAAATACACTCGGAAGTGGGATTTGATCCAGCGGCAAGCGTAGATTGATTCCATCGTTATCTTCATACGGAGATCAAGCGATGGACCAAGCAGCAGCAGCAGCAGCGAGGGCGGGCGGCGCGACCAGCGGCCAAAGATCGGCGGCAGGATCGGCGGCAGGATCGGCGGGGGTGGCGCGAGTGGCGCGGGCGGCGGGACAAGGCGCCGCCGGCGGGGAAGCGGCGCACTTGGTTGGCGTCAATGCAGCCGCGCCGCCCCCAACCCCCAACCAGCAGCTCCTGGACGTCCTGCAGGCCAGTGTCTACGCCGGCTGCGAGCCGCACATGCTGGCCCAGGTGGTCGCCTTCTGTAAGCTCGCCGGGCTCGATCCGCTCCTGAAGCCGGTGCACGTCGTGCCGCTGCGCGACCGCAGCAGCGGCCAGGCGCTGCCCACCATCGTGCCGGGCATCGGCCTGTACCGCACCATCGCCGCGCGCTGCGGCTGCGCGGGCATCGAGGAGCCCGAGTTCGGACCTGAGGTGACCGGGCCGGTCGGCAGCCACTCCATCACATATCCGCACTGGTGCCGCCTGCGGGTGCACCGTCGGCTCACCGGCGGGGCGATCGTCACCTTCACTGCCCGCGAGTACTGGAGCGAGAACGTGGCGATGCAGCCGGGCGAGGACGGCGCGCTGGAGCCCTCCGAGGCCTGGCGGCGCCGCCCGTTCGGGCAGCTGGCCAAGTGCACCGAGGCACAGGCGCTGCGCAAGGCGTTCCCCGAAATCGGCGCGCAGCCGCTGTGGGAAGAGCTTGAAGGCAAGCTGGTCGCCTCCGTCGGGGCGGCATCCGCGAGCGGCCCTGCCGCCAGCGGTGACACGGATCCGATCGTCATGCCCGCGCGGCGGGAGACGCGCCCGCAGGCCGCAGCGTCCGGTTCCGGCTCGCCAGCGCACGGCCCAGCGCCGGTGACTCACGAGGACAGCGCCGCGAAAGCCGCGGCGCGCACACCTCGGCTGACACCGGTGGCATCCGAAAGCCCGCCTTCCCGCTCACCAACGCAGCTTGCGCTGGTGCCACCCGCGCCGACCAGCGAACCGGGCGCTCCGGTGCGCGCGCGCCGCACGGGGCGGCAAGCGGTGCGCGTGGCAGCGGCGACCCGCAGCGCGCCGGCCCCGCAGCTGTCAGCGGATGCGAACGGCGCCGCGCAGGTCGACCGGACCGCCGGCGCTGCCCGTGCCGAGGCCGCGACGGCGCCGATGCGATCCCTGCGCGCGGCACTGGAAGCCGCGTGGCCGGTGCTACCTGCGGCAGAAACCACATCATCCGCACCATCCACGCCGGCCACATTGGCCACGTCGGCCAGGTCGGCCACGTCGGCCACGTCGGCCACATCCGGGGCAGCGCCCGCGAGCCGTGCAAGCGCCGTTCGCGCGTCGGTAACGCCCGCCTCCACGGCCGCCCAGGTGCCAGCTGGATGTGCCAGCGCACCGGTGCGCGCCACCCGGGCCGATGGCGCCGATGCCGCCGGCACGCTCGCCACCCCCGGGGAGCTGGCCTACGTGCGCGGGCGCATCGAGCGCAAGGGCCTGAGCATCGATGCGGCGCTGGCCGCAGCCGGGCTCCCGCCGCGCGAGGGCTTCGAGCGGCTCACGCGCGCCGAGTTCACGGCGCTGAT
>Ga0196972_1000417_pt1 | contig 23034 bp, 21 predicted proteins | sample S1v_2013CmetaG_FD_148618 | JGI IMG/M metagenome (GOLD analysis project Ga0196972, IMG submission 148618) | Soil microbial communities from Anza Borrego desert, Southern California, United States - S1+v_20-13C | ecosystem: Environmental > Terrestrial > Soil > Desert | place: USA: California...
GATGTGCTCGAACGCCTGCCGTCCTGGCCGAACAACCGCATCGACGAACTCTTGCCGCACCGCTGGAGCCCGGCTGCGTAACCTCGCATGTATCCCGCGTCAATGTGAGATGCCCGGGTGCTTACCATCATCATCGCTGGTTCCGTTATTACACTTTGCACATGCGGGGAACTCAAGGCCTTCCGGCCACTGTTTATTTTGGAAGCGCGCGGCGGGGAGTGCTATTTGGCGGCTGCAGGGATAGTTCCGCCGCAGAAAATGCAATTTGGGAGGTTTTGAAAGCAAATCTTACGATTTGCTCTAGCTTCTTTTCTCCTAATTCTTTCTCCTAATCCGGCCTGCAAGGCAGCGAGCCGATAGGGATGTGCAGGGGAGATAAGCGAGGTTCCGAGCATTGTGAGCTTCGGCTTGATGAGGCTGCAAAGAAATATTACCCAAGTGGGTAATATTTGGGTAATAACCCAAAGAAAAAAGGGCTTACGTTTGCACGTAAGCCCTTGAATTCTTTGGCTCCCCGACCTGGACTCGAACCAGGGACCTGCGGATTAACAGTCCGTCACGCGAACAGGGTGGAAAACCACGCCAGATAAGGGTTTCCGGAAAATCGGTGGGGAATATTTTCTCGAAATCTCTTCCGTTTTTCCCTCGCATGATCGATTCGAATCAGCCGATATTCCCCAACGAAACTGGCGCTTTTCGAGTCAGTAAGGTCTAATGCCGGAGGGATGATGGAGAATGCAAATGGATAAGGATAACGAGCAAAGCATGTCGACTATGCCGGTGGCTTACGTGGATAAGAGTCGTCAAATGCGTATGAAAGATCGTCGAACGCCTTGGGCAAGGTGCATTCGATCAAGTCCAATGTTGCCCGTCCTAACGCTTTGCGGTATTCCGTGCGGAGCTTTTGCCGATTGCCGGTCTTTCGTTTGGGTATAGTCACTACGTAGGCATCGCGAAACGCCTTCTTCCTGTGAGCAACCTCTTTGCCATGCTTAATATAGATTGCGGGAAGGCTGGTTGGATCGATACCCGCTTCCCGCAATCGGGCCATATGCAATAGCTGTTCTGCTTCGATTGCTGTTCGGCTGATTTTGAGCGACGGCAGATTTGCCGTGATATGTAGTGATAACTCGGGGCGAGGTTGGCTTGGCTTTCCTCGGCGTTTTCATTGACTAACTTGACGACGCTTATCCTGTCTCGCTTCGACAGCTTCGTTTGTGCGCCACCTACGCCGGCCATCTCCGCTATCGCGTCTGGCCGGAGTTTTCTGCGTTTTCGAGGGAATGCTTCCTTGTCAGCCGCATGTAGGAGCCATTGATGAGCCAGTATCTCTTTTTCCTCGCGTGCCGCCCTCTGGTGCCTTGCCGACGCTCTCGCGATTTCTTTTCTCAATTCTTGGTAACGCCCCAAACCCATTATGAAGAACGGAGGGTCAATTTTCGCATCGAATGTGCTGCCGCCTCCATGCAAATACAGTATGGATATACCAGGGAGGCTTGCTACTGCTTCACATATGAAGCGATTTTCCCAATGCAAGCCTAGACCAAACTGGAACTGCTTTGCGAAGCCTTCCGGTAGTTCGGAAAGGAGCTCGAAAACGTCCTCGGGTGATTTCGGTAGCGTGTACTCTTCTTTGACCGGGCGTGCCAACACAATTCTTTCGAGAGTGCCGTACTTGGGAAAGAGGTAGTTCGGCTTTTCCGGACGGACGTTAATCGGCCACATGGTGAGCATGTCGGGACGAACGTTCAGGACGCGTGCCTTTTTTCCATCAGAGTCGCAGAAAATGACGTCGATGCCGCCATCGACTGCCTCTTCCAACTCGACGGATGGGCCGTCGCCAGACCGGCCTTTCCGACTTCGGAATGTATGACATCAAGGGCAAGGGCGCTACGGACATGTTCCGCGCTGGAGTGCCGATCGAGCGAATCCAGCACCTGCTCGGGCACGAAAGCGTCACGACGACGGAAATCTACCTTAAGGCGCGATTGCCGGACGTGGCAATGCCGAACATGCGCGAGATGACGAGTGGCGAAGCCATCAGCGCGAATTCCAAAGGAAATTGAAATTTGATTCGAAGAACTTTCCGCAGCTTCGCGTTCGCGGAGCAGAGCACAGTTACGATCTAAACAGCCGGAAGCTGCGAAAGTGTTAGGGTCTCCAAACTGCCGTTACGTCGAACTCAATAAGTTCTTTCTTGGAGTTGCGCTTGCGAATAGGATTGCATTTCACGGAGTTAAATCCAAGCTCACTCATCATCTCAGCGTACAACTGTTCCGTTGAAACCAACGTACCATAGAACGTCGAATTTCCGACGATGTAATGTACTTCCGCACCTGCTGCAAGGATAGGCGTTAGACCTTGAAAGTGTGCCCACATATCGTCGAAATACTTAGCGACGTAATTAGCAAGAACAATTCCATTTTTGTTATCAGCGTGCGCTATCTTGTCGAGTACGTTGCTAAGGTGGGGGCTTTCGAAACGTCCTGTAGGCCGTTCCCAATCCATAAGGCGACTCGTTGCAATACCCCAGGTTCCGCCTATCGCAGTCCAATCGAGTTCGCCTGCGTCTCGCCCATTAGACAAGAACCCGAGCCAATACATGTAGGGGCGGAGTTCCCGGATATATGACATTCGGTTCGCGTAAGGCGGCGAAGTAACAACGAGGTCGAACGGCCCTTCAACCACGCCAGCAGGGTTCCTGGAATCGCCGAAAATTACCGTTCCTGTACCCGTCGGATTTTCACTCGCCCCCTCCAAAACAAATCGTACGTCTTGCGCAAACACGTTTGACATATCAACGTCCAATTCGATGTCTAACTGTCCATCATCTTTGAATGACATCGATTGATGATTAAACGCTGCATTGGACAGGTCAATCAAGGAGCGGCAGAACGCTACTGTGAGAAGGGTTCGGGCAGGCGACCGTTCTTCGGTCGCGGCTGGAATTGCTGCCCGCAGCAGGCGCAAAAAGTCGAGCGCCTTCGGGGACCACCATCTTTCGATATTGTGTATCGGCGGCGCGGGGACTGGCTCTACTGCTTTACGACTAACCAAGTCGAGCACGGACGCACAGGCATTGCGTGTTTCGAGAATGTCCTTAGGAGAGTAGTGCGCGGCCTTTGCTTGGGCAAACCATACAAGAAATGGATTGATGTCGGTTGTTACGCCCTCGTGCCCATGATACGCGGCACTTAGCGCCGTCGTGCCGGTACCGCAAAATGGGTCGAATACTCTTCGAGCTTCACTGTGGCCGATGATTAACTCTTCAACGATCTTGAGAGAATATGCGGGCGTCAGCCGAAGCCAGCCGTGTCGACCGGTCTTGGAGTTGAATTTGTACGTGTAGTCAGCACGCTGGCGTAGCTGATCGCGTTCGAGCACTGCACTCATTAGGTAGTCTCCGGAGCAAGTAAGGCTTTGAGAACTGCATCGATCTCTGTGCGCAGGGTCTTGCTGTTCCGTTTGAAAAAGGCGGCGAGGTCGTATCCGACGACTTCGCGCATGAAGTCATACGTCGAAATAAGTGGGTTGTTAGCGCCCTCTATACCAGTAACGACCGCCCACTTCTCGGTACGGTATCGCAGGAGGATATCCGAGTCGATTTGCCCAGAAAGGATCACTGCACAGGGCAAGTACGCTTTGGTATAGGCCGTGGCAGCGTTCGCGATGTCGGCGTTTTGCCGCTTTGAATCCTTGCTCTTGTAACCCTGTCGCACCTCGAAGATCGTGCCTGTCAGGGTAGAGAAAATTTTTGGATCGACGCCGATAGCGTCGGCTGATTCTTTCATCCATGCGTGAAAACGATCGCGCTTGGCTTTGTCCTTGATCTGGTCGAGCGGGACGCGGCCATCTAGGTAGAGTGTCCGGGTTTTCCCACTCGGCAGCGGTATGTCGTAAGACCACGTTACGTCGGTCGCGGCGAGTCCGAGAGTATCCTTAAGCACGGTACGGAATAGTTTTTCGCACCCAATGCCGATTTGGCGATAAACGCTTGTCATGCCGCCAGCAGCCTTGTGTGCTGCGTACATCATAGGATTGTCGAGGCCGAACCAACTGTAGAAGGGATCGCCCTGATAAAGAGTCTGGAACTGTGCCAACGTCAATCCGCCATTTTTTGCCCCTTGACCGAATTTTGGCTTGTAATGCGCGCATACGCGAATCGGGTCAAGAACGATTTTCAAATACTGAGCGTCTTCTGTGCTCATCAGTTTTCCTTGTTATCGTCGATGAGGCTTGATCTCGCTCACGCTTCGCAGAAAGTTCCGCATCAACATATGGATAAATCTTCAAGAGAGTCGTCTTGTTTGTGCGTCCCCCCGCAGTGAGCAAGAGCGCTACATCCGCTCGGAAACGGCGCTATGGATTATAGCGGCACATCGTAGCCATACCGTTGCTCTGGAGTATATGAAGCGCCATTTCCTTTGCAAATTCTTGTACTCGACGGCAAAGAGTGTGCGAGTTTCCACGACGAAGTACGGCACTCGGTCGGTAACCTTCCATCTGCGGTCGTGAGAGTTGTTACTACGGGAGGGGCGGCGGTGGCAAGGAAGAACAGGCAGTGAGAGGAAAAATATTCCCCAGGTGGGGAATATTCGGGGAATAACCCAAAGAAAAAGGGCCTACGATCACTCGTAAGCCCTTGAATTCTTTGGCTCCCCGACCTGGACTCGAACCAGGGACCTGCGGATTAACAGTCCGTCGCTCTACCGACTGAGCTATCGGGGAACAGCGAAAACCAAGATTATGGATGGATTTTCCTTGGCTGTCAACTGTTTCCTGGAAACTTTTTATTCACTCCTCGGCAATCACAGCACCTTCGCAATGGCGTCGACCACGTTGTCGATGTTGCGCGAGTTCAGCGCCGCGACGCAGATGCGGCCGGTGTCGACTGCGTAGATCGAGAACTCGTTGCGCAGCCGCTCGACCTGGGCTTTCGTCAGGCCGGAATACGAGAACATGCCGCGCTGTTTGATCACGAAATCGAAATCGTGTCCGGGCGCCTTGGCTTTCAGCTTCTCGACCAGCGCCTGGCGCATTTCGCGGATGCGGACGCGCATGCCCGCCAATTCCTCTTCCCATAGCTTGCGCAGTTCCGGGGACGACAGGGCGATGGCGATGACTTGGCCGCCGTGCGTTGGCGGGTTGGAGTAGTTGGTGCGAATCACACGCTTCAGTTGCGATAGCACGCGCGCGGCTTCATCGGCGGTGCTGGCGGCGATGCTCAGCGCGCCGACGCGTTCGCCGTACAGTGAGAAGGATTTCGAGAACGAGTTCGAGACGAACAGCGGGCCGCCGGCGTCGGCGAAACGGCGCACCACCTTGCCGTCTTCTTCGATGCCGTCGGCGAAACCCTGGTAGGCCATGTCGAGGAAGGGTATCAGGCCACGCTGCGTGACCGCCGCGATGACTTCCGTCCACTGCGCATCGGTCAGGTCGGCGCCGGTAGGGTTGTGGCAGCAGGCATGCAGTACGACGATGGAGCCGGCCGGCATGGTTTTCAATGCCTCGAGCATGCCGGAGAAGTTCACGCCGCGCGTCGCCGCGTCGTAGTAGGGATAGTTGTTGACGGTGAAACCGGCCGCTTCGAAGAGCGCGCGATGGTTTTCCCAGCTCGGATCGCTGATCCAGACTTGCGCATTCGGCGCGAAGCGCTTGAGGAAGTCGGCGCCCAGCTTCAGCGCGCCGGTGCCGCCGAGGGCTTGCGCCGTGACGGCGCGCTTTTCCTTCACCACGGCGCTGTCGGCGCCGAACACGAGCTCCTGTACTGCCTTGTCGTAGGCCGGAATGCCGTCGATCGGCAGATATGAGCGGGGTGTGGCTTTGGCCATCAGCTGCGCTTCGGCTTTCTGCACGCATTCGAGCAGCGGCACCTTGCCGTTGTCGTCGTAATAGACGCCGACGCCGAGGTTGACCTTGTTCGGATTCTGGTCGGCATTGAATGCCTCGGTGACACCGAGGATGGGATCGCGGGGCGCCATTTCGATGGCGGAGAACAGAGGGGACGTGAGCGGGGCGTTCATCGTTCTGATAACATGAAAAATTGGCCGTCACCTGCGTCTGGAACGCGGATTTCGAGCCGGGTTGCGTAGAGAGAAAAGCCGAGGAAGTGAAGCTGAGATGCAACTCGGCATTTTACCAAAGGTCGAACAGGGCGTTATGCCTTTTGCGCATCTCCCGATACCTATAGAACATCACCATGGCTGAATTGTCCCCAGTGAACAGCGCGATCGACGAATCGAAGATCGCGACCTTTCCGGATTCCCCGTTTCGTCTTTATCAACCTTTTCCGCCCGCCGGCGACCAGCCGGACGCCATCGCCAAGCTGGTGGAAGGCATCGAGGACGGCTTGTCGTTCCAGACGCTGCTCGGGGTCACCGGTTCCGGCAAGACCTACACGATGGCCAACGTCATAGCGCGCTGCGGCCGGCCGGCCATCATCTTCGCGCCGAACAAGACGCTAGCGGCGCAGCTGTATAGCGAATTCCGCGAATTCTTCCCGCAGAACGCGGTCGAGTATTTCGTCAGCTATTACGACTATTACCAGCCGGAAGCCTATGTTCCGCAGCGCGACTTGTTCATCGAGAAGGATTCCTCGATCAACGAGCACATCGAGCAGATGCGCCTATCATGCACCAAGTCGCTGATGGAGCGGCGCGATGTCGTGATCGTGGCCACGGTGTCGGCGATCTACGGTATCGGTAATCCGACCGAATATCACCAGATGATCCTGACCCTGCGGGCGAAGGACAAGGTCAGCCAGCGCGATGTGATCGCGCGCCTGATCCAGATGCAGTACACGCGCAACGAGGTCGATTTCGGCCGCGGTACCTTCCGCGTGCGCGGCGATACGATCGACGTGTTCCCGGCCGAGCATGCGGAACTGGCGCTGCGCATCGAGACCTTCGACGACGAAATCGACAGCCTCCAGCTGTTCGACCCGCTGACCGGCCGGGTGCGGCAGAAGATTCCGCGCTTCACCATTTATCCCGGCTCGCATTACGTGACGCCGCGCACCACGGTATTGCGCGCGATCGATACCATCAAGGAGGAATTGCGGGAGCGGCTCGAGTGGTTCCGCAAGGAGAACAAGCTGGTCGAGGAGCAGCGCCTGGAACAGCGCACCCGCTTCGATCTTGAGATGCTGCAGGAGATCGGCTTCACCAAGGGCATCGAGAACTACTCGCGCCACTTGTCCGGCGCCAAGCCGGGCGAGCCGCCGCCGACGCTGGTCGATTACCTGCCGCAGGATGCGCTGATGTTCCTCGACGAATCGCACGTGCTGCTCGGGCAGCTGAACGGCATGGCCAACGGCGACCGGGCGCGCAAGACGAATCTGGTCGACTACGGCTTCCGCCTGCCGTCGGCGCTCGACAACCGGCCGCTGCGCTTCGACGAGTTCGAAAGCAAGATGAGGCAGACCGTGTTCGTGTCGGCGACGCCGGCCGAGTACGAGAATGAGCACGCCGGGCAGGTGGTCGAGCAGGTTGTGCGCCCGACCGGCTTGGTCGACCCGCAGATATTCGTGCGGCCGGCGACGACCCAGGTGGACGATCTGATGTCCGAGATTACCGAGCGCGTCAAGAAGAACGAGCGCGTCCTGGTCACCACGCTGACCAAGCGCATGGCCGAACAGTTGACCGAGTTCCTGTCCGACAACGCCATCAAGGTGCGCTACCTGCACAGCGATATCGATACCGTGGAACGGGTGGAAATCATCCGCGACCTGCGGCTCGGTACGTTCGATGTCCTGGTCGGCATCAACCTGCTGCGCGAGGGTTTGGACATTCCGGAAGTGTCGCTGGTGGCGATTCTCGATGCCGACAAGGAGGGTTTCCTGCGTTCGGAACGCAGCCTGATCCAGACCATCGGCCGCGCGGCGCGTAACCTGAACGGCACCGCGATCCTGTATGCCGACCGCGTCACCGATTCGATGCGGCGCGCGATCGACGAGACCGAGCGCCGCCGCGCCAAGCAGATCGCGTTCAACCAGGTCCACGGCATTACCCCGAAGGGCGTCGTGAAGCAGGTGCGCGAGATGATCGATGGCGTCTACAGCCCGCAGGATGCGCGCGAGGAGTTGCAGGCGGCCCAAGAGCATGCGAAGTACGAAGCCATGAGCGAAAAGCAGGCGGCCAAGGAGATCAAGCGTCTCGAAAAGCTGATGCTCGATCATGCGAAGAACCTGGAGTTCGAGAAGGCGGCGCAAGCCCGAGACCAGCTGCACAAGCTCAAGCAGCAATTGTTCGGTGCCGCCGATATCGAGAACGTGATGCCCGCGGGCCGGAGCTGATCCATGGATCTGAACCAAGTTACCTTGCCTTGCCTCGATTACGAAGCATCGGTCGACTTCTATCGGCGCCTCGGCTTCGTGCAGATCGTTGCAAGTCCGCCTCGCTATGCGCGCTTCGAGTGCGCATCCGGCGCGACCTTTTCCCTGCATGCGGTGACGGCCGCTCCGCCGACCGAGACTGTCGTCTATTTCGAAGTGCCCGACGTCGATGCCAAGGTGCGTCAACTGGAAGAGGCTGGCATCGTCTTCGAGACTCGGCCCGTCGACCAGCGCTGGCTGTGGCGGGAGGCGTATTTGCGCGATCCGGCCGGCAATCGGCTGTGCATCTATCATGCGGGCGACAACCGCCGTTTCCCGCCGTGGCGGCTATCCTGAACGGTGCATGCGGAAGTCTCCATGCGTTAGGTCAATCGGGTTCGCCGGCCGCTCGCGCTACAATGCGGCTTCCCATGAAGAACATATCCCCGCTCATACCCTCCGTTTTTCTCGACATGCTTGCGCTGGCCGACGCGTCTTGGCGGCCAGCGCTGCGCGAGGGTTTGAGCGCGGTCGCGCAGGCGAACCCCGCCTACCTGTCCGCGCTCGCCGAGAGCGATTACTTGCCGACCGGCGGCCGCTTGTTCGCCGCCTTCGCTCAGCCGCTCGACGCCGTGCGCTATGTGCTCGTCGGCGAGGGGCCGTACCCGCGGCCGGAAAGCGCCACCGGCGTCTGTTTCATGGACGGCGCCGTCGGTTTGCTGTGGTCGGAGAAAGGGCTGTCCAAGCAGGTGAATCGGGCGACATCCTTGCGCAATTTCATGAAGATGCTGTTGGTCGCGGAAGGATTGCTTTCCGCCGGCAATACGTCGAGCGACAGCATGGTCCGCATCGCTCTGCAGGCGCGCGCCCTGGGATCGCCGTTCATCCAGACCTTGGGCGAACTGCAGGACAATCTGACGCGCCACGGCTTTCTGCTCTTGAACGCCTCGCTCGTATTCCGGCCGGATGTGCCGCCATTGAAGGATGCCAAGGCGTGGCAACCATTCCTGCAAACCGTGCTCGCTGCCTTGCTTGAGCGTGCAGACGAGAGGCGGCGGCCGCCGCCGACGCTGGTGTTGTGGGGCAAGATCGCCGAGCAGCTCAAGGCATTGCCGGCGAATGCGCTTTTCCCCAAAGCGGTGGCCGAGCATCCCTACAACCTGAGCTTCATCGAAAATGAGACCATGCAGGCCTTGTTTCGGCCCATGCATTTGCTGAAACGGCAAGATGGCACCGAAGCCTGAGGTTTCCTGGCTTTTTTCCTCTCCCAAGGTCGCCTCGAACCGCTGAGCGCCGCCGTCGGCCGCTTCCCTGGGCGGCCGGTTGTCCGGACGGTTTCTGGTACGACGATTGCTTATCCAGTCAAGGCTTGGATAGACGTCGGGTGCCATCATGAGGAAAGCGATGACAATCGGACTGGCGCTGGCAGGGTGCTGGGCGGGAGAGGCGTGCTTGGCAGCTTCTCCGGGCGAGGACGCGATTGCAGCATTGGATGCCGATCCTGCCGAGTTTACCTATTCGGTCGAGACCGGCTCGGCAATCGGCCTTTCGAATGGAGCTTGGTTTTCTCCGATCGATTCCCTCTCTCCTTATCGCCTTTATCCCAGCGTGCTCGACGTGAGCTGGCTGCACGATCGGCGCTTGGCGGATTCCGGGCGCATGGCGGAATCCGGACTGCAGCTTGGCTACGCCTGGCGCAACATGAAACTGGAGGGGGCATTGATGCGCATGCGGGACGAAGACCGGCGGGCAGTGAATGCCGGCGTCCCCCGGTTGCTCGGCGCGACCTCCGGTCGTTTGTCATATCGGTTCGCTCCTTATTGGACGCTCCAGGTCGTGAAGGGAAGCTTGAGCCAGCACGATGCCAGCTACGCCGGCAGCAATATTCAGCGGACGTCGATCGCTGTCCGCCACAGCCGGCCGTTTCATGGCAACGATTGGCAAACGATGCTGGCGGTCGGTCGCAACGTACGGAAGTCCGACGGCAGCGCCGACAAGGTGTATCTGGTCGAATCATCGCTGCGATTTTCGAATCGCCATGCCGTCTTCGCGCGGTTCGAAAGGGCGTCCGCGAACGAACTTTTCGACGAACGGGACGCCTTATATGGACAAAACTTCCATTCCAATAGGATGACGCTCGGTTACGTTCATGCAATACAGATCGGCGCGCGTTCTCAGTTGGCATTCGGCGGTCTGGTGGCGAAGCGTTCTGTTCCGCGCGATGCGGTCGTGGCCTTCGGCGATGACAGGCCGTCCTACAAGGTTTTCGCCCAGGTTTCGCTGCACATGCCATAGCGTGCGGTATGGCGTATAGGTAGGAAAGCGGGTATCGGCATTCTCATTCTCTGGAGGCAAAGCATCATGGAACGGAATATGACCACGAATTCGGTCGAGGCGCTTCGCAGGAAAATGTTGATCGCAGGATCGGCCGGATTGCGCGCCCACGAAACGGGGCCCGAATACCAGAGTTCCTTGTCGCAGGACAAGGAAGATAATGAAATGAAACCCAATCAATTGAAAGACGGTGGCGAAAGCGAGGACTTTGGCCTCCACGCACAACACTGAAAATTGTTACGGGTTTTCTCGGTTGCAGTTCCGCGGATAGCGGGCGCGGTGGTTTGCGCCGTCACGATTCCAGATAGCGCGGAAAAACGGAGGGGCGCCTATTCGTGAATTCCGCGATCATCTTTCGCGGAAGGATGCCGTTGGGCCGCCGAATGGAATTTATTTCCTGCCCGGTACTGTCGAAATTGCTAAAATGCTGCATTGCAATTTTTTCTCCCGGATCCTTCCCCTATAGCCGATCGTAGCGCCGCCGCATGCGCGCTCAAGTGAGGCGGTAAGTACCTGACGAATTTACTCAACTTTGGTATACTTGACCAAAATGTTCGAGTATTCGGGAATTCGACGAGTCTGCGAACGAGTGGACTGGCTTGGATGAAAAGGTGGTTTCCATGCGTCTGACGACAAAAGGCCGTTTTGCCGTGACTGCAATGATCGATCTGGCGTTGCGCCAGGACAAAGGGCCGGTGACGCTCGCCGGTATCAGCCAGCGGCAGGATATCTCGCTGTCATACCTGGAGCAGTTGTTCGGCAAGTTGCGCCGGCATGCGATCGTCGAATCGGTGCGCGGCCCCGGCGGCGGCTATAACCTGGCGCGCCGGCCGGAAGACGTCACCGTGGCCGATATCATCATCGCGGTCGATGAGCCGCTCGATGCGACTCAATGCGGCGGCAAGGGGCATTGCCATAACGCGCCGAAGGACAATGCTTCGCAGCATTGCATGACGCACGATCTCTGGTCGACGCTGAACGCCAAGATGGTCGAATATCTCGACTCGGTATCGCTCAAGGATCTGGTCGATCAGCAGAAGCAGAGGGCCGCCGAGCAGGCGAATGTCGTGGTGATGCAGCATCGTCCCCACGCCGCGGCTTGAACAAATTTGAATTGAAGCATTGATTGCAGAGGAATCGACACGATGAACGCTCCGGTGGAACAAAAGAGCCTGATGGATACGATCAAGGCGCCGCATTTTCCGATCTACATGGATTATTCGGCCACCACACCGATCGATCCGCGCGTCGCCGACAAGATGATCCCCTATTTGCGCGAGCAGTTCGGCAATCCGGCGTCGCGCAGCCACATGTATGGCTGGGTCGCCGAGCAGGCGGTCGAGGATGCGCGTGGGCAGGTGGCCGCGCTCGTCAACGCCGATCCGCGCGAGATCATCTGGACCTCCGGCGCGACCGAAGCCAACAACTTGGCGCTGAAAGGCGCGGCGCAGTTCTACAAGACCAAGGGCAAACACATCGTCACAGTCAAGACGGAGCACAAGGCCGTGCTTGACACCGTGCGCGAACTCGAGCGCCAAGGCTTCGAGGCGACCTATCTCGAACCGCAACCGAACGGCCTGATCACTCTCGAACAGCTCGAACAGGCGCTGCGTCCGGATACCATCCTGGTGTCGGTCATGTTCGTGAATAACGAGATCGGAGTGATCCAGCCGATTGCCGAGATCGGCGAGTTGTGCCGCTCGAAGGGCATCATCTTCCATTGCGACGCCGCTCAGGCCGCGGGCAAGGTGCATATCGACCTCGAAAAGCTGAAGGTCGACCTGATGACATTCAGCGCGCACAAGGCCTATGGCCCGAAGGGCGTCGGGGCACTGTACGTGCGCCGCAAGCCGCGCGTGCGCCTCGAAGCGCAGATCCACGGCGGCGGCCACGAGCGCGGCCTGCGCTCCGGCACCTTGCCGACGCACCAGATCGTCGGCATGGGCGAAGCGTTCCGCATCTGCAAGGAAGAGATGGATGCCGAGCTTGCGCGCATCAAGGCGTTACGCGATCGCTTGGCCAAGGGCTTGACCGATATCGAGGAAGTGTATGTCAACGGCGATCTGGAACACCGCGTGCCCCACAACCTCAACGTCAGCTTCAACTATGTCGAAGGCGAGTCCTTGCTCATGGCGATCAAGGATATCGCGGTGTCCTCCGGCTCCGCTTGCACCTCCGCCAGCCTGGAGCCGTCCTATGTGCTGCGCGCATTGGGCCGCAGCGACGAATTGGCGCATAGTTCGATCCGTTTCACCATCGGCCGCTTCACGACCGAGGAAGACATCGACTTCACGATCAAGCTGGTCAAGGAAAAAGTGGCGAAGCTGCGCGAATTGTCGCCGTTGTGGGAAATGTACAAGGACGGGATCGATCTGAATTCGATCCAGTGGGCTGCTCATTAAAGGATTTAAAGGAGTTCTACCATGGCTTACTCTGAAAAGGTGCTGGATCATTATGAAAATCCGCGCAATGTCGGTTCGTTCGATAAGGGCGACGACGCGGTCGGGACCGGCATGGTCGGCGCTCCGGCTTGCGGCGACGTGATGAAGCTGCAGATCAAGGTCGGCGCCGACGGCGTGATCGAGGATGCGAAATTCAAGACCTACGGCTGCGGCTCGGCGATCGCGTCCTCCTCGCTCGTGACGGAATGGGTCAAGGGCAAGACCCTCGACCAGGCGCTCTCGATCAAGAATACGCAGATCGCCGAAGAGCTGGCGCTGCCGCCGGTAAAGATCCATTGCTCGATTCTCGCGGAAGACGCGATCAAGGCGGCGGTCGCGGACTATAAGGCCAAGCACGGCGCCGAGGCCGAGAAGGCCGCGTAACAAGTGATTTCTCCCTCGCCGACGAGGGAGCTGGGGTGAGGGCTGTTATGGCAATTACATTGACGGAAAAAGCGGCGAAACACATCAACCGCTATATCGAGCGACGCGGCAAGGGCATCGGTCTGCGCTTCGGCGTACGCACCACGGGCTGTTCGGGCATGGCATACAAGCTCGAATACGTGGATGAAAGCACACTGGAAGACGCGGTGTTCGAATCGCATGGGGTAAAGATCTTTGTCGATCCCAAGAGCCTGCCATACATCGACGGCACCGAACTGGATTTCGCGCGCGAAGGATTGAACGAGGGCTTCAAGTTCCGCAACCCGAACGTCAAGGACGAATGCGGTTGCGGCGAGAGCTTCCGCGTCTGATGCTTCGGCAGCCGCGCCGGAAAACCATAGTAAAAGCTCGTTCTGTCTTCGCCGGTGAAGCATGAACGGGCTTTTCGTTTGAACAGACATGCAAAACCACTTCGACCTGTTTCATCTGCCGCAGCGCTTCGCGCTCGATCCCGACGCATTGAATGCGGCGTATCACGAAGTGCAGAACCAGGTGCATCCGGACAAGTTCGCGCACAAGCCGGATGCCGAAAAGCGTGTCGCGATGCAATGGGCGACGCGCGCCAACGAGGCTTACCAGACGCTCAAGAATCCCTTGCGGCGCGCTGCTTATTTGTGCGAGCTGAACGGCGTCGACCTGCAGACCGAATCGAACACCGCGATGCCGCCGGCCTTCCTGATGCAACAGATGGAATGGCGCGAAAAGCTCGACGATGCCCGCGCCGCGAAGGACCTGGGCGAACTCGAACAGCTTGACGGCGAACTGCGCGCCGAGCGCAAGCGCGAACTGGAACGCGTCGGCGCGCTGCTCGATGCGGGTGACTATCACGCCGCCGCTCGGAGTATCCGGCAATTGATGTTCGTCGAACGCTTCGGAGAAGATATCGCGCGTGCCTTCGAGGACTTGTCCTAACAGATCCGGGACGCAATAACCAAAGAACATTATGGCTCTTCTTCAAATCGCCGAACCCGGCATGTCCACCGCCCCGCACCAGCACAGGCTGGCGGTCGGCATCGATCTCGGCACCACTAACTCCTTGGTGGCGACGGTGCGCAGCAGCGTGCCGGAGGTGCTGACCGACGAACGCGGCCGCGCCTTGTTGCCGTCCATCGTGCGCTATTTGCCCGACGGTACGGCCAACATCGGGTACAAGGCGCAGGCGGCGCAGACCACCGATCCGAAGAACACGATCGTCTCGGTCAAGCGCTTCATGGGACGCGGCTTGAAGGACATCGCGTATGCCGAGAACCTGCCCTATGACTTTGTCGATTCGCCGGGGATGGTGCAACTGAAGACGGTGGCCGGCATCAAGAGCCCGGTCGAGGTATCGGCCGAGATCCTGGCGACGTTGCGTCAGCGCGCCGAAGACGCCCTTGGCGACGAACTGGTCGGCGCGGTGATCACGGTGCCGGCCTATTTCGACGATGCCCAGCGTCAGGCGACCAAGGATGCCGCCAGGCTCGCCGGCTTGAACGTGCTGCGCCTCTTGAACGAGCCGACGGCGGCGGCGATCGCCTACGGCCTCGACAATCAATCCGAAGGCATATTTGCCGTCTACGATCTCGGCGGCGGCACCTTCGATATCTCGATCCTGAAACTGACCAAAGGCGTGTTCGAAGTGCTTGCCACCGGCGGCGATTCGGCGCTCGGCGGCGACGATTTCGATCATCGCCTGGTGTGCTGGATCATCGAACAAGCCAAGCTCGCGCCGCTGTCCGACGAAGACGCGCGCCTGTTGATGGTGAAGGCGCGCGAAGCGAAGGAATTGCTGTCTTCCAAGGAAGAGACGACGATCGATGCCGTCCTCAATTCCGGCGAGCGCGTCCACTTGAACCTGAACGCGGCGACCTTCTTCGACATTACCGCCCACCTCGTCAACAAGACCATCGTGCCGACGCGCAAGGCGCTGCGCGATGCCGGTCTCGCGATCGAGGATGTCGACGGCGTCGTGCTGGTCGGCGGCGCCACGCGCATGCCGCATATCCGCAAGGCGGTCGGCGATTTCTTCCAGACCGCTCCGCTCGCCAACATCGACCCCGACAAGGTGGTCGCGCTCGGGGCTGCGATCCAGGCCAACCTGCTGGCCGGCAACCGCGCTCCCGGCGACGACTGGCTGCTGCTCGATGTGATCCCTCTGTCGCTCGGCATCGAGACCATGGGCGGCTTGGTCGAGAAGGTGATACCGCGCAATTCCACGATTCCCTGCGCGCGGGCGCAGGAGTTCACGACCTTCAAGGATGGCCAGACCGCGATGTCGATCCACGTCGTGCAAGGCGAGCGCGAACTCGTGAGCGATTGCCGCTCGCTGGCGAAATTCGAGCTGCGCGGCATTCCGCCGATGGCCGCCGGCGCGGCGCGGATCCGCGTGACGTATCAGGTCGATGCGGACGGCCTGTTGTCGGTGTCGGCGCGCGAAGCCCATTCCGGCGTCGAGGCCTCGATCACGGTGAAGCCATCCTATGGCCTGTCCGACGACGAAATCGCCAAGATGCTGCAGGATTCGTTCACCGCGGCCGATACCGACATGCAGTTGCGCGCATTGCGCGAAGAACAGGTGGAGGCCGAACGCATCGTTCTCGCGACGCAGGCGGCGCTCGACGCCGACGGTGACCTGCTGTCGAAGGAGGAACATGCCGCGATCCAGGCGCTGGTCGCGCAAGTGCGCGCCACGGCTCAGGGAGAGGACCATGCCGCCGTCAAGACGGCCGTCGAGGCGCTCGCCAAGGGGACCGAGGAGTTCGCGGCGCGCCGCATGGACCGCAGCGTGCGCCTCGCGCTCGCCGGCAGAAAACTCGACGAAGTGTCGTAACGCGCCTGCCGCACATCAGTCACAAATACATCGAAGCGAAGGAACCCATGCCCCAAATCGTCGTACTCCCCCACGCCAAGCTGTGTCCGGAAGGCGCCGTCATCGAAGCGCCGAAGGGCAAGTCGATCTGCGACGCGTTGCTCGAACACGATATCGAGATCGAGCATGCCTGCGAGAAATCGTGTGCCTGCACGACTTGCCACGTCGTTGTCCGCGAAGGCTTCGATTCGCTCGAGGAAGCCGAGGAGCGCGAGGAAGACTTGCTCGACAAGGCCTGGGGCCTGGAAGCCGCTTCGCGCTTGTCGTGCCAGGCCATCGTCGCCGATGAGGATCTGGTGATCGAGATACCGAAGTACACGATCAACCAGGTCAGTGAAAATCATTGAGCAAGCGGAGGCAACCCATCATGAAATGGACGGATATCCAGCGTATCGCCGAAGAATTGGCCGATAAATATCCCGAGATCGACCCGTTGAAGGTGAATTTCGTCGATCTCCATAACTGGGTCGTGGGCCTGGACGGATTCGACGACGATCACAAGCGCGGCGGGGAAAAAGTCCTGGAAGCGATCCAGATGGCGTGGATAGAGGAGGCCCGGTAAGGAGCCTGCTAAGGAAGGCGCGGTAAGCGAGGCCCGGTAAGCGAGGCCCGGTAATCGACGCGAATTTCCGTTCGACCATCACCACAGCTGCCCGGCGCGGCGCTCGAACGCGTCGGCCAGCACATCGCGCAATTCTTCGTTCTTCCATGGTTTCGTCAGGTAGCGGTGCACGGCGCCGCGATTGATCGCCTCGGTCGCGGCTTCGAAATCCCGGCGTCCCGTCAGGATGAGGCGGATGACCTGGGGATACATCCGCCGGACCTTGTTCAGGAATTCGATGCCGTCCGTCCCGGGAAGGGTCAAGTCCGCCAACACCACGTCGATGCGATGCTGGGCGAGTTGCTCGAATGCCTCTTCGGCATTGGACGCCGATACGATCAGATAGTCTTCCTTGTTGAGGGCGCGCTTCAGCGCGGCGATGACGAGCGGCTCGTCGTCGAGTATCAACAAGGTGCGGTTCGCGTGTCCGTCGGCATGGGACCGCGGCAGGGGCATGACGCTCTCTCGCAGCAGCGCGGCGCATTCGTCGGCGGGCAGGGCGGCGCTGAAATAGTGGCCTTGCACATAGTCGCATCCGCTCTCCGACAAACGTAACACCTGTCCTTCGGTTTCCGCCATTTCTCCCACGGTTTTCAAGCCTAGCCGATGCGCCATCGCGATCACGGCTTCGACGATCGCCAGCCGAGCCGGGTCGCTGGTCATGTGCCGCACGAAGGAGCCGTCCAGCTTGAGGCAGTCGATCGGCAGGTTGGTCAGGTATTGCATGTTGGAATAGCCGGTGCCGAAGTCGTCGATCGAGATGCTGATGCCGATTTCCTTCAGCTTGTGGAAGAGCGGAATGGTGCGCGTCGGATCGCTCATCGACGCGCTTTCCGTCAATTCGAGTTCGAGATATTCGGGATCGAGCTTCGCCGCCGCGAGATATTCGGCCACGCGTTGCTCGAGGCCGGGTACCGCGAGCTGCTTGGCGGACAGGTTGACGGCTACGCGGATCGGATCGATGCCGGCATCCTGCCATGCCTTGTTTTGCAGGCAGGCTTGTTGCAAGGCCCACTCGCCGATGGTTTCGATCAGGCCGGTTTCCTCCGCGATGGAAATGAATCGTGAAGGAAGGATCGAGCCCAATTCCGGGTGATTCCAGCGCAGCAGCGCTTCCACTCCGCGAATGACGCCTGTGCGCAATTCCACCTGGGCTTGATAGTGGAGGGTCAGCTGGTCGCGTTCGATGGCGTGGCGCAGATCCGTTTCCAGTCGCAGGCGTTCGTCGATCCGGTGACGCAATTCGGTGTTGTAAATCTGGACGTTGTTGCGTCCCGACTCCTTGGCGCAATACATGGCGGCATCGGCGAACTTGAGCAGGGTTTCCGCGTCCTGGCCATCCTCCGGGAAGGCGCTGCAGCCGACGCTGCAACTGACCGTGAGTTCGCGATCGTGCAATTGGATCGGCTCGCAGACGGCGGACATCACGCGACTGATGATCGGGGCCGCTTCGCTGCAATTGCGGGCGTCCTGCAGCAGGAGCAAGAATTCGTCCCCGCCGACGCGCGCGACGGTGTCCGTCTCCCGCAGGCAGGCGGAGATCCGCTGGGCGACGGTCTTGAGCAACTCGTCCCCGGCCTCGTGACCGAGACTGTCGTTGACCCACTTGAAGCGGTCGAGGTCGATGAACGATACCACGAAGCGTTTATCGTGCCGCCTGGCGTAGGAAATGGCCCTCTTCATGCGATCCATGAAGAGGTAGCGGTTGGGCAGCCCGGTCAGTTCGTCGTGCGTCGCCTGAAATTGCAGCATCGTCTCCAGGTGCTTGCGTTCGGAGATGTCGCGCGCCACCATCTGCAGGACGGGTTTGCCGTGATAGTTCAGCAGTACCCGCGTGACGGCCACGTCGATGATCGTACCGTCCAGGCACCGTATCTGCTCTTCTTCGGTGCCGCAGACCTCGCCGCGGCGAAGTTTTTCGAGCTTGAGCGCGACTTCTCCTGAACAGATGGGTGCCGCCAGCGTGAGGATCGAGTGCTGCTGCAAATCCGCGGGGTGCTGGACATGCAGCAGGCGCTCGGCGGCCGGATTGGCGAAGATGAGGCGATTATCGGCTTCCAGCAGGATTGCGTCCGGCGATTGCTCGACCAGCAAGCGATAGCGCTCGTCGCTCTCGCGCAGGGCTTCCATCGCCCGCTTGCTTTCGGAGGCGTCTCGCATCAACGCGCCGAAACCGCGCAGATTGCCATCCTTGTTGCGCAGCGCCGTAACGATGACATGCGCCCAGAACGGCGAGCCGTCCTTGCGTATGCGCCATCCTTCTTCCTCGTGTCGGCCGCAGTGCAGGGCTTGTTCCAGGACGAATTGGGGCTTGGATTCGACGATGTCTTCGGGCCGATAGAAGCGGCTGACGTGCTGGTTCAGGATTTCCGTCGCGGCATAACCGCTGATGCGTTCCGCCCCGGTATTCCAGCTGACCACCCGGCCCTCGGCGTCGAGCATGAAGATCGCATAGTCCGGTATGTTTTCCACCAGCAGGCGAAAGCGTTCTTCGCTTTCGCGCAACGCCTGTTCGGCTGCCTCGCGATGCTGGGTTTCCTCATAGATGCGCAGACTTTCGCTTTCCAGCAGGGCCTCGGCCTGCGCCAGCGCGTTCAAGGCGCGCTCGAGCCGACGTTGCTGTAGATCTGCATCAGTCATCGTCTTGCATGATCAAAGTGAAGCGCACGTGCGCGCCTTGACCTCCTGCGAGGTCTTCCCGCGCCAACCGGATAGGTGTGCCGTAATGCGTGATGCATCCGCGGATCAGGCCTTCGGCTAGGTCGCCGAAGGGGCGGCTCGACCGATAGGTCAAGACCATGCGATCCGGGCTGGGGAATACTTGCGTGAAGCTCGGCAGTTCGGCGTCGGGATAGAGTTTCCTGACTTCGACATGGATCTTGCTATCGATCGTCGCCAGGAAATCGAAGGCCGAATGGTGCGTTTCGAAGTAGGATGGATAGCGCTGAACGAAGCGCAAGAGCAGATATTCGCCGAATGCCTTGACCAGTTCGCGCGAATCGATGCCGGTTTCGTCGCTCAATCGCTCGACCAGTTCGAGCAACTCAAGATGGTTATAGGTGCCCACCGAGGTATAGGCCCCGCCGGTGGCGAGCTTGGACGAAGAAATGATGCGGTCCGCGACTTCCGCCGAAAAGCGCGCTTCGACCATGCCGATGAATTCGGCGAACACGATTCCCTTCACGACTTCCTCCCTCGTTTCCCAGGCAACCATGATTCGCGTGCAGCGTGCCGCGGCATTGTAATTATTGAGGTCGCCGCTTCAAGTTTTGACCAGCCGGCACGAAAACGCAAGGCATTTGCGGAGGGTGTTGTGCCGGCAGCCGAAATGAAAATGCCCGCGCGGCGCGGCCGGCGGGCATCGGAAGAAGGGGCGAAGATCTCACATGTTCGGGTAATTCGGGCCGCCGCCGCCTTCCGGCGTCACCCACACGATGTTCTGGGTCGGATCCTTGATATCGCAGGTCTTGCAATGCACGCAGTTCTGGGCATTGATCTGCAGGCGATCCTGGCCGTCGTCCATTTTCACGAATTCGTACACGCCGGCCGGGCAATAGCGCGATTCCGGGCCTGCATATTTTGCAAGATTGACATTGACCGGCACGCTCGCGTTCTTCAGGGTCAGGTGGGCCGGCTGGTCTTCCGTGTGGTTTGTGTTGGAGATGAACACCGACGAGAGGCGGTCGAACGTCAGCTTGCCGTCCGGTTTCGGATAGGCGATCGGCTGGAATTCGGATGCCGGTTTCAGGCACTCGTGATCGACATGCTGGTGATGCAGGGTCCATGGCGCCTTGCCGCGGAAAACCACCTGGTCGATACCGACCATCAGCGTGCCCAGGTAGAGGCCCTTGGCCATCCACGGCTTGAAGTTGCGTGCCTTGTGCAATTCCTCGCGCAGCCAGGATTGTTCGAACGCTTGCGGATAGGCGGTCAGTTCGTCGTGCTGGCGGTTTGCACCGAGGGCGTCGAAGGCCGCTTCGGCGGCCAGCATGCCGGTCTTGATCGCCGCATGGCTGCCCTTGATGCGCGAGGCATTCAGGAAACCGGCGTCGCAGCCGACCAGCGCGCCTCCCGGGAAAGTCAGCTTCGGCAGCGATTGCAGGCCGCCGGCCGTGATGGCGCGCGCGCCGTAGGAGATGCGCTTGCCGCCTTCGAAGAATTTGCGGATTTCCGGATGCGTCTTGTAGCGCTGGAATTCTTCGTAGGGCGAAAGATAGGGATTGTCGTAGGCAAGGCCGACCACGTATCCGACGGCGACCTGGTTATTGTCCAAGTGATACAGGAAGGAGCCGCCGTAGGTATCCGCGTCGAGCGGCCAGCCGGCGGTATGGATGACAAGACCCGGCTGGTGCAGCTTCGGATCGATTTCCCACAATTCCTTGATGCCGATCGCGTACGTTTGCGGGTCGCGATCCTTGTTGAGATCGAATCTGGTCATCAACTGCTTGCCGAGATGACCACGCGCGCCCTCGGCGAACAGCGTGTATTTCGCATGCAGTTCCATGCCGAGCTGGAAATTCTCGGTCGGTTCTCCTTCGCGGTTGATGCCCATGTTGCCGGTGGCGACGCCCTTGACCGAGCCGTCTTCGTTGTACAGCACTTCGGCGGCAGGAAAGCCGGGGAAGATTTCGACGCCGAGCGCTTCGGCTTGCTGGCCGAGCCAGCGCGTGACATTGCCGAGCGAGATCACGTAGTTGCCGTGATTTTGAAAGCACTCCGGCAGCATCCAGTTCGGGGTTTTGTATGCCTTGGTTTCGGTTAGGAACAGGAAGCGGTCTTCGGTCACCTCCACGGTGAGCGGTGCGCCGAGCTCCTTCCAGTTCGGGAACAATTCGGTGATCGCGATCGGATCCATGACGGCGCCCGACAAGATGTGCGCGCCGACTTCGCTTCCCTTTTCAAGCACGCAGACGGAAACCTCGCGACCTTTTTCGGCAGCCAATTGCTTGAGGCGAATCGCCGCCGACAAGCCGGCCGGTCCGCCGCCGACAACGACGACGTCGTATTCCATCGCGTCGCGCGGGCCGTATTGTTCGAGGAGGTTCTGGGTTTGCGTCATATGTCTCACCTTGGGTTGTCGAGGACGGCGCGCTTCATGTGCGAAGCTGTCCGGCAAATTTATCGAACGAGTGTGCTAATTTTCTAGGATTTTGAGGCAGAATGCTAGAACCGGCGCTCTAAACGGCGTTCGCAAAATCGATGCGACATGCGAAATATCACAGCGCAGCCGCCGGCACAATCGTGCAATGATAACGTTTTTGGCCTCACTAAAACGTCTCTGGCAAGACAAAGGATTCAACTAGGGGAAAGAGCATGGGCATTGAAGTCAATTTCGAAGGAAAGATCGCGCTGGTGACCGGCGCTTCCAGCGGTCTCGGGGCGCGCTTTGCCAAGGTGCTGGCGCAGGCCGGCGCGCAAGTCGTGCTGGCCGCGCGCCGCATCGAGCGCTTGAAGGAGATGCGCGCGGAGATCGAAGCGGCGGGCGGCGCGGCGCACGTGGTCGAACTCGACGTGACCGACTACGGCAGCATCAAGTCGGCGATCGCGCATGCCGAAACGGAAGCGGGACCGATCGATATTCTGGTCAACAATTCGGGCGTCTCGACCACGCAACGCCTGATCGACGTGACGCCGGAAGATTACGCCTATGTGATGGATACCAACCAGCGCGGCGCGTTCTTCGTCGCCCAGGAAACCGCCAAGCGCATGATCGCGCGGGCGAAGGGCGATCCCAAGAAGCAGCATCGCATCGTCAACATCGCTTCGGTCGCCGGACTGCGCGTGCTTCCCCAGATCGGCATTTATTGCATGAGCAAGGCGGCGGTCGTGCACATGACGAAGTCGATGGCGGTCGAGTGGGGCAAGTACGGCATCAATGTCAATGCGATCTGCCCCGGCTATATCGAGACCGAGATCAATTCGGCCTATTTCGACAGCGAACAGGGACGGCAATTGATCAACATGCTGCCGAGGAAGCGCGTGGGCAAGGCTGAAGACCTGGATGGCTTGCTGCTTCTGCTGGCGTCCGAAGAGTCGAGTTTCATCAACGGCGAGA
>Ga0196972_1000418_pt1:0-20000 | contig 22914 bp, 27 predicted proteins | sample S1v_2013CmetaG_FD_148618 | JGI IMG/M metagenome (GOLD analysis project Ga0196972, IMG submission 148618) | Soil microbial communities from Anza Borrego desert, Southern California, United States - S1+v_20-13C | ecosystem: Environmental > Terrestrial > Soil > Desert | place: USA...
GCCACAAACTCCTGGTCGCCAATCCGGGACAAACGGCCGATCCGGGGCGCGTTCGACGCGCAGCGTTGTCTGGCGACAGATGACGCACTCTAGGCACTACCCCAGCGCGTCCGACGCGCCCCGCCTCTCGCTTCGCGAGCGAATGGCGAATAGCGAATGGCGAATGGAGCGGGTCGCGCCGCTCGCGAACGCTGCGCGAAAACCCCTTCGCTATTCGCCACTCGCTATTCGCTTATGCCTATTGCCTACTGCCCGCCGCCTACTGCCTACTGCCGAGAGCAGGGAGAACGAACATGGCCCAACGCAATTGCCCGAAATGCCAATCCACGATGCAGGAAGGCTGGGTGCTCGATAACACGCACGGCGGCCGAGCCGTCGCATCATGGGTCGAAGGCGAGCCGAAGAAGAGCATCTGGGTCGGCGTCAAACTCGAAGGCAAGCAGCCGATCGAGATCGAATCCTGGCGCTGCTCGCGCTGCGGCTTCATCGAGCAGTACGCGAAAGGCTAGCTCTCGATCGCCGCCGCGATCTCTTTGGCCAGCTCCTGCAGCGCCGGGATGTCGGCCTTGTTCTGGTGGCCGTGCCCGGCAAGCCGGACGCCTTCGTAACGCGGGATGATGTGCCAATGCAGATGGAAGATCGTCTGTCCCGCCGGCGCGCCGTTGAACTGCGTCACCGTAATGCCGTCCGGCTTCAGCGCCTTGTCGACAGCCTTCGTCAACCGCTGCACATGCCACATCAGCTGGCCGACTTTCGCTTCCGGCAGCTCCAGGAAATTCCGCGCCTTCACGCCCTTCGGCACGATCAGCACATGCCCACGCGACTGCGGAAACAGGTCCATGAACGCGAGCACGGTCTCATCCTCATAGACCTTCACCGCCGGCACTTCGCCGCGCAGGATCTTCGCGAACAGGTTGTTGTCGTCGTAGGTTCCGTGAAGGCTCATGAGCGTGCTCCTGGAAGCGGGTGTATCGAGGCCGGCGCCTCACTGCAAAGCTTCCGCTTCCGCGGCGGCGCCGTGCTAGAAGGCCGGCCATGAGCGCCAACGAGTTCAAGCTGAACGAGGACGAAAAGCCGTTCGACCCGCCGGGCGCCGATAAGCCCAAGCCCATCAAGCCGCGCGACGCCGCCACGCTGATCCTGGTCCGCGGCGGCCGCGAAGTGATGATGGGCCAGCGCGCCAAGGGCCACGTCTTCATGCCGGACAAGTGGGTCTTCCCCGGCGGCCGGGTCGATCCCGGCGACGCCCGCTTGCCGGCCGCCACCGAACTCACGCCCGAGACCGAGGCGCTGCTGCGGCTCGGCGGCACGGTCCGCCGCCCGCCGCGCGCTTTCGCCCTGGCCGCCGTCCGCGAAACCCTCGAGGAGGCAGGGTTAAGGCTGGGCGGGGCGGCGGGACCCGAGCTCGACAAGCTCAGCTTCGTCGCCCGCGCCATCACCCCGCCATACCGCCCGCGCCGCTTCGACGCCCGCTTCTTCCTCGCTGACGCCGAAGCCGTCCTCGCCCACGACGACCCCACGGCCGGCGAAGAACTCCTGCATACGCGGTGGTTTAGCCTCGAAGAGGCCGAAGCCCTGGACCTCCCCTCCATCACCCGCTTCGTGCTCAAGGAAGTCCGCGCCCGCCTGGCCGGCGAGGCGGTGCTGCCGCCTTTTCTGCGCTGGGCGAGGGGCGCGCACACTCTGGAGCGGCTTACGAGTTGACTTTGGAGGTTTCCCCCGTATTTTCGCGCGCTTCCTAGAACCCTGAGATTTCCGAGCCCGACCCATGGCTAAGCCGACCGTCATCAAGATCCGACTGAACTCGTCGGCGGACACGGGCTATTTCTACGTGACCAAGAAGAACCCGCGCACGAAGACGGAAAAGCTCAAGTTCCGCAAGTACGACCCGATCGCCAAGAAGCACGTCGAGTTCGTCGAAGGGAAGATCAAGTAAGCACGCGCGCTACCGCGCGAGGCAGTCGGCGAAAGGGCAGCAGGCGATGCGCCTGCCGTCGTAGTTTGTCCGCCGCAATCAATCTTACACCTCGCGCGTCGTGGTATGATGCGCGCATGTCCCAAGGCGAAGTGAAAGCGGCGGTGCTGCTCATCGGCGATGAGCTCCTCTCCGGCCGCACCCAAGACGTAAATCTGCAAGCGATCGCCAAGTTTCTGGCCCCGCTCGGCGTAGAGGTCGCCGAAGCGCGTGTCGTGCCGGACGTTCCGGACGAGATCGTCGCCGCCGTGAACGCGCTCCGCACCAAGTACGATTACGTCTTCACCACCGGCGGCATCGGCCCCACCCACGACGACAAGACCGCCGACGCCATGGCCGCCGCCTTCGGCGTCAGCATCGATGTCCGCGACGACGCCCGCGCCATACTCGAAGCGCACTACAAGGGCGTCCAGCACCTGAACGAAGCGCGCTTGCGCATGGCCCGCATCCCCACCGGGGCCACCCTCATCGCCAACCCAGTCTCCAAAGCGCCGGGCTTTCAGATCGGTAATGTTTTTGTGCTGGCCGGCGTGCCTTCGATCATGCGCGGCATGCTGCAGGACGTCGCTCATCGCATCGAAGGCGGCGCCGTCGTCCGCTCCGTCACCGTGCGTGGCCGCGGCGTGAAGGAAGGGGACATCGCCGCAGGTCTGGCCGAACTCGAAGCCGCGGCGCCAGGGGTGTCGTTCGGCTCATACCCGTGGTTCACGCTCGAAGGATTCGGCCTTCATCTCGTCGCGCGCACAGCCGACGCTGCGGCGCTCGCCAAAGCCGAAACGGATTTAACGACGCTGATCGCTTCGTGCGGCGCCACGCCGGAAATCGTGGTGGACATGGCCTGACTCGAACTAGGTCCGCTTCCACACCGCATGCGTAACGTCGCGCCGCACCTCGAAGCCCAGGCTGCGATAGAGCGCGATGGCGCCCGTGTTGTTCGCGTAGGCGTGCAGGAACGGCGTCTTGCCTTCATCGAGAATGCGCCGGCCAACCGTCGTCAACAGCGCCGCGCCAAACCCGCGGCCGCGATAGTCCGGATGCGTGCAGACGCCGCTGATCTCGATGAACTCGTCCGTCTGCAGCCGCTCGCCCGCCATCGCCACGAGCCGTCCTGCATCGCGAATGCCGATGAACCGCCCCAGCGTATGTGTGCGCTTTTTGAATGGGCCCGGCCGCGTCAACGTCGCCAGCGCGAGCATCTCTTCTGCATCCGCGTCGCCGAGCGGCTCGATCGGCAAGTGCTTTTCTATCCCCGGTCTGAATGCCCGTGTTATCATCTGCACGCCGAGCGCACTGAACGGGACCTCCACCCCCGGGGGCGGGGCCGGCGGCGAAGGCTCCAGCAGCGAAATATCCCCGCCTTCTGGAACGATCGTCGCCAATTCCGCGATCGCCGCTGCGCTTGCATCGGCTGCTGCGGCGAATGGGCCGATGTCGCTCTGAAACCGCCGCGCCAGCGCGCCGCCTTCGCTGAGATGCGCCTGCCGGGTCGTCAGCGCGGTCCAGATCAGTTTGTCCAAGGGATGCATGAGCCATGCTTCTACAACACAGCCACATCGCTGCGAAGCGCCAGCGGCGCGTGGCGGGCCCGCGCGAGAAGCGACGAACCAATGCGTCTCGTGCGCGTTGTCGTCGGCGCAGGATGCCAAACGCCGGACCGCGCACACGCAGCTTGGGCGCCACGATGACAGCACGACAGAAGCTTGGAGTTCTCACCTTCCATCGCTGCATCAACTATGGTTCGTATTGGCAGGCGCGCTGCCTTGTCGAAGGCCTCGGCGCACGCGGCGGCGAGGCGGTTTTGCTCGATCACCGTTCGAGCGCTGTCGACCGCGCCGAATGGCGATGCGCGCTCCGTCCGGACCCGCTGCGCCGCACTTGTCCCAAACCTTATTTGGAAAAGGTCCGCAAATTCCTGCGCGCCGTTTCCTCCCTGCCGCTCTCGGCGCCATTCGATCTCGACGACCCGCGCGGCGTGAGCCCGTGCGAGACGGTTGTCATCGGCAGCGATGAAGTGTGGAACTTCAAGCACCCCTGGTACGCCGCGCGGCGGCTCTTCTTCGGCGACGGCGTCGCCGCTCGCCGGCTAGTCGCCTATGCCGCGAGCTTCGGCGCACACCCGGCGGCCGCGGGGCTCGACCAAGCTTGGGCCGACAAACTGAGACGGTTCGACGCGATCGGCGTGCGCGACGAACACTCGCGTCAGATCGTGCGCGGCGCACTCGGGCGTGATCCGGCCGTTGTGCTGGATCCTTGCTTGCAATTCGACTCCGTCTGCCGCCGCGCGGACGGAGAAACCAGCGGCGATGTGCTCGTCTATGGGCACGCCTTCCCGGACTGGTTCATGAGCCTGGCGCGGCAGTGGGCAGACCGGCGCAATCTTCGGCTGGTGAGCATAGGCTACGACAATCCATGGGCGGACGAGCAGTGGATCGACGCTGGACCCGAAGAGTTCGCCCAAGCCATGGGCGCAGCGCTCGCAGTGATCACCAATTTCTTCCACGGCTGCGTCTTTGCGCTGCTCAACGCCAAGCCGTTCGTCAGTCTGGTCGACGGCTATCGCGCCAACAAAATCGGCGCTCTGGCTGCCGCGCTCGCGGCGGAGCGGCATATCGTCTGGCCGCACAGCCCTTCGCGCGCGTTCGACGACGCCCTCGATCAACCGGTGCGCGCCGGCGTGATTCAGCGGATCGGCGCGATGCGCGAAACGTCCGCGGCGTATCTCGATGCTGCGCTCGCTTAGCCCGTCGTCGTTCGCAGGCAGCGAAGCCGCGCTCGCGCCGGGGCGGATCGTGCGCGCTGGCCTGTGCGTCGGTTGCGGCGCCTGCGCGGCGCAGGAAGGTGTAGACGCGCGCATGGTGCTCGACCGTTTCGGACGGTTCAAACCCGAAGCCTCTCGTGACTGGCTCGCCGAGCCCAGCGAAGACTTGGCGCGCGCGTGCCCGTTCTCGCCAGTAGCCCGCAACGAGGACGAACTCGCCGCCATGCGCTTTCCGAACGCCGCGCGGAGCGATGCGCGCATCGGCCGTTTTGAAGCTGCCTACGTCGGCTATGCGGACGAGGGCGGCTTCCGCGAAAACGGCAGTTCGGGCGGCATGACGAGCTGGGTCGCCGCCGAATTGTTGCGGCGCGGCCTCGTGGACGCCGTCGCGCACGTGACGCCCACGGCGCATCCGCAAAAAGGCGACGTTCTCTTCGGCTACAGCATCTCCCGCACCGCCGCTGAGGTCAGCGCCGGCGCGAAGTCGCGTTACTATCCGGTCGAGCTCTCGCGCACGATCGCGGCGATACGCTCGACCCCGGGACGCTACGCCGTCACAGGCGTGCCCTGCTTCATCAAAGCGCTCCAGCTGCTCAGCGCCGAAGACGAGCTGCTGCGTGAGCGGATCGCCTTCTATCTCGGCCTGTTCTGCGGCCACATGAAAAGCGCGGCTCTGGCCGAAAGTTTCGCTTGGCAGCTGGGGGTTGCGCCCGACGAGATCGACGCGTTCGATTTCCGCACCAAGGATGCGAGGCGGCCCGCGAACTGGTACCGCGCGCGCATCGGCTGCAAGGATGGCGGGGAGCGCGCCCAGGATTGGTGGCATTTGGTCGACGGCGACTGGGGCGCCGGCTTCTTCCAGTATCCGGCTTGCAACTTCTGTGACGATGTCGTCGCCGAGACCGCCGACGTCTCGTTCGGCGACGCTTGGCTCGAACCCTATGCGTCCGACGGACGCGGCACGAACGTGGTCGTCGTGCGCTCGCCGCCGATCCAAGCCCTCTTGCGCGAGGCCGCGGCGGAGGGCCGCGTGCGGCTCGAAGAAGTCGATGCGGACTTCGTGCACGCCACCCAAGCCGCAGGCTTCCGCCAGCGCCGCGAGGGACTGGCGTGGAGGCTGAGCCGCCGCCGTTTCGGCGTCCGTCCGAACAAGCGCGTGGCGGCGCAGGCGCCGCCTCTCCGCGCCCGGCGCAAGCTCGTTTATCGCCAACGCGAACTGATTTCGTTCTGGAGCCACCGCATGTTCTGGTTGGCCAAGCGGCTCCGCGCGCCTTGGCTCTACACGGCCTGGGCCCGCCTTGCACTCGGCGTCTACCAGGCCTGCGCGCACTCGCGCGGGCGGCTCGGACGATTGCTCGACCAGATCGAAGCCGCGGCGAAGGGAAGGGGCGCCAAGCGGCCTTAGCGCCGGGCCGATGCAGCGCCGTTCCCAATTCGGCGTTGACCTGAACCCGAAAGCCCTCTTTGTCTGCCAACACGCGAGCGTGGCGAAACTGGTAGACGCAGCGGACTTAAAATCCGTTCGCCGCAAGGCGGTGCGGGTTCGACTCCCGCCGCTCGCACCAACGCCCGCCGCGCCTCGCCTGCGCCCGAACGGTTTGAGCCGCTGGACCGTTCAAGCCGTCAGCTTGTACGCCGTCCCGTCCTGGGCGATGCGGCCAAGCTTCTTCAGGAACGCGACGGCCGCGTCAGGAGAGGAGTTGTTGGCGCGGTATCGGAGAAACTCCGCCACCGCATCGTGCAGTTCCGCAGCCGATACGGTGCGGCGGCCCTTCGTCTTGCTCAGCACGTAATCGTACATGGCGGCGGCGCTCGCGGGGGTGAGCGCCGGCCCCAAAGTTTCGGCGAAGAACATCGCATTCTCCCGGTCGGCTGGCCGATACCGTAGAGTGGACTGATTCATCTCCCGACCGCAGTTTGCTTTCGTGATCTCGCCCGAGTCGCTTCCCGTCCTGCCGCCGGCGCTCGACTATGCCGGCGTCGCCGTGTTCGCGCTGACCGGCGCGCTCGCGGCCGCGCGCGACCGGCAGGACATCGTCACGTTCTGGTTCTTCGCGGTGGTGACCGGCGTCGGCGGCGGCACGCTGCGCGATCTCTTGATTGGCGCGCCGGTGTTCTGGGTCGGCGACGCCACCTATCTCGGCATTGGCCTCGCCGCCGCCTTGATCGTCTGGTTCCTCGCGCCGCACCTGGAACGGCGCAAGACCTTGATCTGGCTCGACGCGCTGGGGCTGGCGGTCTACGCCGTGATCGGCGCCGCCAAGGCGATCTCGCTCGGCGTCGGCCCGTTCGTTTCGATCGCAATGGGGGTCTTGACCGCCACCTTCGGCGGCGTGATCCGCGACGTGCTGGCGGGCCAGCCCTCGGCGCTTTTGAAACGCGAGATCACCATCTCGGCCGCGCTTACCGCCGCCGCCGGATTCGTCGCCCTCGACGCCGCCGGCGTGCCGCCGCTCTGGGCCGGCGCGGCCGGCGCAATAGCGGGTTTCGGAGTGAGGGCCGGAGCCATACATTACGGCTGGGCGCTGCCCGCGTTCGGAGTGAAGAGTGACAAGAGAGAAGCTTGAACTTGTCGAAGTCAGCCCGCGCGACGGGCTGCAGAACGAGCCCGACATCGTCTCGACCGAGAACAAGCTCGCGCTGATCGAACGCATCGTCGGGGCAGGCTTCCGCCGGCTCGAGGCGGGCAGCTTCGTCAATCCTAAGAAAGTGCCGCAAATGGCCGACGGCGATGCGGTGTTCGCCGGTCTGCCGCAGCGGGCGGATGTGACGTTCATCGCCCTCGCGCTCAACCTGCGCGGCGTCGAACGTGCGCTGGCGGCGGGCGCCAAGGAGATCAATTACGTCTTCTGCGCTTCTGACGGCTTCTCGATCCGCAACAATGGCGGCACGGTCGATGAGACGTTCGCAGTATGGACCGATGTCGCTGCGACAGCGAAGCAAGGCGGCGCGCGGCTCTCCGCAACGATCTCGACCGCATTCGGGTGTCCGTTCGATGGCGAGGTGCCGGTGCGGCGGGTCGCCGAGGTCGCCGAACGCTGCGTCTCGCAAGACATCTTCGAACTCGCGATCGCTGACACCATCGGCGTCGCCGCGCCGAATGACGTTCATGAGCGTATCCGCGCCGTGAAGGCGGCGATCCCGTCGCGCATTCAGCTGCGGGCGCACTTTCACAACACGCGCAACACCGCGCTCGCAAACGCTGTGGCGGCGGTGGAAGAGGGCGTGCGCGTGCTTGACGGCTCGCTTGCTGGCATCGGCGGCTGTCCGTTTGCGCCGGGCGCGGCCGGCAACGTGCCGACGGAAGATTTGCTCTACATGTTCACACGGATGGGTTTCGACACCGGCGTCGATCTCGATGGCGCGATCGAAGCGGCGCAATTCATCGGCGGCGTGCTGGGGCGGAAGACGCCCGGCATGGTCAGCCGCGCGCCGAAATGGCCCGCACACAAAACGGCCGCCCCGTGAGGAGCGGCCGTTCCGCCTTGCTTTCGAACGCCGTTTAGAGTTCGCGGCCGATCGTGACCACGAACGCCGAGTCGTAGCTCGACGGGCCGTAGGTGTAGTTCTCGATGTCGCTGCCGGCGTCGATGTCGGTGTCGTGGTAGCGCAGATCGAGATTGAAGCCGTGCAGCGCGTAGGTGCCGCCGAGGTTCCAGGTGTTGTAGTCGTCCTCGGTGCCCGGACCGTTCGGCTCTTCGATGGTCTGATTGCCGTAGGCGGCGTTGAACACGAGCGCGTCGCTCATCGTCCATTCGCCGTTGACTTCGAAATAAGTGGCCTCGCCGGTGTCGCCGAAATTCTCCGGGGCGTACCAGACGCCGCCGCCGACCGAGAGCTGTTCGGTCACGCCGAACGAAGCTTGCGCCGTCAGTTCGGCGTAATCGAACTCGGCGCCGTCATCGTCCGCGCCGGGATAGAAGTAGCCGATGACGCCGAGGTCCCACTCGACCGGACCCGTGGTCGGCGTGATGCCGGTGTAGACGTCGATTTCGATGCCTTCGCTAACGTTCGAGGCCCAAACGCCGGCGTAGAACATGTCGGCGGTGTAGTCGAAGCCGCCCTGGATCGCCGGGCCGTTGTCCGACAGCGAGATGCCGCGGAAGACATAGTCGCTGGTCAGGGCCACATTGGCCGTGACCGTGCTTTCGGCGTGTGCGACGCCTGCCGTTGCGGCGCCGGCGAGCATGGCCAGGCCAATGATCTTTTTCATGGAGCGCATCCTTCATTCCCCGCGGTTTTTCGCCGCGACGCGGCGAGGCTCACGCGACAGCGTGAACGTTTGGTTAAGCAAACGAAGTCTCAGCGGATTCCGGACGCGCGGAAGCGCAAACTGTGACGCCGCAGCTACGGCGCGAGCTTGCGCTGCTTTCTTGGGCGGCGGGAGCGGGCGTGCGCCGCTTTCGTGCGCAAACGCGTTCAGCGTTGCGAAAGGGACGCATAGCCGAGATGGAGCCCGGCATCGACGAGCAGCGTCTCTCCCGTGACGTGTCGGGCCGCGTCGGACAGGAAGAAAAGGCCCGCCTCGGCAATATCTTCGGCGGTCGAGGCGGCCTGCAGCGGCGTCACCCGCTTGGTCCCCTCGCGCACGCGGGCGGCGGCTTCGGCTCCGAGGCCCTTCTCGTGCCAAGGCGTGTCGATGAAGCCCGGGCAGAGCGCGTTGATCCGGATTTTCGGGCCGAGCACGCGCGCCAGCGACAGCGTCATCGTGTTGAGCGCGCCCTTGGACGCGGCGTAGGCGACGGAGGAGCCGATCCCGGTCACACCGGCGATCGAGGAGACCATCAGCACGCTGGCGCGCTCAGCCGCTTCCAGCAATGGCCGCGCCGCGCGCAGCATCTGGTAGGGGCCGATGACGTTGACGGCGAAGATGCGCTCGAAATCGGCGCGGGTCAGCGCGTCGAGATCGCCGTGCGCCGGGGCGAACTTGGTGACGCCAGCATTGTTGGCGAGCGCATCGATCCGGCCGAAGGGCTGCGCCTTGGCGACGATCGCCTTGCAGGCGCGGTCATCGGAAACGTCGCCTTGGGCCAGCACCGCCTCGGCGCCGACCGCTCGAACGGCGGCGGCGGTGGCTTCCGCCTCGGCCTGGTTGGAGGCGTAGTTGATGATGACCGCCTTCGCCCCGCGCGTGGCCGCGCCGACGGCGAGCGCCGCGCCCAACCCGGTCGAGGCGCCGGTGACCAGGACGATCTTGTCCTCGAAATCGCGCATCGTACTGCCTCCTTTGCCTCTATGCGGCTTGCCAGCCGCGACGCGGCTCTTCAAGTGTCGGCCATGACCACCGAGACCAAAGGCCTGACGCAGCTGGGCGGGAGTTCCGCCATTCCGGCGAGTCCCGATCTCGCCAAGCTCGAGCGCGTCCCGAACCCGCATCGCGGATCGCTCTATCTTGCGCGTTTCACCGCGCCCGAATTCACTTCGATGTGCCCGGTCACGGGGCAGCCCGATTTCGGCGTGCTGGTGATCGACTATGCGCCCAAGGATTGGATCGTGGAGTCGAAAAGCCTCAAACTCTTTTTGCAGAGCTTCCGTAACCACGGCGCTTTCCACGAGGACTGCACGGTCGGCGTCGCCAAGCGCATCGTCGACGCCATCGAGCCGGCATGGCTGCGCATCGGCGGCTACTGGAACCCGCGCGGCGGCATGCCGATCGACGTCTTCTGGCAAACCGGCGCGCCGCCGGAGGGGCTGTGGCTGCCCGATCAGGGCGTGGCGACGTATCGCGCACGCGGGTGAGCGCGGCGTAACGAAACCAACGGCGCGCGTATCCGTTGCCTCTGCTTCATCAGCAGAGGAGGCGCGCGCATGGGTCTGTTCAATTTCGGCCGCGACAGCGGCAAGCAACCGAGGACGCCGATCCGGCAGGGCGCCGAACAGGCGAACGCTTCGGAAATCGCCGAGATGCTGCGCGATCTCGGCATCACCATCGAGGGCGGCCAAGTCCGGGTCCAAGGCGACACCGTCACCATCAGCGGCAAAGCCAGCGACGCGGCGGAGAAGGAAAAGGCGGTTCTGGTGATCGGCAACACCAAGGGCGTCGCGCACGTGAACGATCAGATCACGGTCTCCGCGCAGCAGCAGCCGCAATCCCAGTTCTATGAAGTCAAATCAGGCGACACGCTGTCGAAGATCGCCAAGCAATTCTATGGCGACGCCAACAAGTACAGCGCCATTTTCGAAGCCAACAAACCGATGCTGAAGGATCCCGACGAGATCTATCCCGGCCAGACGCTGCGCATTCCGCAGCAGCATTAAAGAGCGATCAGAAGCGGGAGACGCGTGCGCGCACATCCGCGCGCACGCGCTCGGCCGCGCCCTGAGCGGCTGTGCCGAAATAGAGGAAGCCGGCGATGCGTTCGCTTTCGCCGACACCCAGCGCAGCGGCGGCGCGCACGTCGAACGCTTGCCATTCCGTCAGCCAGCAGCCGGCATAGCCGAGCGCGTGCGCGGCCAGGAGCAGGTTGAAGCAGACGGCGCCGGCCGAGAGTTGCTGCTCCCACTCCGGCACTTTCTTGTGCGGCACGGGCGCGGAGACGACCATCACGCAGAGCGGCGCGCGCAGGAATGTCCCGCGCACGAACTCGAGCCGCGTCTCGTCGACGCCTTCGTCGTGGCGGATCATCTCGGCCAAGACGGCGCCGGCGCGCGCGCGGGCTTCGCCCTCGATCACGACAAAGCGCCACGGTCCGATCTTGCCGTGGTCCGGCACGCGCGCGGCGAGTTCGATGAGTGCGTCGATCTCGGCGGCGGTTGGGCCCGGTTCGGCCAGGTGCATCAGCTTGCTGGAGCGCCGGCGGGCCAGCAACGCGATCGTTTCGGCGCTTTCCTTCGCGGCGTTGGCCGGATCGTTGTCGTTGAGCTGCGGCGGAATGACGGAAAGGGGAAGAGGCATGTCGTCTCCGTGGCGCGCGCTCGCGCCCGAGGCTAGACGGTTGAGGATGAGCGATATCTGGGAAGAAGACGGCGATCCGTGGACAGTCAAGAGCGTCGCACGCGCGTTCGAGAACGATTGGCTGCTGCTGGAGACCTATGCGGTGATCCATCCGGGCGGCGCGCCGGGCGCCTATACCGTGGTGCGGCCGCGCCGGGTCGCCGTCGGCGTGCTGCCGATCGAGGCCAATGGCGATGTGCACCTGGTCGGCCAATGGCGGTTCCCGCTCGCGCGTTATTCCTGGGAGATGCCCGAAGGCGGCGCCGATCCTGGGGAGGCGCCGCTCGAATGCGCCCGGCGCGAGCTGGAGGAGGAGACCGGACTGACGGCAGGGTCATTCGCTCTGGTTCTCGAAATGGACATGTCCAATTCGCTCACGGACGAACGTGCGGTGATCTACCTCGCGACCGATCTGAAAACAGGCAAAGCTCAACCGGAAGCAACCGAAGTGCTACGCCATCGCCGGGCGCACTTCATGGACGTGCTGGCGCGGGTCGCGGACGGGCGTATTCGCGATAGCATGACGGTTGCCGCTGTCCTGCGCGCTCACCACATGGCGGTGGCGGGCGAATTGCCGGCGGGCTTGGCCGAAGCGATGCTGCGGCCGCCGCAAGGAGAGTGACATGAGCGTCGAGAGCCAACCGCGCGTGTTCGAAGCCTCCGGCGGCGTCTGGGCGCAATTGCGCGTCGAAGCCATGCAGGCCGCCGCCGAAGAGCCGCTGCTGGCGTCCTACCTGCACGCCTCGATCTTGCATCACGAAACCATCGGCGATGCGCTCTCGTATCATCTCGCGCAGAAGCTTGGCCACGGCGACCTGCCGGCGCTGCAGCTCCGCGAAGTAGCGCGCGAGGCGTACGCTTCTGATCCGCAGCTCGCCATGCAAGCCGCACGCGACATGCGCGTCGTGCGCGAACGCGACCCGGCCTGCCGCACCTATCTGCAGCCGTTCCTCTATTTCAAGGGTTATGGCGGACTGCAGGCCTATCGCATCGCGCATTGGCTCTGGAAACAGGAGCGGCACATTCTCGCCTATCATCTACAGAGCCGCGTCTCCGAACTGTTCGCTGTCGATATCCATCCCAACGCCAATATCGGCGCGGGCGTGTTCATCGACCACGCGCACGGCATTGTCATCGGCGAGACGGCTGTCGTGGACGACGACGTTTCCATGCTCCACTCGGTCACGCTCGGCGGCACCGGCAAGGAAGGCGGCGATCGACATCCTAAAATTCGCCGCGGCGTGATGATCGGCGCGGGCGCGAAGGTGCTGGGCAATATCGAGGTGGGTGAGGACGCGCGCGTCGCTGCGGGCTCGGTGGTGCTGCACGATGTCGCGCCGCGCTGCACGGTCGCCGGCGTGCCGGCCAAGCCGGTGGGCGGGCCGTGTTGCGAAGGCGTGACGCCGGCCGAAACGATGGATCAGCAGATCGAAGCCGAGTATTCGATCTAGCACGCGCGCAGGCGCGGCGCTGTGTCCAATGCTGCGTCGCGCAATGCCCGCTAACATGGTCGCGTGACTCGCTCGGCCACGAGCCCTGAGCCTTACGGGTACCGGCGCGACCGCGCCGTTCCTGCGTTCGATGACGCTTTTCCAATCATCATGTTCGACGGCGAGTGCGTGCTGTGCTCACGCTTCGTTCGTTTCGTGCTCCGGCGCGACAGGCGCGGCCGGATGCGCTTTCTTGCGGCGCAATCTCCGCTGGGCGAAGCGCTCTATCGACATCTTGGCCTCACGATCGGAGCGTACGAGACATACGTCCTGCTGGAAAACGGCCACGCCCGCGTCAAGTCCGACGCGGCGCTGCGCATCTTCGCCTTGCTCGGATTTCCCTGGCACCTGCTCACGATCGGCGCGATCGCGCCGCGTGCGTGGCGGGATTGGCTCTACGATCTCGTCGCCCGCAATCGCTACAAATGGTTCGGCGCGCGCGACACGTGCTATGTCCCCACAGCCGCCGAGGCCGAGCGGTTCATCGCATGAGGCTCCTCATCGTCGGCGGCTACGGAACGTTCGGCGGGAGAATCGTCGAACTGCTTGAAGGAGACGAGCGCCTGACGCTCATCGTCGCCGGCCGCTCGCGCGACCGCGCCGAGCGGTATTGCGCGTCGAGGCGTGGCGCGCGCGCCCGACTTGAAGCCGCGGAGTTCGACCGGAACGGCGATGTGGCCGCCCAGTTGGCGCGGCTTCGGCCCGACGTCGTCGTCGATGCAAGTGGGCCGTTCCAAGCGTATGGCGCCGGCGCCTATCGCTTGCTCGAGGCATGCATCGCGGCGCGCATACACTATCTCGATCTGGCCGACGGCTCGGATTTTGTCGCCGGCGTCGCGGCGTTCGACGCGAGCGCGAAGGCCGCAGGCGTTTACGCGCTGTCGGGCGTATCGAGCTTTCCGGTCTTGACTGCGGCGGTCGTGCGCCGGCTGACGCGCGGCTGGTTGCGCGTCGGGCGCATTGAGGGCTGCATCGCGCCGTCGCCGTTTGCCGCTGTCGGCGCCAACGTCATCCGGGCCATCGCCAGCTACGCCGGGCAGCGCATCGTGATCGGCCAGAACGCGTCGCACCCATTCACCGAGCATCGGCGCTGCACGATCGCGCCGCCGGGCGGCCTGCCGCTGCGCAGCACTTTGTTCTCGCTGGTCGACGTGCCGGACCTGCGCGTGCTGACGACGCTTTGGCCGCAAGCGAAGGTGTGGATGGGCGCCGGCCCCGTTCCGGAGATTCTGCATCGGGCGCTCATCGCCTGCGCATGGCTGGTGCGGCTTCGCCTCGCCCCGTCGCTGTCGCCGCTCGCGCCGCTGATGCATTGGGCCACGAACCGGCTACGCTGGGGCGAACACCGCGGCGGCATGTATGTGTCGGCGGCCGGCTTGGACGGCGATGGCTGCGCGGTGACCCGCTCCTGGCACTTAATCGCGGAGGGCGCCGATGGGCCGCTCATTCCGTCCATGGCGGTGCAGGCGATCGTGCTGAAGGATTTGGAGGGCGCGCCACCTGCGTCTGGCGCGCGCGCCTGCGTCGAGGACGTCGAACTCGACGATTACGAGCGTCTGTTCACGACGCGGCGCATTTACACCGGCGTTCGCGACGAACCGGCGCCGCAGGCGCCGCTTTATCAGCGCCTGCTCGGGGATGCGTGGCGGCGATTGCCGCCGCCCGTGCGCGCGATGCACGAGGGCGTGGCCAGCGTCGCCGGTGTGGCGCACGTCGAGCGCGGGCGCGGCGCGCTGGCGCGGATCGCAGCCTGGATGATGAGCTTTCCGGCGGCGCAGAGCGAAGCGGCTGTGCGGGTGACGTTCGCGAGCGATGGGCGCGGCGAGACTTGGCGCCGCAGCTTCGGCGCGCAGAGCTTCCGCAGCCGCCAATACGCTGGCGCCGGGCGATCCGAGCACCTGCTATGTGAGCGCTTCGGTGCGCTCGAGTTCGCGATGGGGCTCGCGATCGAGGAGGAGCGCCTGCATTTGGTATTGCGCCGGTGGAAGGCGTTCGGCGTGCCGTTGCCGCTATAGCTGGCGCCGCGCTCGGAGGCATACGAATCCGCAGAGGGCGGCGTCTTCCGCTTTCACGTCGAGATCAGCCACCCGCTCGCTGGGCTGATCGTGCGCTATCGCGGCTGGCTGAAGCCTCAGCCGCCCGGACCGCGAACGGAATAGGTCGCGGCGTTGCCGATCGCGGTGGACGTGGCGGCCGCCGTGTCGGTGTAGTTCGGGCTGCGCACCGCGGCGGTCGAGGTCACGTTGCCGTTGTTGGTCTGCGAGCTGCTCGGGGTGAGGCTCGGCACGTTCACGTCGCAATAGGCGCAGACATAGCCGGTGATCGAGTTGCCGTACGCGGCCGAGGAGGCGAGTGCGTATTCGCCGCCGCCGGCGCCGATCGTCTCCGCGTTCGCCGAGATGTCGCCGCCATTGGCTTGGGCGATGTCCATCACGGTGTCGGAGCCGACATTCGAAACGATGGCCTGGTTGCCGACACCGTAGGCGCCGCTCGACGCGAAGCCTTCGAAATTGGCGCCGAGCGTGACGACGCTGTCGGCGCTGACGTCGGTGGTCGCGGTTTGATCGATGCGGGCGTTCACGTAGCCCCATTGATTATCGATCGTCACCGCGTTGGCGTTGGCGGTCGCGTTGCCGGAAACGTCGTAGGCGTGGTCGGCGTGCAGATTGACGGCTGCGCCGACGCTATCGCCAGTGGCGGTTTGGCGTAGATCCGTGAGCACCGTCGCGGTTTCGCTGCCGACCGTGAAGTTGTTGGCGCTGGCGATTGCGCCGCTGATCGCTTGGCCGGAAATGTATTGATCGGAATTCGTCGCAGCGCTGATCGCGCCGGTGCTTTCCTGCTCAGAGAGCAGGCGCAGCTCACTGTTTTGAGCCGAGATCGACGTAACGTTGCCGCTTGCCGAGGCGGAGGTCGCGGCGGTGCCGGCGACACCGCCGAGATGGTCCACGGAGGCGCTGGCGTCGCCATGCGCGAGCTGCGACGAGTTGATCTCGACATCGCTCTCGCTCAGCTCCGCGGTGGCGCCGTTGGCGACAGCGGCGGAAGTGAGGTTGACCGTGCCGTAGGCGGCGCCGATGTCGGCTTCCGTGTGCGCGTCGGTGTCGCCATCCATGTGCTGGATGCTTTGCATCTGCGCATCGGCGTCATCGCTAGTCGCTGTGACGGCGTTGCCGCTGGCCACCGCCGTGCCGCCCACGTTGTACGCTTCATCGACGATGATGTCCGTGGTCGCAGATGCGTCGCCGCCCTGATACTGGTCGTTCTGCTGCGCGTAGGCAGGCGTGACGACCAGCAGGGCCGCACTGAGGAGAAGGGCTGCGCGCATCAGGGTGGGCTCCGTTCGCGGCGCTTACGAGCGGCCGCGCAGGTCGGCGATGTTGTCGTCGCGGCGGGCGTGCCAGGCGTCGGCGCTTTCGCGGCGCGCTTGCTCCTGCTGGATCAGCACGCTCGCGGCGCTTTGCGGGACTGCGCCTTCTTGGCCCGGGCCCATCGGATCGCCTTCGGCGTTGATGGCTTCGGCGCAGGCGAGGCTGTCGGCGCGGTAGAAGCGGCTCATGACTTCGACAACGGCGCGTTCGACGCCGGCGCGAACCGCGAGCTGGACCGGCTCCAGCGCACGCTCGCCGGCGGCGATGTCGAGGAAGGTGTCATCGAAGAACGAGAACACGCCGGCGCGCACTTCGCGGCCGATGATCTGCTTCTGGTAGGAGATCACGTCGACGACTTCGAGCGTGCGCGTGTCGATCAGGCGGAAGTCGAGCCCGATGTTCATCACATAGAGACGGGCGCCGATATTGCCCACGCCGTCGCGCGCGTCGGTATGGCCGCCCTGGGCGTCGACGCCCACCGAGCGGATGTTGTAGTTGAGCTCGGTGATGCCGCCGACGAAATAAAAGTCGGAGCCCGGCATCTGGCCGGCATAGATGCGGCGGACGTTCTCATCGCCTTCCTGGCCGATCAGGCGGTTATTGGCGTAGCGGAGTTCGAGCTCGGTCACGGAGGTGTCGAAGCGCTCGACCAGCCGCGCGCCGGCCTTGTTGAACGCGCTCATCGCCATGAGCGACGCGCCCTGCGTGATGCGGCGGCCGCCTTCTTCGGAGACCGAACCGGTGTAGTCGATAATCCGGCCGACGGCGATCCGCGGCGCGGGGACGTTGTTCACTTGCGCGTAGCCGGCGAGGCACTCCAGCGCGTCCGTGTAGGCAGTCGGGTTCGCCGTGACCGGCGCATCGCCGATCGGCAAAGCATACATGCCGTCATTGCCGGAATGGGGCGTGACGCACGCGGTGAGCGCAGTCGTCGCGGCCAGCACGGCGAGGGTCTTCAACGCGCGCATCTCATTCGTCTCCGTCGATCACGGCGGTGACATCGCCGTTGTTGATTTGGGTCGAGTCGACGATCACCGTGTTGTAGTTGCCTTGGGTGATCACGTTCAGTTGGTTGCCGATGGCCCGGGCGGCGCCGATGCCGGTGGCGAAGTCATCCTGGATGCCGCCGGTGAGCGCTCCTTCGATCTCCATGCGGCCGTTGACGATGACGCGGTTGCCGTTCTCGTCGCGGGTCGAAGGGTTGATCGGGCTGTCGAAGCTTTCCCAGCCCATGCCGAAGCCGCTGGAGAAATCTCCTGCGCCGCTGGGGATCGGGTCGGCAAACGATGGCGTGGCGATCGCCAAGGCTGCTGCACTGATAAGGATGAACATCCGCACGGCGTTTCGCTCCGACAATTCGTCTGCGGAGCGAGAAAGCAACGGCCGTGCCACTGCCGCGGCGAAGCAATCGCCCCGTGAAGGAGCGGCGATCGGTGTTTCGCGCCCTACATAGGGCGTTCATGATGAACGACGTGTCGTTTTGGCGCTGAAAGGGCTCTCCGTTGAGCGAAGCAGAATATCGACCGCAGAACCGCATTCCCCCGACCGTGCTCGGGCTCATGGCGGCGATCATCGGCGCCTATGCCTGGTTCATATTTACGGGCGTGGAGCAGAAGAGCCTGTTCTTCTACGCCTTCGCGCTCATTCCAGCCCGCTTCGTCGAGACCAGCGCTTACCATTTCGGCGCCTGGTACGAAGCGCTGGGTCCGTTGTTTGGGCACGTGTTCTTGCACGGCGGCGTTCTGCACATCGGCATGAACATGCTGATGCTGCTGCAGGTTGGCCCATGGGTGACGCAACGCCTCGGCGCGGGGCGCTTCCTGTTGCTCTTCTTCATCTCGGCGCTGGGCGGCGCCCTTGCTTACATCCTGATCAACCCGGGTTCGGAGACGCCCGTTGTGGGCGCCTCAGGTGCGATCTGCGGCGTGTTCGGCGCTTACTTCCTCTCGGTGCGCGCGTCCTGGCGCCATGCTCTGGCTGACCCTGCCGTGCGCAACGCGATCGGCGTCTTCCTACTGATCAACGTCGTGCTGGCGGGCATCGCCAGCGCGACGGGCTTTCTGCCGATCGCGTGGGAAGCGCACTTGGGCGGCTTCGTCGTCGGCGCAGCGGCCTACCTTGTGCTGGCGCCGCGCCTTGCGCCCGGGCCTTGGGGTTGAGCGTCAGAGCCAATCCAGCTCGAGCCGTTCGCCGTCAACCATAAGACCTCTGAGCCGGCCGCGGCCGTCGCGCCCGATCGAGACGATCGCGTGGGCGCGCGCGGGTTCATCGACCCGCTGTTCGCTGAGCACGCGCTCGATGCGCAATGCATCGGTTTGGTTGATGTGGAAACGGTCGACGCCGAGATCGAGCCGAACCCAGCCCGGCATGGCTTCGACGTCTGCCGCAGCTGGAGACGGCTCCTGGCAGGCGAATGTGCCCTTCACCGGTAAGCCCAAAAGCTGCGCCTGCTCGCGCGAATCGGCGCCGCCCACAGCGACGTAAACGCCATTCTCCTCGCGCAAGGCGATCCATTCGAGGTCGCCGCCGGCCGGGCAGGTTTCGCCTGGCTCCAAGCGTTGCGTCAGATTGAGCAGCACATAATGGCCCTGAAGCAACGAGCGCGGATCGACCGCTTCGATCGGCAACAGCACTTCCTGTCCGCCCTCACGCGCGAGGCCTTCGCTGACGACAAGACCGATCAGCGAGAGCGCGCAGGCGCCCGCGACGAGCAGGATGCGGGGACCGGCGTTCACCTTCATGTCGTCTTCTCTTTCCGTCGCAGCATCAGGCCGCCGACAAGCGCAGCGATGGCGCAGAGCAGGAAGACGCCGGCGGCGGCGAGCAGATCGAGCCCGAGATCGGCGAGTAGGGCGCAGATCGCCCCTATGATGCTTAACACGCCGACAGCGGTGACGAGGCCGTGCCGATCGTAGCGGCCGAGCGCAAGCAATCCGCCTGAGGCCGCGAGCCAGACGATGCGATGTGCGATGCCGCCGTTTCCATCCTGTCCGCCGAACCACGGCAGATACCCAGCAATCGCAAACAGCGCCAAAGCGCCCCACGCGAACCAGCCGTAGAAGACGCCGGCGAACGGGCGGTCCTGTTGGTAAAGCCAGCGCGCTCCGGCAGCCGCGGCGCCGAGCACGATCGACAGGAAAAGTGTCACCGCCGCATCGGCTTCGAACCGTGCGGCGAACCAGCCGAAGCAGTAAAGGATGGCCAGCGCCGAAACGTGCGCGAGCGGCGCCGAAGCCCAGCGCAGCGCGAGATAGGCCGCAAGCGGGGCGAACAGCAGCATCCACGGCGCTTCGGATTCAGCGCCGGCGAACCACTGCCGATCGGTGAAGTCTCCAAGCGCGATGAAGACGAGCCCGACCACCGCGGCGCCGGTCGAGCGGCCCGCAAGCGCCAGCGCGAAGGCCGCAATTCCGGCTCCATAGGAAGCCGCTTTCGGGTCGCCGGCGATGTCGAAAATCTGGCCGGTGAGGCC
>Ga0196972_1000419_pt1 | contig 22912 bp, 18 predicted proteins | sample S1v_2013CmetaG_FD_148618 | JGI IMG/M metagenome (GOLD analysis project Ga0196972, IMG submission 148618) | Soil microbial communities from Anza Borrego desert, Southern California, United States - S1+v_20-13C | ecosystem: Environmental > Terrestrial > Soil > Desert | place: USA: California...
AAAATCAGCCATTGAAGGAATGACGAGAGCGATGGCGGTGGAGCTCTCACCAAAAGGAATACGGGTGAATTGTATTGCTCCAGGGTTCATCGCCACTGATATGAGCGCGAAGGCGCTGAACAATGACAAAGAAAGAAAACGCAAAGTGATGAGCAGGACGCCAATGGGATTTTTAGGCGACCCTGTGGATATTGCGAACGCGGCGCTTTACCTGGCAAATGGCGAAGCTAAATACGTCACCGGGGTTGTGCTTCCCGTGGATGGTGGAAATTCAATCGGTTTCTAATAATAATAAATGAAACGTATACTCATTATACTAAGCCCCTTCATTATGGTGCTGCAGTCAGGCGCGCAGCTCATCACGGTGAATGCAAAGGAAGCTGCTTTCACGATTGCTTCACCTTCGTTTACCCCAAACATCATTACTGATATCGCTGACCACACACTCATCCACAAAAGCGCTGAATTATTTGCAAAAGATGTATTTGCCGTGAGTGGGAAAAATCCTGCTTCTACTCATGAATTACCAATAAAGGCAAAAGAGGTAATTATCATTGGTTCAATTGAGCGATCAGCTTTGGTACAGCACCTCGTAAATGGAAAGAAATTAGACGCTTCACCAATATCCGGCAAATGGGAAGGCTACCTGGTGCAGGTGGTGGATCGCCCTTTCAATGGCGTAGATAAGGCGCTGGTAATTGCAGGAAATGACAGGAGGGGCACTGCTTTTGGAGTATTTGAGGTCGCGCGGCAAATGGGTGTATCGCCATGGTATTGGTGGGCGGATGTACCGGTAAAAAAGAAGCCATCCATCTTCATAAAAAAAAATCAAACGATCGTTGACGCGCCACGCGTACCATACAGGGGCATATTCATAAATGATGAGGCGCCTGCATTGGCAAACTGGAGCCGCGAGAAGTTTGGGGGATTCAATCACCGCTTCTATGAAAAGGTATTCGAGCTCATGTTACGGCTGAAGGCCAACTACCTCTGGCCAGCCATGTGGGGTAATGCGTTCTATGACGATGATTCATTAAACATAAAATACGCTGACGATTATGGGATCGTGATTGGCACTTCTCACCACGAACCTCTCATGCGCGCGCATGATGAATGGAGAAGATATGGAAGGAGCCAGAAATGGAATTATGATAGTACAGAAGAGGGCCTGAAAGAATTTTGGAAAAAAGGCATGCAACGGGCCACGAATGAAAAGATAGTGAGCATTGGCATGCGCGGTGACGGTGATGAACCCATGTCAGAAGAAACCGCCACTGCCCTCCTGGAAAGGATTGTAAAGGACCAGCGCAAAATAATTGAGGAAGTTACAGGCAAGCCTGCTGACAAAACCCCTCAACTGTGGGCGCTTTACAAAGAGGTACAGGATTACTATGATAAAGGAATGCGCGTACCTGATGATGTAACACTATTGCTATGTGATGATAATTGGGGAAACATCAGGAGACTTCCTCCTGCCGATTATAAGCCGCGTGCAGGCGGGTACGGCATCTACTATCATTTTGACTACGTGGGCGGCCCGAGAAATTATAAGTGGGTCAATACAAACCCGCTTCCCCGCATCTGGGAACAAATGCACCTGGCCTGGCAATATAATGCCAGGAAAATATGGATAGTGAATGTGGGTGATATCAAACCTATGGAATTGCCTATTTCCTTCTTCCTCGATTATGCCTGGAACCCTGAAAAGATATCAGCGGATGACCTTGGAAAGTACACTTCTCAATGGGCGGCCGATCAATTTGGAAAAATGCATGCCGCTGAGATCGCTGACATTCTGTCAAAGTATGCCAAATACAACAGCCGCAGAAAGCCCGAGTTACTCGATGAAAAAAGCTTTAGCCTGGCCGAATTTGAACGACTAACGAAAGAGTATACTGACCTCCTCGAAAAGGCAGAGGCAATAAACATAAACCTGCCCCTGCCATATCGCGACGCCTATTTTCAACTAGTATTGCACCCTGTAAAGGCTTGTGCAAATCTTTACCAACTATACTTCACCGTAGCTAAAAATCATTTAGCTTACCAGTTAAAAGATGAAGATGTGAATGAACTTGCTGACAAGGCTAGATCATACTTTGTAAAAGATTCACTCATCACTAAGGAATATCATTCGCTTGGCAAAGGAAAATGGAACCACATGATGAGCCAGACGCACATTGGCTATACCTACTGGCAGCAACCCCCGGTTCAGGAAATGCCGAAGGTGTACTACTTACCCGCTGATTCCCTGCAAGGGAAAACACAATATATAAAAACAATACCCCGCACTGCCGAACACCTGGTACCTGTAGAACTGAAAGCAAAAGCAGCATATGAAATCAACGATGTTGTTGTAATAGAAGCTGACAAATATTCATCCGCCTATAACAGCAATGGCATTACCTGGAAGGTATTACCTGATCATGGAAAAACCGGTTCTGCTATTACCAGTTTTCCCGTGACAGCGCCAACTCAACAAATCACATCCACCACACCGCACGTCACCTATGATATCTTCACCATTTCAACGGGTTCGGTAAAGGTCAACGCACACTTCTCTCCTACCCTCAATTTTCATAATAGCGAAACCGGGCTTCGGTATGCAATTTCAATTGATGAGGAAGAACCACAAATCATATCCATCAATAAAGAAGACAAAAACGTACACGTGTGGGAGAAATGGGTGGCTGAAAATATCATTATAAGGTCATCAGATCATGTCATGAGCAAACCCGGCAAACACACTGTCAAATACTGGATGGTGGATAGTGGGGTTGTGCTTCAAAACATAGTTCTTCAATTAGTCAATTAGTCAATGCGTGAATGGCGAACATGAATGTTTAAAATTCACATTGATTAATTGGCTACTGACTAATTAAATAAAGGTTTTTAAAAATGAAAACACTTTTAATAGTTCTGGCGCTTTTTATTGAATTGGTTGGCTTTGCGCAAACCAGCAGTTTAAAGTTTAATGATCATACTCTTCCAATTGATCAAAGAGTGGATGATTTGATTGGTCAATTAACGCTGGAAGAAAAGGTGGCGCAGATGCTGAATGCCACGCCAGCCATTCCAAGGTTGGGAATACTTGCTTACGACTGGTGGAATGAAGTGTTGCATGGAGTGGCGCGAACACCATTTAAGGTGACTGTATTTCCACAGGCCATCGGCATGGCGGCTACATTCGATACGGCTTCCCTGTTTACAATGGCAGATTATTCTGCCCTGGAGGGAAGAGCGATTCACAATAAGGCCATCGAATTGGGAAGAACAGGAGATCGATATCTTGGATTAACTTATTGGACGCCGAACATTAACATATTCCGGGATCCGCGTTGGGGTCGCGGGCAGGAAACATATGGAGAAGACCCATTCCTAACCGCCATGCTTGCCCGGGCGTTTGTAACTGGTCTGCAGGGAAATGATCCCAAATACCTTAAAGCCGCAGCTTGCGCTAAACACTTTGCTGTGCATAGCGGACCCGAACCGCTTCGACATGCTTTCAACGCTGACGTGAGCAACTATGACTTGTGGGATACGTATCTCCCCGCTTTTAAGGAATTAGTCGTCAACGCAAAAGTAGCCGGCGTAATGTGCGCCTATAATGCATTCAGGAAGGAGCCTTGCTGCGCAAGCGACCTGCTGATGAATGACATACTTCGCAACCAATGGAAGTTTACCGGGTATGTGACTTCCGATTGCGGCGCCATTGACGATTTTTTCAACTACCATAAAACACATCCCGATGCGCAAAGTGCTTCCGTGGATGCAGTCTTGCATGGAACCGATGTTGATTGTGGCAACGTGGCATACAAAGCACTCTTTAAGGCAGTAAAGGAGGGAAAGATAAAAGAAGAGCAACTCGATGTATCACTAAGACGATTATTCACCATTCGGTTCCGGCTCGGAATGTTCGATCCACCATCGATCGTAAAATATGCGCAAACACCGTCATCAATTTTAGAAAGCGAACCGCATCAGCAACATGCCTTAAAGATGGCAAGGCAATCTATAGTGTTGTTGAAAAATGAAAACGGTTCACTTCCTTTAAGAAAAGGCATTAAGAAGATCGTGGTATTGGGACCCAATGCGGATAATCCAATCGCCGTACTGGGAAATTACAATGGAACCCCGAGTGAGATTGTAACTGCAGTGGAAGGCATCAGGAATAAACTCGGCAATGAAGTTGAAATAATTTATGAGAAGGCCATCAATTTCACTGATGATACACTGCTTGTGTATGCTGACCTTTCAGAGCATTTTACGGCCGCCAACAACAAGGGAGTAAAAGTAGAATACTTTGCGAACAATGACCTGGCAGGTACGCCTGCCCTTACGAAGTTTGAACGGCAAATTAACCAGCAATGGAATGCCAATGAATCATTCGCAGCCGGGTATGGACCCGCATTCTCCGCAAGGTATACCACCACATTCACAGCCATGGCAAATGGTCCTGTAATCTTTGAAGTGGATGCCGATGATGGTTATCGGTTTTTCATTGAAGGAAAAGAATTGATTAACGCCTGGACCCGCAACAGGTGGGGTGCGCGTACGCATAAACTTGTAGCGGAAAAAGGAAAAGAATACAAGGTCACTCTTGAATACCGACAGCAAGAGGGCAAAGGATATATAAGACTGAGAACGGGAAATTATGCACGTACTGATTATCCGGCATTGATGAATCGCATCAAAGGAGCTGACGCCATCGTGTATGTTGGTGGTATTTCACCGCAATTGGAAGGAGAAGAAATGCGCGTGGACTATCCTGGTTTCAATGGAGGCGACCGAACCACCATCCTTTTACCGGCGATCCAAACGGAACTTATGAAAAAATTAAAAGCATCCGGCATTCCCGTTGTTTTTGTAATGATGACGGGTAGTGCAATTGCCATTCCATGGGAAAATGAGAACATACCTGCCATCATGAATGCCTGGTATGGAGGACAGTCAGCAGGTACCGCTATCGCAGATGTTTTATTTGGGGATTATAACCCTGCAGGACGTTTACCTGTTACCTTTTATAGATCTGATGCGGACCTCCCGGATTTCAACAGTTATGATATGAGGAACCGAACCTACCGTTATTTCAATGGCCGTGTGTTGTATCCATTCGGCTATGGACTTAGTTACACCAATTTTCATTATGATAATCTTTCGCTTCCTGCTTCAATTACAAAAGGAGAAGATCTCATTCTTAGCGTAAAGGTTAAGAACACAGGCAAGATGGCCGGAGAAGAAGTGGTGCAGCTTTATGTAAGTCATGCACCTGGTAAAACTGCAATGCCTGTTCGTGCTTTGAAAGGTTTTCAACGCATCTGGCTGGCGGCCGGTGAGGAACGGGATATCCATTTCAGGTTAACCCCAGAAGATCTGTCACTGGTGAATGAAGCTGGCACCTCATACCAACCCGGAGGCCCGGTAACTGTGAGTACAGGCGGCGGGCAGCCTGGTCAGAATATACAAGCCACTTCAAACGTTGTCAGTAAACAGGTAATTATTAATTAGACCATGAAAATATTGGTGATTATAATATTGACTGAATGAAAAAGTATTTCCTTATCGCACTGCTCGCATCCCTTTCTTCCTGCAATAACGGCACAGAGGATGAGAATGCGGAGGAGGTAAACAATATCAGAATTGGTATAGTGGAGCGGTTAGATCCGGCGATTGATAGTATAATAATGCCAGGCGCACAAGCGGAAATAATTTCAGAGGGATTTCAATGGAGCGAGGGACCAGTATGGGTAGAGTCACAGAACATGCTGCTTTTTTCAGATGTGCCTGCTGATACCATTTATAAATGGACAGAGAAAAATCGTAAACAGGTTTACCTGTCTCCTTCGGGTTATACTGGCACCCAAAAAAGAGGTGGCGAGATGGGTTCAAATGGATTGCTGCTGGATGCGCAGGGTAGATTGGTGCTTTGCCAGCATGGAGACAGGAGGATACCAAGAATGGAATCAGCGCTCAATAGCCCGTCTCCTATTTTCACAACGATTGCTGACAATTACAAGGGCAGGAAATTCAACAGCCCGAATGACGCTGTGTACAATAAGAAAGGAGAACTATTTTTTACGGATCCTCCATATGGGTTGGAAAAACAAACATCTGACCCCGCAAAGGAACTTCCCTACCAGGGGGTGTTCAGGGTTATGACTGACGGAACGGTGGAATTGATCACTGACACTATCACACGACCAAATGGAATAGCGTTTTTACCTGGAGAAAAAACGCTGCTCGTAGCGAACTCGGATCCAGCCAAACCTTACTGGTATGCGTTTGATTTGGATGACGATGATAAATTCTCAAATGGCAGGATATTTTTAAGCGCAGCTGAGGCGGCAAAGGATTCGCATGGATTGCCTGATGGACTGAAGGCGGACAGTAAGGGAAATTTGTTCGCTACAGGGCCCGGCGGTGTTTGGATATTCAATTCAACTGGAATGATTCTGGGAAAAATAAGATTGCCGGACCCTGTTTCCAACTGTGCTTTGTCAACTGACGAAAAAACATTGTTCATCACAAATGACATGTATGTGCTGAGAATGGTTATGCGGAAATAATAGTTCCGGCTTATTTAAAAATCGCTGCATTAAAGCTATCAGGTATGAAAAATAAAAAAGCAATTGCAATTCTACTCCTGTCAGTGAGCCTAAACCTAAGTGCACAGCTTTCCCGGGAGCCTGCACAGGACTTTAAGGGTCTCAAGGAGTATTATAAAGAATTTTTTGATATTGGCGTTGCCGTGTCACCCCAGGCATTGAAGACTGACGAAGGGGCGCTGGTTTTGCAACAATTCAACAGCCTTACAGCAGAAAACGCAATGAAGATGGGGCCCATACATCCCCGGGAAAACAAGTATAACTGGGCCGGAGCTGATTCAATTGCTGCATTTGCAAAAAGACACAATTTAAAAATGCGCGGACACACACTTACCTGGCACAGCCAGGCTCCCAAGTGGTTTTTTAAGGACTCCCTTGGTAAACAAGTGAGCAAAGAGGTATTGTTTCAGCGAATGAAGGAGCACATTACCACAGTAGTAAACCGGTACAAAGGCACCGTTTACGCCTGGGATGTGGTAAATGAAGTGATTTCAGATGACCCTGCTGAATTCTATCGCAATTCAGAATTCTACCAAATTGCAGGTGATGAATATATTGAAAAAGCTTTCTTGTATGCGCATGAAGCAGACCCTGATGCGTTGTTATTTTATAATGATTATAATGAAATCAGCTCCTCGAAAAGAGAAAAGATCTTTAAGCTGATAAATGACCTTCGGAAAAAAGGAGTTCCTGTGCACGGGTTAGGCTTACAGGGACATTGGGCATTAAATGAACCCAGTTATGGACAATTAGACAGTACATTAAAAAGATTCTCAGAACTCGGCATTCCATTACATATAACGGAATTGGATATTTCAGTCTATCCCAAAGAGCATAACGCGCGGGAAAGAAAGGCATCTGATTATGACACGCTGTTTACGGCAGAAAAAGAAAAAAAACAAATCGAAGTATATAAAATGTGCTTCGAACTTTTCAGGAAGTACAGGAAAAACATCAAAAGTGTAACATTCTGGAATATCTCCGATCGCAGCAGCTGGCTGGATAATTTCCCTGTGAGGGGCAGGAAGGATTATCCTTTGTTGTTTGACAGGGACCTGAAGAAGAAAAAGGCGTTCGAGGCAGTTGCAGGGTTTTAGATGGGAAGAGCGGAGGGTGTTTTATGGAATTGGGAATTTGCGGTTTGGGATTGTGTGGAGACCATGGGATTGGAAGAGGGAGGGAAGGAAGGAAACTCCGTGAATGGATTTTGGAGGACCTTACATTTAATGCTCCTCTTTTGGAATGCTTAGGTGAAAATGAAGCGAGGAAGCATAAGAAAAACTGAAAACGAAAACGGGAATTGAATGATGACCAAAGTAATTAAGCTTTTCTTATCAATCATTATCTTCATCGCCACCGATCTCTTCGGGCAGAAGCCCGTATATTATTCAAATCCTATCCTTTCCGGTTTTTATCCTGATCCAAGCATTTGTCGTGCAGGCGGTGATTATTACCTGGTCACATCATCATTTGCCTATTTTCCCGGCCTGCCTTTATTTCATAGCAAGGATCTTGTTAACTGGAAACAGATCGGCCATGCCATGGATCGTGCTTCGCAGCTCGATCATGAAGGAGCTGGCGTTTCCCGAGGCCTGTTTGCCCCCGCCATTAGATTTTACAAGGGAACGTTTTACATTGTTTGTACGCAGATTGACAAAGGTGGCAATTTCATCATCACTGCCACAGATGCCAGGGGCCCATGGAGCGACCCGGTTTGGATCCCCGAAGTGAATGGAATAGATCCTTCTCTTTTCATAGAAGATGATAGTACAGCTTACCTGGTATACAATAGTATTCCCCCGGGAAACATATCTCTATACGATGGACATCGAACTATCAGGATGTATGAATTTGACTTAAAAAATTTAAAAGTAAAGGGAGAAGAGAAAATCCTGATAAACGGTGGTACTGACATTACAAAGAAACCGGTTTGGATTGAAGCGCCTCATATCTTCAGGAAAGATGGCTGGTACTACCTCATTTGCGCTGAAGGTGGCACTGCATATAACCATTCTGAAGTGGTATTTCGTAGCAGGAGCATCGCTCAGGCTTTTGTTCCCTATGAGAATAATCCCATTCTTACTCAACGGCATCTCGATACTGCAAGAAAGAATCCTGTAACCACTACGGGCCATGCCGATTTTGTAGAAACCCCCCGAGGCGATTGGTATGCTGTCTTCCTTGGATGTCGCCCTTACCAGGATAATCATTATAACATCGGTCGGGAAACCTTTATGGTTCCGGTAAAATGGGAGAATGGCTGGCCTATCATTTTACGGGGAAATGAACAGGTGCAGGAAAAATATCCGGTTCCATTTCCAGCAATAACCAAGAAAGAGGAAAATGAATTCAGTGGAAAGATCAGGTTCAGGGACGAGTTTGATGACAAACAACTTGAACACCGATGGATGTTTCTGCGAACGGTACATGAGCCGTGGCATGAAATAAAGAAAGGCCAACTCCATTTGAACCTTAAAGAAGAGACCTGCTCCGGTAAAAGAAACCCGGCTTTTGTTGGGCACCGGCAACAAAGCCATGAGTGTGCGGGTACCACAATGATGGAATTTACCACCACCAAGGAAAATGAAAAAGCAGGGCTTCTCATATTCCAAAATGAAACACATTACTATTACCTGTGTAAATCATACCACGCGGGAAAACCGGCGATTCAATTATACCAGGGAGCACCTGATAGCAGTATGCAATTATTAGAAAGTAAACAATTGCCTGCGGATGCCAGGAGGATCTTTCTCCGGATCAGGATGAAAGGAAATACATATGGTTTCGCATATTCCTTAAATGGGAATGACTGGAAGGCAATTGAGAATGGACTGGACGCCCGCTTTTTGAGTACGGAAACAGCAGGAGGGTTTGTTGGCAGCGTATTTGCTCTTTATGTTACTTCAATGGGAAAGAAATCAGGCAACCAGGCCAAATTTGACTGGTTTGAATACCGGGACGAATGAATCAGCAGGATGAGGGCATTCCCTTCTTTCTCAGGAGTAAGACTGAATAGACAAATACTTTCCGTAATTTGAATTATGACACTATTGTCGATCGGCATCATTCTTTACGTTGTTCTGCTGATCCTTGTCTGCCTGCGAATAATTTATGACACCAAGAACACTACCAAAACCGTCGCTTACCTACTCGTAGCTATCTTTATCCCTGTCTTTGGCATTTTGCTCTATTTTACATTTGGAATCAACTATCGCAAACATAAATTGTTCAGTGAAAAAATTGCCAATGACCAGGCAATGATGAAGAAACTGAAGGAAAACATCATGGCCTATACAAAGGCAAGCCTGCAGCGAAATGACCCTGCTTTGCAAGACAACGAGGAACTGGCCAATCTTTTATTGAATGATATATTTAGTCCACTCACCTCCCGCAACCAGGTAAAGCTATTGGTAAACGGTGAAAATAAATTCAAAGAGGTATTGACAGCACTAAAAGAGGCAAAACATCATATACATATCGCGTACTATATCTACAAGGATGACATCATAGGAAAAAAAATTGAGGATATTCTCATTCAAAAAGCAAAGGAAGGCGTACAGGTAAGATTTATCTATGATGATTTTGGCAGCCGCTCCATCAGGAAGACGCTCGTTAGAAGGCTTAGGGAGGCGGGTGTGCAGGCATACCCCTTTTTCAAAGTATTGTTCATTTTGCTGGCAAACCGTTTAAACTATCGCAATCACAGGAAGATTATCATTATTGACGGGCAAACCGCGTTTGTTGGCGGCATAAATGTGAGCGATGCGTACATAAACAATGAGAAGGATCAAAAGAAGTTGTTTTGGAGAGACACACACATGAGGATTGATGGGCCCGGTGTATATTATCTTCAATATTTGTTTCTCACTGACTGGAATTTTAGCAGCGAAGAGAATGTGCAGCCGAACGAAGCGTATTTTCCCGAACCAAAAACAGAAGGAAAAGGCGCGATGGTACAGATTGCATCGAGCGGGCCTGACTCGACCTATCCAACGATTCTCTATTCATTGCTGGCTGCAATGGCGCTTGGCAAAAAAGAGATCCTCATCACAACGCCTTATTTCATACCCGGTGAAAGCATGCTGGATGCGATTACGATTGCGGCATTGAGCGGACTCAAGATCAAGATACTTGTACCGCTGAAATGCGATATTCCATTGGTAAATGCGGCCGCCCGGTCGTACTATGAAGATTTATTGAACGCCGGAGTGGAAATATATCTTTATCAAAAAGGTTTCGTTCATGCAAAATCGGTGGTAGTAGATGGTAATCTCGCCATCGTAGGCACTGCCAATATGGATTTCAGGAGTTTTGACCTGAACTTTGAGGTGAATGCAATAGTATACGATGAAAAATTTGCGGGCGAAGTGAGGGATGTGTTTTATGAAGACCTGAAATTTGCAAAAAAGATAGACCCTGAAGCATGGCGCAACCGCCATATCTGGGTGCAACTGGGTGAAAAGGTGGCGCGATTGTTTTCTCCAATACTTTAACTCTTAATGCCAAGGAAGAAAAGAATGCGAATCAATCTGCGGTCGATATCACTACTTACAATTGTCACCGTCATTCTCTTCCTGGGCTCCCTAGGACTGTTTGCACTAATCACACATGAGATTGTCCTTGAAAAAGAAGAAGAATTTGATCATGCGGTGTTTCAATTCCTGGAGCAGCATACTACACCTTTCATGATCAGGGTATCAGAAATTCTTGCCTACCTCGGTTCACCGTATTTTTTCCTGCCGGCCTATTTTCTCATCATAGGGTGGCTGCTGGTAGTAAAAAGAAAACCTGATGCTCTTCATGTGGCTATAATTGCCATTACCAGTACCGTGTTGTTGCACACGCTCAAGCGAGTGATTGGCAGGGAGCGCCCGGCTCTTCCGCTATTGGAGGAGCTCACAAACTATAGTTTTCCAAGTGGCCATGCTTTGTCATCCTTTATTTTTTGCGCGGTATTGATCTGGCTGACGTGGAAGGGCAACTGGAAGAGATCAGTCAAGATCATACTATGCCTTTTCCTGTTGTCATGGTCACTGGCCATTGGCGTGAGCCGTATAGTCATCCGCTATCATTACGCCAGCGATGTTATAGCCGGTTTCCTGATGGGCTTTGCATGGGTAATTCTCTCCTTTTACATCCAGCGAAAGATTGGACCCCGCAATCACCGGATTGAGTGAGTAGGTTGCCATTTTAGGCGATAGGCCCAATGAGCTCGCAAGCTCATATTTGCAATACAAAATCAAAAAACAAACATTAATCATTAAACAATTTATCATGAAACAGAAATTCATTTTATTCATTGCATCCATCCTGATGATGCAGTTGGCTTATGGCCAGGAAAAGAAAAACCAGTCGAATTTGTATGAAACCCTGTACGCTGACAATGGTATTTCAGAAATAAGTATCCAGGGCAACATTGACCTTGTGCTTATCCAGGGATCACAGGACGATGTAAGCATCAAGGTAAAAGAAAACACTTTCCCACAGTTAACCCTTAAAATTGATGGTGAAACACTCATCATTTCTCCCCGTAATGTAAATGCTATCCAGGAAAGGATCATTGTCTATGTGACAATTAATGAACTGCGAAGACTCACGTTAATGGAGGATGCGTTTGCTACAACGAGAGGAAAACTATCCACGAAGTATTTGCAGGTAACGATCCTTGACAACGCAAAGATGCAGCTGGGAACGAAAGGAAGAGTAATTGTTGATACGCCGGATAATTACCAGGTGCTTAAAGAAAGCCAATACGTTTCAGCACAAGCAATCAAAAAATCATAAACGAATCTCATGCGGTGTATTGGTGGTGGCCCGGCGAAAGCCGGGCTTTTTCAATGGTCACCCGCTGTCAGTTGTCAGTTGTCGCTGGCGTATTAATGAATTTGGCTTCTATTGAGTTGGCAAGGCAATCGTTAGCTATATATTGAATCATGACAGCATCTCTTCAATTTTCTGACGCCGCTGACAACTGGCCACCAACAACTGGCAACTGAAATCAAGTGAAACCGGCATCAATCACGCCCTATGATAATCAGCCCGCCAATTCTTAATCAGTTTTTTTATTTCAATGGGCTGTAGCTTTTCATCGATTGCTTTTTGCGTCAATGCAACGAATTCTTCATCAGCTGCAAAGCGAAGCGCTATTAACTGGCGCAATGACACAGCGGGGCTGAGTCTTTTTCCTGTAATCATATAGTACCGCAGGTTTTCCTCAGCACGAATGGCCCTATCCTGAACGCGTAGAGCAAAAGAGCGACAATATAATGCTACACCGGTTGTTGCCAATGCCAATAAAAGAAACATCAATGCCATCAACTGAGCATTGCCTTGTGTTACAAAAAGCAAATAAATTGACGCCCCCAATAAAAGGAGGAGCGTACCAAGTATAACAAAATGAAACGCGGGAACAATGTGCCTGTGATTAGCGTAGGTTTGAGGAGTTCGTGGCATGGGGTTGTTTTGAGGGTAATTTAGTCGAAAAAACTGATGATAAATGGGAGTCTTGTCGGTTGTCAGCAGTTTACTACGGGTGACTGTTGCCAGTTGCCGGTGGCGTATTAATGAATTTGGCTTCCTGGTGGCTGGGTAGTCGTTCCCTATGAAACTGAATTTTGAAATATGACAGCTTCTTGCATTTTCAGACGCCGTTGACAACTGACAGCCGACAACTGGCAACCGGACTGGAAACCGGCAACTGACAACACATCAGCAAATACCCCACAATCCCATAATGGTTTCCACCTGAAAACACGTGTGTGTCGAAGAAATACTACAGGAAAACCACAGCATGGACTATCTATGCGCTTACACAAGATAACCATCTTTGCGACCGTATTGATCCGTACCCCTATGAACAACTGCTGCCAGGCAAACCATCCACTCACTACCGGAAAAATAGTGCCCGCTTATGCCTGGTTTTTTCCTGTATCACGGACCATCGCGTTGATAGCTCTCATTCTCTTTTTCTCCTCTTTTCTTTCTGTTGCACAGACTAATAAGAATTATTCCATTCAGGCAAATATAATCTACCATTTTACCAAGTACATCGACTGGCCACAAGCCAAAAAGACCGGTGATTTCATCATTGGGGTGGTAGGCGACTCCCCCATTTATGAAGCCTTAAAGGAAAGCATTAGTCACAAACTCGTCAATGGAAGAAAGATCGTGATCAAGAAATACTCGTCATCTGACATTTTTGATTGTCATATCCTGTTCATCAGCGAAGATGAAAGCAGGTACATAAAAAAGATCAGTGCACAAACGCAAAACTCAGCCACACTCCTTGTTTCTGAAGAGGAAGGACTCGCAAAAAAAGGCTCTTGCATAAACTTTATTGTTGTAAATCAACACCTGAAGCTGGAAATAAACAAACGAAATATACAACAACGCAAGCTCGAAATTGCGACAGAACTACTGCAACTTGGAACTGAAGTAAAATAGAACAACCACCAACCATGAGAACCAAAAATTACAAATCCACCCTTCTTCTGATTGCATTTTCGTTTGCAACAGGAATAAGCAGTGCACAGGAAGACTCTGCCAGGCATTATGATGGTCTAAGCCTGAAAGACCTGCTGGAAATGAAAATTGTTTCCGTATCCAAGAACCCGGAATTTCTTTTCGATGCAGCGCTATCAGCGTCAGTCATCACCAAAGAAGAAATTCAGCGAACTGGATGTACTTCAATTATGGAGGCATTGCGACTGGTGCCCGGAATCATCGTGAGGCAACAAACCAATGGCAATTACGACATTCACTTACGCGGGATGGACAATATTCCACTCAATGCGTCATTTGACATTGCATCAACCACCACTCTTGTAATGATCAATAATCGCCCGATCTACAGCTACCTCCGTGGAGGAACGTTTTGGGAGACTTTACCCGTTGACATAAATGATGTGGAAAAGATTGAAGTGGTGAGAGGACCAGCAGGGGCGCTGTATGGTCCGAATGCCGTGAACGGCGTGATCAACATTATCACGCGCAAACCAATTAACGAAGGACTTTATCTAATTGCTAACGCTCAGCAGGGAAGTGGCCGCAGTATTATTAATAATTTCTCTGCAGGAATTAAAAAGAATGAATGGAGCGCCATTTTATCAGGAAACTATCAACGTCGTGACAGGAGCCAGCTGTCATACTTTGAATTTTCAAGAAATGACTGGTTCGAACAGCCTGCTTACTTTCTCAATTTTAATGGTGATACGGTGAGAAATGTAAAGCAGCGGAATCCTTATACCTCCCTGGCTATGGAAAAATATGCAGGGAATATTTTTCTAACCTATTCACCCAATAGTAATACGAACATTGATGTAAGCGCGGGTGGCCAGCATTCATTAGTACAGAAGGTGTCTGCAGAGAATGAGGTCACACCTTTATCAACTGCTTTGTCGAATACAAATTATATCGATGTCAGAATAAAACTTGGCCAATTCACAGGGCAAGTTTCCCACCATTTCGGGAGCCAGGTGGTTGACCATGACCCGGGTAATAAGTTCGACTTCAGCACTGCTGACGCAAACATGGAATACCATATTTCGCTCGGAAAATTTTCCGTAAAACCCGGGATTAGTTACAGGAAGGCCGTGTATGATGACACCAAATATTCCGACCTGGCTCATAAAGCCGGAATTTTTAACGGAAGGGGAGTAATTACTACAATGACTGCATCGCTAAGGAGCGAAATGGAACTGATAGAAAATAAAGTAAAACTAATCGGTGCAATTGCGGCTGATAAATTTAATCACCCGGCTAAAGTTTATCTGGCCAGCCAACTTGCCGCCACCTACAAATTAAACAAAGACAACTTACTGAGAGTAGTGTTTTCACAAGCTCCGCGTTCTTCCAACATTTTTGATACCTATGTTGACCAGACAATCGCCTATTATCCTTCAGGATTTCAGCAATTTACCAGGATGGGGCTGTGGGGAAACAAGGATCTGAAGTTACTTACATCTTCCATGATGGAGATCGGCTACAGGGCGAGAATCAGCAGGAGATTGAACATTGATGCTGAAATTTTCAATATTCGTTCAAAAAATACCAACTTACTTGTTACCTCAGCACCTTATACAAGGATGGAAGGCGATAACCAGGTAACAGAGATCCCCATCATCGCAACCAACCTTCCACTGCGCTTTCAACAACTAGGAATAACTGTATCGATGGGATATAGCACGAATAAGATACAGGTAAAGCCTTTCATCACGGTTCAAAGAAGCCGTGTGAAGGATTATGCGCCCTATCATAACACAGAAGATGCAGGTATGGGGGCCGGTAACATTAACTCCGGACTGGGAACGGAAATCACGCACAAGAGCACACCCGCAGTATTTGGAGGAATGTCATTCAACTTTGTACCAACCTCAAGAATAAACGTGAACCTGAATAGCTATTATTTCAGTAACCAGACCTATAGTCATCTTAGTAATGTGTTATTCAATGACGGGGTAAGAGGGACTGACCGTGTAGATGGAAAGTTCGTCATCAATGCAAGCGTATCGTATGAACCGATCAGGGACCTGCATCTTTTTATAAGTGCGAAGAATCTCCTTAATGACAAATCGCGGGAGTATTTCAAATCAGATGAGGTGCCATTCATGATGCTGGGTGGATTGAGCTACGAATTCAAATAGGATAAAGAAAAAATGGTGAATCTACTTCAAATAAGCATAAAACGAAGAATATACCTGAGCTTCACGCTACTGGTTATTCTTTTCATGCTTGGTGGATTCATTACGATACTTACGCTTTATAACAACAGGAAACTATCCACGCGCCTATCGAATGTGATAAATCCTTCTCTTGAGACGATGGATGAATTTCAAAGAATGTTGGTTGAATCGAAAATGTTTACCACCAACTGGGTGTTTCTTCGCAGCAAGGAGGAAGACAAATTGAGTCTTAAAAATATTCACGAGCATGGATATTACCACCTCAAACAAAAACTTAAAACCTATAGCCGGAACTGGACCCAACAAAATTGGGTTGATACGTTATCTGATCTGAATAAAGGCTTCGAAGAACTAATGATGATTGAGCGACAGATCATGTCATCCCTGCAGACTTTTTCGGATTATGATGACCCGGTAAAGAAATTGGAAGCAGAGCGATTAGTGGAAGAGGAAGTGTTACCGAGAAGTGAGGCGCTGTTAACGAAGCTTAAGGCATTGAGTGGAAGAGGACATGAAATAAGGAGAAGAGAACAGCTTCAACTGGATGATTCTTCCAGAAAGCTGACCTCATTCCTTATTTTCATTGCCATTGCGGTAATCGTGGCCGGCGCACTCCTGTCGTTATACCTTAGCAATGTGATCCTGGGTCCCATACAGAAAATCAAACGTATTGTGAATGACCTGGGTAAGGGAATAACAAGGAGATTGGAGAATCCGGGGCAGGACCATGAAATTGGCCAAATGGTAGCCTCAGTTAACCATCTCTCAGAAAAGCTGGAAGCAACGGCCATCTTTGCGAGCGAAGTAGGTGCGAGAAACTTCAATATGCCTTATTCACCGTTGAGCGATGAGGATACACTGGGGAAGTCACTCATCGCCATGCGTGACAACCTTCGAACAAGTGAATTGAATCTTGAACAGCAACGCAGGGAACTGGAAAGGAAGAATCGCGAGTTGGAACAATTTGCCTACGTGGCGTCACATGATTTGCAGGAGCCCTTGCGGACCACATCAAGCTTCGTGGAATTATTGCACAAACAATACAAAAACCAACTGGAAGGCAACGCTGATAAATACCTGGATTACATATTGCAATCATCTAACCGCATGAAGGTACTGATCACTGACCTGCTGGAATATTCACGAATTGGAAGCGAGAAAGAACTAAAGCGCGTGGATTGCAATACCATCATGGCAGAAGTGATAGTTGACCTAAAACAATCAATAACTGAAACGGGGGCTTTTGTATTAAACGGGCCATTGCCCGTGGTGCAGGGGTTTCCTACTGAAATCAAGCAGTTATTTCATAACCTGGTATACAACGCAATAAAGTTTCGCAAGAAGGGAAATTGCCCATATATAAAGATTGCTGCGGAAAAAAATGGACAAAACTGGTTGTTTTCTGTAGCAGATAATGGGATAGGAATAGCGAGAGAACATTTTGACAGGATATTCATAATATTTCAGCGATTACATACAAGAAATGAATATCCAGGCTCAGGAATTGGTTTATCTCACTGCAAAAAGATAGTTGAATTGCATAAAGGAAGGATCTGGCTTGAGTCAGAACCGGGTTATGGTACGACTTTTTATTTTACAATACCTGATAAAAACAAAAACAAATGAATAAGAAAGTGAATTGTGTGCTGGTTATTGATGATGATGAGCCTACAAATTTTCTCACCCGTATGATACTTGAAGAATCAGGTTGGGTGAATCATATACGCATAGCGCAAAATGGCCCGGAGGCGCTGGAGTACCTCTCGAAGAGTGAAATTGAAGGAGCAGACCCTATTAACTTTCCGAGCCCCGATCTTATCCTACTTGACATTAATATGCCGGCGATGGATGGTTGGGAATTCCTGGAAGAGTACCGTAAACTGGGTGTAGATGATCGTATTATCATCGTGATGCTAACAACTTCATTGTTTCCTGAAGACAAGAAGAAAGCAGAGAGAATGGAGGAGATATCAGGTTTTGAAAACAAACCGCTTACAACCGAGAAGTTCAGGAGTATTCTGGAATCCTATTTTACAAATAAGGCAAAGACGACCTTACTATGAGGAATTTCGAATGGGGAATTGGGAATTGGGAATTGGAATTTATGGGTTGTTAAACGTCATAGGAAACCCTGCTTTTTTTCAAGATAGGTATCTTCGATCTTTTAGCAACCCACAAATTCCAATTCCTAATTCCCAACTCCAAGTTCCCTATTCCAATTCCACATCCAGAATTCCCAATTCCAGACAGACAGCCGGTCAGCTCGCTATTTATTCACCTCATTTTTCTTATTCATTTCCCCATTATCAACATACAACCGCTGAGTTGGATACGCGAACCTGATTTCATCATGCCTGAATGATTCGAAAATGGCGAGATTTATTCGCTCCTGTATGTCCATGTACACATTGAAATCTGCGCTGAGAATATTGTAAACTACAACAAAGTCGAGGCTGAAGTCGCCAAAACTTCCAAAATGCGCACGATCAAATTGCGTGAGTTTTTCTGACTCAATAATCTTTCTCACTGTTGCAGGAATGGTCTTCAGTTTTTCAGGTGTATTTTCATAAGCCACTTTAAAAACGAATTCTATCCTCCTTTTTTGCATTCGCTTGTAGTTCTGAATACGTGAGCTGGTCAGGTCAGTGTTTGACATAATGATCTGCTCTCCGCTAAGAGCCCGAATCTTGGTTGATTTAATGCCGACGTATTCTACGCTGCCCATTTTGTCATCCACAATGATAAAATCGCCGATCTCAAAGGGTTTGTCAAAGAAAATCACCAGGTAATTAAAAAGGTCGCCCAGGATGGTTTGTGCTGCAAGCGCAATTGCAATACCGCCGATACCCAGGCCGGCAACAATGGTGGTTATGTCATACCCTAAATTGTCAATGAGAAAGATGATTCCAAGTAACCAGAGTATGATTTGCACGATTGCAAGGATACCTTTCGCCTGCCTGGCGTGTAATTCATCCCCTGCCCGGGCTTTAGCGAAGCGCATGACGAAAAAGTTCAGGAAAATTGAAATCGCCCGGATTATAAAGAAGATGACGACCGCAAGTATGGCGACATGAATAATGCGCGTAACCTGGGGTGAAACCACGAGGTATCGGTAACCGGCATAAAAAGAAAAGATAAATGCAAGCGGGATGAGCGACTTATCAATCACCGTGATTATAACATCATCGAAAGTGCTTTTCGTCTTTTCAGTCAGCTTTTTTAACCTGAACACAACAATCTTCTGAATTACTTTAGCAACAAGGAATAATCCCAGTGTGATACCCAGGGCAACGAGCCAGCTTTCTACTGTATTTCCAAAAATGACGTTATTCAAAAAAGAATCCATAGTAAAAATTATGGTTGTGGAGGTACAAGAACCATGCAAAAGAGTGGATGAAAGACGGAAGAAAATCCTATCGCGATAATCGATTAATCCGGCGAATTGGAGGATGAGGTGTTTAATGCGCTATTAATAAGAAAGGAGGCTCTACCAATTGCGTGTGAAAAATTATCAGTGACGTTTGCTTTCCCAATGGCGAACAATAATCTTGCGCTCTTAAGCTCTTCCAATACCTGGGTACTGGAGACTTCAGAAAGAATAAGCCTGGTGCCTAGTTGTTTTGCCTCCTGGTGTACCTCCTTAAGGGTTCGAATGCCTGTAGCATCAATAATAGGCACTTTTGCCATTCTGAGAATTAGTACCCGGGGAGGCTTTTCAATTAGTTTAAGCGCATCCTTAAATTTATAGGCCGCCCCAAAAAACAAGGGACCTGTAATTTCAAATACTTCCACGCCGTCAGGAAGCTCATATCCAATTTTATCCTCCTTTTCATCATCTGCAGGTGCCAATGCGGCTACGTTTACGCTTGTAAACTGAATCATCTTTCTCGTGAATAGGAAGGCGGCAAGCACCATTCCAACCTCGATGGCAACAGTAAGGTCAATGAGTACGGTTAGGAAAAAAGTGGTTAGCAGCACGGCTGTATCGCTTTTAGGTCCTCGCAATACGCTTCTGAAGTTTTTCCATTCGCTCATATTATATGCGACCACTACCAGGATGCCAGCGAGCGTAGGCATTGGAATGAGGGCTGCAAGGTGGCCAAAGAATAATAGGATCAGCAAAAGTGTAATGGCATGAATTATTCCGGCAACGGGAGTTCTTCCTCCATTTTTTATGTTGGTAACAGTTCGTGCAATAGCGCCGGTTGCAGGGATTCCGCCAAAAAGTGCGGAAGATATATTAGCAGTTCCCTGGGCGATCAGTTCCACATTTGATTTATGACTTCCGCGAATCATTCCGTCAGCTACCACAGCTGATAGCAGGGATTCAATTCCACCCAGGATAGCGATTGTTATGGCTGGCTGGATGAGATCCCTGATCGTGCTCCATTCGATTGTGGGAAAGACCGGGGCCGGCAGTGAGGAAGAAATACTGCCGAACCGGCTTCCAATGGTTTCCACAGGTAAATGAAATACTAAGGTTGCAACTGTGGTGACAAGGATGGCAACCAGGGATCCGGGAATTTTTTGGGTAACACGGGGCCAGGAGAATATGATGACAACGGTGGCGAGGCCAATCAGTGGAGAATACAGGTTTATGGAATCAAAATGAGAAAAATATGCCGCCCATTTTTCAAGGAAATCAGCAGGCACAGCACCCATTTGCATTCCAAAGAAATCCTTTATCTGAGAAGAAAAAATCACTAATGCTATTCCGCTGGTAAAACCTACGATCAATGGGTATGGAATGAATTTAATCACTGAACCGAGCCTGGCCAGGCCCATCAGAATAAGAAGAATACCGGCCATAAAGGTTGCGATGATGAGCCCGTTGATCCCGTGGAGTTGCACTATTCCATAAACGATCACTATGAATGCGCCTGTGGGTCCTCCAATCTGAACGCGGCTGCCCCCCAGTGCTGAAATCACGAATCCGCCAATCACGGCAGTGATGAGGCCTTTCTCAGGAGAAACGCCTGAGGCAATGCCAAATGCAATGGCCAGGGGTAGTGCAACGATACCGACAATGATTCCGGCTAAAAGATCTTTAATGAACTGTTGCTTTGAATAATTGCTGAGTGTATCGAAGATTTTTGGCCTGAACATAAATTACAGATGATCGCTAACCGTAGGCGAAAGGCTTCGCTTTAATTTATTGAATTGTATCCTGGCCATTTTGATATTGCTCCATTGCTCGGCCGTTTTGAATAATGGATTGCATTGGTCGAGAAGATAGATCATGCGCTTAACAAATGTTTCAATGAAAACGGGATCCACTCTGCCTGCGCGCATACCTTCGATTGCCGTATCGATACAAAGCCTGACTTCTCCCTGGGATCGTGCAAGCAGAATTTTTTTAACGAGTTTGGCGGAATAGTCGTCGATAGTTGTTTTCATAAATTCAGTTTTACCGCTTACGGCACAAAGTTCATGCTTTTATCCAAAATTTTAGTTGCCCATCTGCTTCGGAACCCACCTCGTGGAAACAAGGTGGAATTTCATCTTCCAGGCTATGATAGGTAGCCAGTCGTGTACCCGCGCGCACCTGCTCCAATTGCTTAAACAGGTATCGATTGTAATAATTATATAATTCCCCGGAATAGGCTATCGTATCGTCAATTTTATCAGTTCCCGATAAATTTTCATAAAAAGAATTGAAGAAATAGAAATGATCATAATGGCGAAAATTCAACTGTGTGAAATTGCCGTGTATGAAACGCACGTTATTTAATTGGAGATTTTCCCTGACTATTTCTGCTTTTTCCACGAGATTCTTACGTTGTTCCACTCCATGGTATTCGGCCAATGGCATGAAATGAGCGGCACCGAGGCAAAATTTACCTACACCGCTACCTATATCGAGAATGCGAACGTGCTTTTCTGCTGCGAGGAATTGCGCGGCTTTTCGGGCAATTGACAAAGGTGTCCAATGCCGCTTAGCCAGGAGGCGGATTTCCGGTGAATACAAATTGTTGAACTGATCGTCAGTAACGAACCATTGATTAAATTGCCCTCTTCTCTCCAAAACTTTAACCATCATTTTATTTTAGATACTTGTTAGTGCTCATAGTACGATATTGTTGAGGTAGCAACAGGCCTTTTCTTTCATAGGGCTGGGTGAGGGAAATTAGACCGATCCATCCTGCGCCTTCTGCCTGCTGCAGCAAAATTTCTGATTTACCTTCTTTCAAAAGATCATTAAATGAAATCAGCCGGCCGTCGGCAGGCATGTTGACATGAATCTGGTAATCGTCATAATAAATAGTAGCAATTGCCTGTCCTTTAGACAACAAGGCGCCAGTTTCAGCGAACTGCATTCTTTCTATTACTTTAATTCCTTTTAATTTGAAGTTGCAAATGCCCACGTAGGCAACGGAACCCTGGAAGTTGATCCATTCGTGATCAGAGGTGAAATAAAGATCTTTTGCGTGGTTACGCTCTATCATCCTGCAAAATTACTGAGCAACAGTGTTCGTTGAGGTAAACGTTGTCAATAGAAAAAGTGAGAATTATCAATTTTTGTCTTATATCGGTAGTCAATAGTCGTAGCTCGATGATCGTTGGTCGATGGCGGCTTATTCGGTGGCTGAGTTTTTTACAGGTTGCTCGATAGTCGTTGCTCGATGGTCG
>Ga0196972_1000420_pt1 | contig 22887 bp, 19 predicted proteins | sample S1v_2013CmetaG_FD_148618 | JGI IMG/M metagenome (GOLD analysis project Ga0196972, IMG submission 148618) | Soil microbial communities from Anza Borrego desert, Southern California, United States - S1+v_20-13C | ecosystem: Environmental > Terrestrial > Soil > Desert | place: USA: California...
AGTGGCGCCTTTATGCCGGAAATCCGGTGGCGCCATTACGGCGAAAATTTGCTGGCTCCTTTACGCCGAAAACGAAATGGCTCCATATGGGCGAAAATTCACATAGCCCCGCTTGTCATAGCGCGTGGCCACGGCGCGGAAGTCCTTGAGTCGATTAATGGCGCGCTCGACGACATTGCGGCCCTTGTAGGCTTGAGGATCGAACACTGGCGGGCAACCGCCTTTGCTGCCGCGACGATGACGATGTGCCTTGGCGTCCTGACGCTCCGGGCAGATGCAACGAATGCCGCGTCGCTGAATCAGCTGGCGTGGCTTGCGGGCACCGTAAGCGCGATCGACACGCAAGCGCGTAGGCCGCTTCTTGGGGCGCCCTGGTCCTCGCCGCGGAACGGCAATGGCATCGAGCACCGGTTCGATTTGCGTGACATCGGCACATTGACCTGCTGTCACGACGACCGATAAGGGGCGGGCACGGCCGTCGACGCACAGATGGATCTTGGTGGTACGCCCGCCGCGTGACCGACCCAGCCACTCGTCTTTCAAGGCCCCCTTTTTTCGGCGCGGGGCGCGGATTTCCGGGCGCCGGCCGCACTGCGATGGGCTTTGATATGGGTGGCATCGAGCGCGGCGCCGTCCCAGTCGATCTGGCCGGCAGCGTCGGCCTGCGCTTGCAACACCTTGAGCAGGCGGTCCCAAGTGCCGTCGCGCGACCAGCGCACGAAGCGGTCGTAGCAGGTTTGCCAGGGGCCATAGCGCGCCGGCACGTCACGCCAAGGCGCACCGGTGCGTTGGCGCCAGATGATGCCATTGATGACGCGGCGGTGCTCGGTGTAGGCATGGCCACGGTGCGGATCAGGAGGAAGATGCGGTTCGAGTTGCCGCCATTGCTTCTCGGATAAATCGGTTCGGCTCATGGCCATATGATTTATCCAAAATGCTATGGTTCAGTCAGACAGACCCTAGCCGGAACGTGCGTCATTCCTTGCCGCCCCCCATGCCAGAAATGCGAGGCCCGCTGCCGCTGAGCAGACCGATGCCGCAAAGATTCCCAGCTTCGCGCTATCGAGCTGGTTTGCATTGAAGGCCAAGTTGGCGATGAACAGTGCCATCGTAAAACCTATTCCAGCAAGCAGGCCACCTCCGGCGATTAGCCTCCAACCAAGATCCAACGGACGTATCGCAATTCCCGAGCGCACTGCCAACCAGCTGAATACCAGAATACCGACTGGCTTGCCTGCGGCGAACCCGATGAATACGGCCAGCGTGACGGAGTCTTCTACTTCACTGACGGACAGCGGCAATCCCGCATTGGCGAAAGCAAAGAGTGGCATGACGGCAAAGCCGACCCAAGGATGCAACGCAATCTCCAGCCGTTCCACCGGCGACAGCGTCTCACGCGCCGCGACCTCTGCTCTCTGCAATGTTTCCCGATCCCTTGTATCGCCACTGTCCTCTTCATCAGAGGGATGTGCGACGACTTGGTCCAATATGGCGTATAGGCGCTTATCGTTGACCCATCTGCGGGCCGGGGTCATCAAACCGAGTATCACACCGGTGACCGTTGCATGGATGCCGGATGCATCCACGGTAAGCCAAATCAAGCCGCCGGCCAGGAAGTAGATCGGAAAGCCCCGGAAGCCGACCAGTGCCATGGCACGGACAACGGCAACGCCGAGCGCACCCAATGCAAGCGCGCCCCAGGCAATGTGGCTGCTATAACCAATGGCCACGACAAGAATGGCGCCAACGTCGTCAACGATCGCAAGCGACAGCATGAACACGCGCAAGCTATGAGGTATGCGCGATCCCAGAAGCGCCAGGCAGCCGATGACAAACGCCGTGTCGGTCGCCATGACTGTGCCCCAACCATGCTGGCCGGGCTGATTCCATTGCAGCACCAGATATAACGCTGCAGGCACGAGCATACCGCCGGTAGCAGCGGCAATGGAAAGTGCAGCCATGCGTGGATTGTTGAGTTCGCCCAGAACGATTTCTCGCTTGAGCTCCAGGGCGACCAGGAAGAAAAACAGTGTCATCAATGCGTCATTGATCCACTCTTTCAACGAGCGTACGTACTCCAATGAGCCGATTTGGAAGCCGATGGGCGTTTCCCAAGCTTCAAAGTAAAAATGCCCCCATGGGCTATTGGATAGAACGACAGCTGCGATCGTAAACAGCAGAAGAGTCGCGCCGCCAGCAGCCTCGATGTGGAAGAACCGTGAAAACGGTTCTTTCAGGCGATCGCCGAATTCCTTCGGCAGCTGAATGAGATCTTTGTCGGTTTGCCGATTTTCGGTCATGGCGAGGGGATCCAGAGTCTTCTAGCGAAATCCTGTTCTTCCCATAGCGAATCCTCTTGGCAAGCAGGAGCTACGGGGCGCTCACGCGCTCAGAACCTGTCTGACTTATTCTTTCTGCAGTAAAGGAGGCGATATAAATCGCAATCAAATCCGAGGTGGCTTTAAAGATGCTGCTGGTAAGGTCCAACGGAAATTCGGCGAATTTTTTGGAAATGAACAGCAAGGGGTCCAAGGGACGGAAACGCGAGCCGAAGGTAAAACCCAAAAGACAGCCGGCAACATAACCGACACCTTAGAAAACGCGGCAGATAACGTGAAAGAAACCTTTAGAAAGAAAAATAATCAAGGCAACACTCATTTGCTATAGGTGGCGGGTGATCCTGCCGCTTTCATTTCGCAAATATGGACGTTGTCATTTGCCTCCGCAACAAAGCAAAGGCGATATGCCATTCGACAAACCAAGAATTCATCATGTGATGCTAGGACATCACGAAAGAGTCAGCCAGGTATTTGGGGGAGTGACCAAGCGTACGCAATCGCAGGCGGAAGAATTCGCCAGCAGTATCAGCCACGGAATCGGGCTTATTGCGACGCTTGCCGGCACGCCGATTCTTACTGTGCAAGCCGTAAAACAAGGCGATGCCGGCATCGTCGTCGCCATGAGTTTGTTTTCAGCAAGCATGATTATTCTTTACTTGGCGTCAACACTCTATCACGCCTTACCTGTCGGAAAAGCAAAACGTGTCTTTCGGATCATCGAGCATTCCGCGATTCACCTCTTAATTGCAGGCACTTATACGCCCTTTACGCTTGGTGTGCTTCGCGGTGCCTGGGGTTGGTCGCTTTTCGTGGCTGTATGGTCGTTGGCTGTGATCGGAATACTTTTGAAGGCAACCGGAAGAGAGGCGAATCCTTTTCTTTCTGCAAGCCTTTATTTGTTAATGGGATGGCTTGTGATTGTCGCGATCCAGCCTATGTTGGAAAAGGTGCCTGCCGAAGGCTTGCTTCTTATATGCGCAGGAGGTTTGTCGTACACAATCGGCGTCTTGTTTTTTGCGTTGGATTCGAAGCTTAAGTACGGACACCTTATCTGGCATTTGTTTGTTTTGGCCGGCACCGCATTCCATTACTTCGCCATACTGTGGTACGCACGATGATTCTGTTTTGCATTCTTTCCTGCGTGTTAGCGTACTGCAAGACAACTCATTGAATAGGTGGTGACTTGAGCGTGTGAAATTCGGATAGCCAAATACAAGTAGCACAAGACAAGGCGAATCAGTACAGTAAGTCGCTACGAAAGCCAGTCTATAAGCCAATTCATCGCAGGTATGTCGGCATCCACCACACAATGCCAGATCGGATTATTTCGGCGACTCCTTCCAACCAGCGTTGCTACCATTGGAGCTTGCCAGCAGGCCGCGCCGTGTAGTGTGTGGCGCCTATTATTCTGCGATATCGGATAGCTTCGCTTCAGCGGATATCTGAAGCAAACAAGTGCTCCTATAGCCTGATTTTTGAATTTCACTGGGGTTCTGTACGCATACTATTGGGGGCGGACATGAAACGCTTGTTTCTATTTTTCTTTGCAGCCTTTCTGGTCCTGTGGAACCAAGCATATGGACAAATCTTTCCTTCTTCGGACAATGATGAGGGAAGAAAGCCGAAGGAACCTCTCACGTCCGGTGCAATTATCATGCCCGGCACGAGCGATCATGGCATTGAAAAGACGCCGCCGGAAAGCTCGGACTCGCATTCGGCACACCAGCCGCCGGCGCAGACTGATACAGGCATTCTCAACACGCCGTCGACGTCTCCTGGATCATCCCCACACAACGTACAGCCGAAAAAGAAATTTAGCCCGCGTGAAAATCGCAACGTCAATAAGACCGCGCGCGACAAAATTGCACCAGGAAGATCTACCCAAGACAGCTGCCGTGGCTCCGCCACTGACTGCAAGCAGAGCTCAGGGCGTTAAGAAAAGCAGACTTCCTCTTTACGGCCTTTTCTTTCAAACATTCTGTGCTTTCACAGTTACTCGACATGCTTAGGGATGAAACTGCAGCTCGTAAAGGAACGCCACGAGATTGCGGCGACTACTTTCTCTGAATATCTCTTGAACTCAGGACTGACCGCTCCTGGTCGACTTCTCTAATTCTCACCACAAGAAGAACCGGCCCAGGCCGTGTAAAAACGCGAGATTTGCTGGGTCGTGCAGTGTATTGCCGAGCGCCTGCAAGCGAGGGCGAGTGTGGCAGTGTTAACGGCGAGCTCGACGGCGTGACGAAGTGAAGCGCAAATGGGCCTTACTCCCGCATCACCCTTATCAACGAGGCTATCGTCACGATATGCATCACCCGCTTCATGTTGTAGGCCAGCACATGCAAGTTCATCTCCGTGCTGACCGATCGTCAGCACCTGGGATGACCGGATCGCTGGCATGGAAGCGTTGATCCGGTGGTTGCCGAAAGAGCAGCGCGCCATAGGGCCGGCGGAATTCATTCCGATCGCCGAAACTAGCGGACTGATCAATAGTCTTGGCGAATGGGTCATGTGCGAGGCATGCCGACAGCATGAAACCTGGCGCAGCGAAGGTTGGCCGACGCTGCGCATCGCCGTCAATGTGTCGCCGGTCGAATTCCGTTCGAAAGATTTCCTGGTGCAGGTGCAGCGCTTGGTGCACGATTCCGGCATCGATCCGACCTGTCTGGAATTGGAGCTGACCGAAGGCATGATCATGCGGCATGTCGAAGAGGCCTCGAAGACCATCGGCAAATTAAAGGACCTGGGCGTCAGGATTTCTCTCGATGATTTCGGCACTGGATATTCGAGCTTGAGCCATTTGTCGATGCTGCCGATCGACAAGATCAAGGTGGATCGCTCCTTCATTTACAACATCGAACGCAGCGATCGTTCATTGGCTATTATCGAGGCCATGATTGTGTTGGCCAAGAAATTGGGCGTGCAAGTGGTCGCGGAAGGTATCAAGTCGAGCGATGCCTTGGATTTGTTGCGCGATCGCGGCTGCGATCTCGGGCAAGGCTACCTGCTCAGCAAACCGCTGCCGGTGACATCGGTGAGCGGCTGGATCAAGAGCCAGCATGGACATTGATTGGTTGCCGACACGAGGTCAACGTCGGGCTCACGCGAGTTGTCGCGTGCACTGGTCGAAGGACAGACAATAGGCCGGCCGAAAGGAGGCGCGACGGTCCCCCATGAGCGCGCGCAACTCCTCCAGGCTCATGCCGGTGGCTTGCTGCAACATCAGCGCGATCGTTGCGCTGACCGGCGTGTGGCCGGAACGGATGTTGCGGATGACGGTGCGCGCCAGCTTCAAGTGCAGCGCCAGGGCGCCGTCGCTGTGCACGCCGAGGCGCAGCATGATGGTGTCGAACAAAAGATTGGGATCGTAGGTGTGCGGTACAGCGTGATGCGTCATCAGTGAAACAGGTGTCAGGTTGAAAACGGCGCGTAGTATGCCGCATCATGGTTCCGCCCGATGGGCAAGGTGGCTTGTCCATGTCGCCCATCAAACTTTCGTGAAATAGTTGGCCAGACCCGTACGGCAGAAAACACGATTCATCTCACAATGCAAAATGATGCTGCTTTGATTTTTGGCAAAACTAAGAAAGCTTTCAGAATCATGCCTTTAAGCAAAGTTATTGAAAGTTATCCACATTGTTATCCACCAAGTTTGTGTGTAACTGCCTATCTCTCTGCGAGCCCGGTGCTACTCGCTGTGGACGCCTTAATTCGGGGAAAATCGTACGCTGCGGTATAGCGACTAAACTTTCGCCGACGAAAGTCCTCGTTTTCCCGTATTGGAAAGGCGGTCGGAGCATCGTCTGAGGAAGGGTAAGCAGACTATGTTTTACGCCGCAAGAGTGCCAATGCTGCGTTGTCCTCGAACTGACCCGCTTCCTCAATATAGCCCTGTACAGTACCGTCGTGGCGCCAACCGCCTTGGCGCTTGATCTCGCGAAAGTCGGCGCCGGCACGGTGAGCGCTTGTCGCCATGCCACGACGCAGGCTGTGGCTCGATAGGTGTGGCACGTAATCCAGGCCAACCAGTTTTGCGCAGTCCTCCAGGATCGCGTTGACGCTGGCCGCGTGCAGCGCCTCGGTACCGATCGCGTTCCACTTGCTGATCGACCGGAACACCGGCCCGGACGTGATATCGGCGACATCAAGCCAGACGCGCAAGGCCGTGGCTGGACAGCACGGGCCGTCGCCGTAGGGAATCGCCTTGACGATGCCTTGACCTTCCTGGTCGGTTTTCGAGCGCGGCAAGGTGATGACGATACCGTCCGCCTCCCAGGCGACATGAGTCACGTCAAGGCTGACCAGTTCGCTGCGCCGGAAGCCACCGAAGAAGCCGATTTGCAGCAGCGCATTGTCACGCAAGCCTTTCAGTGTCGAGAGGCCGGCCAGATGTGCCGCGATCCGCTCAAGGTCTTCGACCGGCATGGCTTTGGCTTTCTTTTTCGGCTTGCCATGGATGCGCGCGATGCCGGCGAGCGTCTTACGCACGGTCGGCGTCGCGGCCGGATCGGCAAAGCCCTGATGGATGTGCCATTGCGACAGCGCCGTCAGGCGCAGCGCCAGCGTGCGCGGGTTCAGCGAGCCGGCATACGCCAGCAGGTAGCGGATGATCGTCGCTTCGTCGCACGGCAACACGCCACTCCAAGACTGGAAGTGGCGGATCGCCGAGCGGTAGGTGCGGCGGGTATTGTCAGACGTGGCGGCGGTCAGGAAGGCCCGGTGTCGGGCTATCAGCTCGGGATCGACAGGTGTACCGACGTTACGCAATGTGAGAGGCGTCCCGGGATTCGCAGGGTTTTCCGGAAGCTCGGTGGCATCATCTAGTGGCATAGTTTGTCGCTCCGAAGCGGCTTTTGTACTGGCGATTACGCAGCATAGCATGGCTGCATGCGATCTAACACGCGACAAACAACCTTATCGCGTATTAAATTCGCCGAGATTTTCCAATCATTATTTCGTTATTTATCGTAATATTACATATAACGTAATTCGTTACTTTATTTGAGCGAGACTTGACCATGGCCCGTCCCGGCATCCTTTATTCCGACGTCGCCCGCGCCGCCGCCCAACTCGCGGCCGCCGGCACGACTCCAACTGTCGATGGCGTGCGCGAGGCCCTCGGCAGCACCGGCAGCAAGAGCACGATCGCGCCGCTCTTGAAGCGCTGGAAGACCGAGCAGCAGGAGACGGTTGCAGCAGCCGAGGCTGGTTTGCCGGCGTCGCTGCTGCAAGCCGTCAAGGGCCTGCACGACCACATGCAGAGCGAGTTCACGCAGCGCCTCGAACAGGCACAGCAGGCGCATGACGAAGTGCTGCGTGCTGCCGCCGAGCGTCAAGAGAAACTGCGCGCCGAACACCAGGCACTCGTAGAGGCTCATGCGGCGCTGTCCACGGAGCTGGAGCGGACCCGAGCCGCACTCGCGCAGCTGCAGGCGACCCATCACGCCCAGAGCGTGCGGCTGGCCACAATCGAGACGGAAAACGCCGGCCTGCAGCAGCGACTCGCCGATCGGGCGACCGAGGTGGAGACGCTCGACCGCCAGCTGTCGCAGGCGCGCGCCCAGTTCGAGCACTACCAGGAAGCGACCGCCGCGCAGCGGGCCGAGGAGCGGCAAGGATACGAGCAGCGCATCGCGCGCCTCGAGCAGGATTTAACAAGCGCCCAGCGTCACATCGCTGTCCAGCAAACGACGCTCGACCAACAGGAAGTGAAGATGGCGCATCTGACCACCGACGTGACGAACCTGCGGCAGACGTTACGGCAGGCGCAGGAAACCGTGACGGAAGAGCGATCGGCGCGGGAGCGCCTCACCGCCCGGCTCGAGGAGACGGCATTAGCGAAAGACAGCTTGGCGGCGCACCTCGCGGCGGCCCAGCAGCAGTTGACGGATGCGCGCAGCACACTGGCCGCCAAGGAGCGCGAGGCTGCCATGCTGGCCGAACAAGTGCGGCGCGCCGAGATGCGCATCGAGGGGCTTGCCGAAGAAAAGCACGCGTGGCTGCAAGAACGCGCCGTGTTACTGGAACAAGTCAGCCGTGTTGCGTCGGCTAGTCCCGATACGACTTCGTCAGTCGACCGGTCGGCGTAACGATGCCCGCCTCAATCGCCAACCGCACACCAAGCGCCGGATTGCGCTTGATTTCCTGCGCGATATCGTAGAGCGGACTGCGCTGCGGCGCCGTGCCCGGTTGCACGCGGACCGTCGACGTTTTTCCTTTCCGGTCTGGACGAGCTTTGCCGGGTGTCGAGGACATCAGTGCCGCTCCTGGCGGTTGAGCCACCACGCCGCGAATGCCGCGAGATCGGCATGCTGCGAATGTGCCCATGCCAAACCATCGCCGGCATTCGGTGAGCCGTTCGGTTCGCGCAGCACGAGCGCCGCATGGATCTGTGCGGGAATGCCGCGCAGGTACGGCAAGAAGTCGTCGACGAAGGCGACCGGTTTGAGTTCGCGTAGCGCCACCGCCTTCGGGCTGACATCGATGCCGGCATGCGAGGTGGCGATCACGCGCGCGATCGGGAAGCCGCCGTCGCGCAAATTCTGCAACCGCGCCATCTCGAACTGTGCTTCGATCGCGGAGACGCACACGAGTTCGTAGCCGGCCGCCACGAGCGCATGGCAGGCATCCACGGCGCCGGCGATCGCCGGGATCGTCGACCAGTACTGGTGGTCAAAGCAGGCGCGGAACTGCGCCAACTCGTCGCCAGCGAGCCGCCGCACATCCCAGCGGTCGATCGGCCAGTAGGCGAGCGGATCACGTAGCGATGGCAATGTGCCGAAGGCCTTGGCCCAGGCGCGGGCATAGGCATGGTGGTAGTCGAGCAGGACGCCGTCGGCGTCGAGGGCAATGATTGGTTTCATAGGCAAATCATGCTAATGCCACAACCCATTTCGATCAATTCGCAATCATCTTGTGCCAATCTGACCACTCCTCGAATTGACAAGAGAGTAGCGTGAGGATAATCTTTTGGCAGGCCGTCTGAGCCTAACCTGCCGCCGGGTTAAAACAGACGCAGCATCCTCACACATGACCTTCAGTCCTGGGTCGGTGCGTAATCGGTGGCCACCGGCTGAATTGATTGAGGGCTCATCATGGCTAGCATTCCCCTATCTGTCTCTGCGATTGACGCATTGAAGAAAGAAGTTCGTCGCTTTTACGATGAACGCAAATCGTCCCATTTGACTGAAGCACTTGCTTCTGCGCTTGGCTTCAATACCCATGCCGCGCTGTTGACGGCATTGAAAGCCAGCGGTCCAGAACCGTTGTACTGCCTCTTGAACGAAGAAAAATTCGACGCCCGCATGCAAGCTTTTGGCTATCTGCCCGATCCGGAATTCATTTTCGAGGATGCGAAGACACCGGAAATGATTGGGACGGATTGCTCATACGCGTACGGGATTCATTACAAGACCAACCGTCAGAAGGCTTGGCGCAATCTAATGGTGTCCGCCGTGAATGAAGCACTGCGACGGCGACTGTTTTCTCTGCGGCCGGGCGACAACCGCTGGCCAGGACATGACGACCAATACCGTACCTCCTATTTGTTCGACTTCGTCTTGCCCTGCGGCTTGCCGGCGCGCGTAGCACTCCACGATGCCGGGTTCGACGAATTGTCGGTGCACGTGGCTGTCAATCCGAAAGGCGATCGGGTCAGGTTTTTCGAGTCTGGGCTTTCAGCGGGCGATGCCTTTGGCGCCACGTGGCTTGAGCGCCAGCGCGGCGCATGGATTCAATCGGTCGATGATTCGTTTCGCTGCCGCCGATCAATAATCGACACATTGATTGACATGAAAGTGGAACCGCTGGGCTACGGCGATCGCGGTCGACTCATCATGTGATGTTCTTCCTACGGGCCGGCACCGAGCAGCACCAGCTCGCCGCCGGCCAGGCTTGGGCATAGGTATGGTGAAAGATTGACAGTCAACGAGACGATTACCATACTGAAGGTGAATTTGTCTTTCTTGATACGGCATGAACCTGATCGACCAAGTCCACACTGTCGAAAAGTTCGACAGGCATGTGTCGGCCTGTTTGCCTGTACCGGTTGATGCGGCGATCCGCTATGTCTCCGAGGCGCCATCGCTGGCGCAATGGTATGCCGGCGGCACCGCGCAAGTCGAATATGCCGACCAACAGCGTATGGTCTTCATGGTGGGAATCGATCACCGCGTTGAATTGGAATGCATACAGCGCAGCGACCGCTGCATCGCACTGCGTCAACGCATCGACAATAGCCCGCCGATCGCTGTCACGATCACATTCTCGGAAGCCGCAGACGGCACCCATGTCGATATCGCGCTCAGCGGAGAAATGAGCATGTTTTGGCAACAAAAAGCGTTGGATGACTGGAGCAGTATCGCCGCCTTAGGCAGCGGCATGACGTAACGCCTTGTCCATCCTGTACTCCCATGCATGAGGCAAGCCCATGCGGGTCAGTCCGTCAACCCACCCAGCCGACTATTCGTGACCGGTCCAGGCCGTCTCTATGAAGGCTGATTCGGCCGGTGCGACGAGATCGACAATACGACGAAACTCCTTGGCAACACGCTCAAGTCAAATCAACGACCAGCCGGGGAGCAAAGCACGGATTTTCCCAGTCGAGATCGGCCGGGGATGCTGCAACGTGCCTGTTGCGTGCATAGCCACGCGGGTTCGCCACGATACGCGTCTTCCCGATCCGGTAGTCGAAGCTATCGTGGACGTGACCGTGGATCCAGAGATCGGCTTGTTCAACAAGCGGCGTCAGGTCGCTGACAAACGCCGCATTGAGCAGGTCGCCGGCATAGCGCGGATGAATCGACAGGGGATGTGGGGCATGGTGCGTGACGACGACAGTCCGGCCCGCGAATGGTTCGGCGAGTTTGTGTTCCAGCCATTGGCGTGATTCGAGGTGCACACGTTCAGCGTCGATCGCGGTAAAGAGAGCACCGCCACGCGTCGTAATCAAACGATGGTCATTCAAACACCGCTCGGCTTCGCGCATAGCGGCGGCCTTTTTCCCATGAAACAATCGGTAATCTGTCCATAAACAGCAACCGAGAAATCGGACACCGTGCAGGAGGACTTCGCCTTTTTCTAGGTAATGGACGTTGGTTTTTTCAGCGCGTTGCCGAAGTTGGTCCATGATGCCGAAGGCGTGCGCATCGTAGAGCTCGTGATTGCCATGGACATAGACGACAGGCACGGGCCAGTCGCGAAACACATCAATGGCATGCGTATGGCGATGAATGTCGCCGGCCAGCACAAGCACATCGGCATCGGTCGGCTCGACGACCCGATAACCGGCAAACCGGGCGGCAAGGAATTCGAGGTGCAAATCGGAGGCTACCTGGATCTTCATCGGAATAGATTCACGTGTCAGGCACGATAGGTCACACGCCGGCTCATTCTACGCGCCGCAGCATGAGTTGGCGGTGACCATCCTCGGTGATGCTCAATTCGTCGCCGATTTTCCAGCCGAGTTGCACCATTAATTCCTCGGGCAAGACGATGATGCCATCGCCGCTGCCGTCACCGGCATCCTCGATGCGGGCGCGCCAGGTGTGCGGACTGTCGCCGGTACGGTACGTCGGTGGCAAATGGTCGTCTAGGATACCGAGCAGGAACGCATCGTCATCCGGTAAACAAAGCCAGACGGCGCACGACGCGTCGGAGTGGCTCGTCCATGCGCGGACAAGTTCGTCGTCGGTGGCGAGGCGCCGTCCAGCGGCTTCCAGACAGGCCCGCATGCGGGCGATGTCGGCCGCGAAGTCGCGAGCCAGCAATTGGCGTTCGGAGCGTGATCGAAACATACCGTGTCCTTTTCTCTCGTCTTTGGGGTTCAGCCACGCTGCTGCCGGGTCCGGCTGGGCGTGGCATGGCCGCGTGGGGGCCTGCCCGTACGCAATACCCGCAGGTTGACAGCTCCTATAATGCCAAGAGCCAGGCTCACACGATGAGCCTGCCGACGGTGACAATGCGACGGTGTACCAAGGGGAGGGATATGGACCGATCGGAGCGTTTCCACAAAATCGATCAGCTGTTGACGGCGCGCCGGATTGTGCCACTGTCTACGCTCTTGAAAGAACTCGAAGTATCGCCGGCGACGTTCAAGCGCGACCTGCAATACATGCGGGACCGCCTGCACGCGCCGATCGTCTTCGACCGGGACGCCAACGGGTACCGGTTTGATACCGATCCTGCGGCCGGCGCACACTACGCGTTGCCCGGTCTGTGGTTCAACGACAGCGAACTGCATGCATTGCTGGCCATGCAGCAGCTGCTCGATGGGATCGAACCCGGCCTGCTTGGCCAGCATATCAAGCCGTTGCAGGCGAAGTTACAGGGCATCCTGTGTTCGCTCAACGATTCGCCGGAAGAGATCGCCAGGCGTGTGCGGATCATTGCGCTCGGCCGACGCAAGATCGAACTGCGCGGATTCCAGACCATCGCGACAGCAACCGTGCGCCGCAAGCGGCTGCGGATCGTCCACTGGAATCGCGCCAGCAATACGCAGACCGAACGCATCGTCTCGCCGCAGCAGATCGTCTATTACAGGGACAATTGGTACCTCGATTGCTGGTGCCACTTGCGCAAGGATATCCGCAGCTTCGGCATCGATGCGATCGAATCCGCGGAACTGCTGGCCGAGCCGGCCAAGGAATTGGCGATCAAGGCATTGCGTGATCTGCTCAGTAGCGGCTACGGGATTTTCAGCGGCAGGACGGTGCAGTGGGCGAAATTGCGCATCGGTCCGACCCGCGCACGCTGGGTGTCGCGCACGGTCTGGCATTCCGACCAGCGCGCATCCTTTGATGAGGGCGGCCATTACCTGCTCGAGATTCCGTACACCGACGACCGCGAACTCATTCAAGACATCCTGGCGTTGATGCCGGATGTCGAAGTCCTCGCGCCGAAGGCGTTACGCGTCCGCATCCGCGCCGTCCTGCAGGATGGGCTGACAAAGACTGTCCCTTAAACGCTGCTCGGTCGTTGTCCCGGACCGACGCAGGCGCCGAATTATGTCCGATTATGTCGGCATACATAAAATGACCAATATGGCAACTTCACCGAAGAACCCTTCGGAGAAAAGCAAAGTTTCGATGATGGTCATAGACACCTGTTGTCGTTCGCACCGGTATCGTTCCGTATTGGTCCATTGGCATGATCGATCACGCGCCATGACAGTCGACGTCGTTGAGGCGTTGCCATGTCGACATTTCCATCGCAGCATGCTGCCCGCCTTACTGCATATCGGCATGCGCACGCGCCATCTCCTCCGTAACGTGGAACTGAACGATGAACTTTGCTGCGCCATCGCCACTACACAACGCGAACCTGCATCCCTCACGCTGGGTGACCTGACGGTCAATGTCGACGGACTGTCGAGAGAATCTATTCTGGCGGATTGGACCTGGCTGATCGGGGCGACGAAGTTGCCCATTCTGTTGACGGCCAGTGGCGATGCATTTGTCCACGACATCAAAGACGGATCGGTTCATCTACTCGATGTCGGAGCCGGCACCCTCACCAAGGTGGCCGACTCCGTCACGGAATTTCACACGCGGCTGTCGGATAAGCAGTTCGTGTCGGATCATTTTACCGTTGAAATGATTGCCGACCTGACCCGAAAATGAACCGGGCAATAGCCTTGATATGAGTGCTACCAGGGCTGTCCCGCCAATTCGTCAATGTGGTCCTCGTTTACCAACTCCTGGTCGACCGCCCAGGCCGCACAGTAAGTCAGCATCCTGGCGACATACTCTCTTGACGACACATACGGCATCTGGCCGGCCTTGCCGACGGCATTGACGTAGGGGTGCCGCTGATCGGTAGTCGTGATTGCCCTAATCATTGGCTTGTACAGTGCAGACAGCGCCAAACCGGAAATACGTCCGGCCAGTCGCTCGTAAATCTGCATGCCGGCGATATCCAAGTCTCCCCAGAACGTGATACAAGGGTGGCTGAGCAGTTCACGCAGCGGCGGCGTGGCCGAGCCTTCGCGCACGACAGTCACCGTCTCCGACAGCCCGCGCTCGACGATAGAAGCCAACTGGTTTCCGAAATCGTCCGACGCCTTGCTCAATCCGAACCCGAACGTGGCCACGAACGCGCAACGCTTGGCCGCCGGTGTCTTGACTGCCAGCTCGAACGCCGTGGGATTTTCCACCAGCACAACGGCTGAGGGATCGCTCGCTCCGCCCGTGATCACATAGGCCGGGTGACCGGCAAACTGCGCCAGATCGATACCGAATTCCCTGAGGTGACGACTGCCGAGTTTCTGGAGCATCTTGGACGATCCGCACAGATAACGGGCGCTGACCAGGTACGCCGGCATGCCTGCCAGCGCTGCCTGGTCTTCCCGCAAACGTGCGAGACCGTTGAGAATCCTGGGAAACTCGGCAGCATCCATATCGGCCAATTGCGCGCCACACTCGCGCAGGCTGTCACGATCTGCATCCGACAGTTTTGGACAGGCGAGGAGCGCATCGTTCCATGATTGGGTCCATGGCGGTGCCGGCAACGGCGGCAGGCTGACACGAACATAGCCGACCGGTGCGCCCGTTCCCGACCACGCATTTGCCGCGATCCAGCCTTTTGCCCGTATGCTTCTCAAATGAAGCCTGATCGATGCGGCGTCCAGTCCTGTATCGCGCACCAAGCGATCGATCAGTCTGGCGCCGGTCAATTGTCTCGTCTTGCATGCCAACCGCCGCAGCGCATCGATGACCGTTTCGATATTGTCGTGGGGGGCCATGGCGTCCTATTGTGTGTAATGGGAACTGAAGACGCCAAGCGATGCCGGCATGTTCTTGTCCTTGTCGACCGTGAGCCAGGCATGCTTGCCGCTGGTCGCGCGGAACGGCCTGCCCACGAAATAGGCGGGGAAGATCCTCGCGTTGTTGATGTACCGCGGATGATGGATCATGCCGATCAGCTGGAAGTGTCCGGCGGACATGCGCAGGGACTCCATCGCCGAATCGATCAGCTCGTCGTGGCTCAGGCTTGAGAACAGACCGTCGAGAATGACAAAGTAGCGCTCCTTGCGCAGGGCAGCACGGCTTTGCCGCCGCGTGCCGCCAGCCTGATCGATTGCCTGACGCAGGCGGAATTCCGCGAGTTTGGCGACCCACATCAGGCTGATCGCGGTCCGCATGCCTTCGCTCAGGCACTTGGATGTCACGGCGCTTTGGTCGCCGCCCCAGATCGACGGATGCCGGAATTCGACCTTGACGTTCGAGAACAGCGCCCGGTAGATTTCGCTGCGCAAGTATTCGAGGTCGTTCTTCTTATGCCGCTTCTGCGATGCCATCGCCGCATCCACGTGCGCGCGGCGCCTGCTTTCAATGACGCCGTAGAGCCGGTCGAGCAGGGCATGGACGCTGTCTGCGGAAACAACTTCGGCGGTGACGTAGAACCGCGCGACTGGCGTGGTAGTCATGGTCTCTTCGAGGATGTTCAGCGCGCGCTGCGCGTCTTGTGCGAGCATCGTCAAGACCTTTGTGGTCTTCTCGCGGATATCGTCAAGCGAGGCAGTCGCCTGATCAAGCACTTTCCGTTTGTTCGCAATCTCGGCCTCGATTTGGCTGCGCAAGATGGTCGGTGCCTCGAAACGTGCATCATCGCGCAGCCATTCCGCGCTGAGCGCGGAAAGTCCCTTACGCTTGCCGTCGAGGATGTCGCGACAGAATTGCTGTTTGCTATCGGCGAATTGTGCGGCCTGCCGATCGCTGTCGCGCTTGACGCGAGCGATGTCCTTGGCTTGTCCGGCCAATTCGAGGTCGGTGGCCAGGCGCCCAATCTTGCGGATCTCTTCGAGCAAAAAAGGTTCGTCTTGGGCGCGTTCGATCAGGCCGCGGATCGCCTCGACACCTTGATAGAGATCGGTATTCTCGAAGCGGGGTGCGTCATCGCGCAATGCCGGATCGATATCGTCCATGATCCGAAAGACGGCCCGAAACTCCACCAGCAACCGGCATGCCGTCTCATGCAGCACATCCCGAAATTTTTCCAGGGACACTTGGCGCACGCGCTTGTCATCCATGGTGCGTGCCGCAAGCGTCCGCTGCTCCTTGGCCGACGCTGCTTTGGCTTCCGCAGCCGCTTTGCGATTAAGCAGCTCCTGCTCGCTACCGCGGTCGTCTTTCGTCTTCACATAGCGTTGCGCGTGTTCAAATTGGCTTTTGTAGCTGATGCGCATCTCGGCACGATGTCGTTCGGTCTCCAGTGTGATTCGTTGCTGCGCATGGGATTGCATGAACGGCAGATCGTTGGATTCGGCGAATTTGGCGAGTTGCGTAAGATGCCGCTCACTCTGATCATAGGCGGTGGCCGCCGTTTGCGCATTTATCCTGGCGCTCGCCAATTGCGCCTCGTGCTGCAGCGCGGCTTCCGCGGCATCCCGCCATTGGGCCCGTATCGATTCGAGCGTGGCGATTCCATCCTGTACCGCACGCTGCAACCGCTCGACTTCCGTGTCGCCGCCTGCTTCACAATAGCGCCGCATGGCACTGACCGCGAGGCGAGCATCATCCGAATTGCGTTCCTCGTGCCATGCGCGACGGCGCAGCAAGGCTTCCTCTTCCGCCTCCATCCGGCGCAATTCCTCGTCGATCCGCATTTGCACGTCGTCGCCATGGGCGCGCAACAACGCGACATAGCGTCGCATCGCGGTGATGACATTGCGCACCTCATCGCTGTTGCGCGCCTCATACCACGAGCGTGATGCCTGGAGCTGGTGCGCTTCTTCCGCGATCTTGTCCAGCTCGGTAGTCACGCGATCCAGCACGTCAGCACCATGCTCCTGGCGAAGCGCTTGGTCTTCACGTGCCTTGGCAATGCTGTCGAGCGCGTCGGGATTCGATCGGCGCAGCACGTCAGGCAAGCGTTTGTGCAATGCAGACAGTTCCGACTGTTGGATGGCCAACTTGGCTTCGGCGTGGGAGGCATCGGCCTGCGCGGCGCCGCGAGCGAGGCGCACGGTTTCGGATTGCTCGGATAATTCGTCGAGCGCGAGTTGCTGTTTGTCGAGCTGCCTTTGCAACTTGTCGAGACGCTTGCTGGCCAGCATCCGCTCCTCGTCGATCGCCGCAGGATTCAAGAGACAATGCACCATTCGCGTCTTGATACCTGCCAGCCACGTGTAGGCGCATTCGCTATCGAGCGCGAGAGCGGGCGCGTCGCTGTTCATGGCATCCCGCAATCGGTCGGCAAGCATAACCGGCATCGTTGCCTGGCCGTCGTACAGCAAACGAGCTGCTGTTGCTGCCTGCTCCAGCGTATCGACGACGGGGGAAAACAGGAGGGCCGAGAAATGCGTCAGCCAATGTTGCTTCACTGCGGCAGGGCAGTGCTCCTCGATGAAGGCATGCAGCAAGACGTATGGCACGGAGTCGTCGATCAGTGTATGGGCATAGGCCACATCCTGCGGGCGTGCGATTGGGTCCGACTGCAATTCTTCGAGTTGCCGCGCGGCCGTTTCCACCTGTTGCTGGCAAGCGACGACTTCGCGAGTCAGCGCCGATCGCCGCGACTCCATGCTCGCCAGCCAGGCCGACGGTTCGACATCCGGATAACGGGACCGGAAGTCCTGGAGCGTGCCAACCTGTTGTTCGAGTGTGCCAATTGCAGTTTCGGCCAAGGTGATGGCGTTCTGCAGGTCGGCGCGCTCACGCGCCGGATCCAGGGAGGCTGGGTCTGCGTCTCCAAACACGCTGCGGAATGTGGCAACGAACGGTTGCAGACGCAGGAGACGCCCGTGCAAGGCGTCGGCGACGGCGTGGCGCTTGGCGAGTGCCTGCTCTTGCATCGCAATCTTGGCGAGTTCACCCGGAATATCGAGGCTGTCCGCATCCAGGCCGGGAAACAGCTCGCCGAATTGCGACACGGCAGGCAACACGGTGGCGAGTTCGTCGCGAATTGCCCGGCTTGCCTGCAGGCGTTGCGCCAAGTCGCGCTCGTCTGCCGTGATCTTTTCCAAGCCGGCGGCGATGTCGATCGAGTGCGGAGCCGCATCGCCGAACCAGGCACGGTACGTGGCCTGATGCGACTGCAGGTCATGCAGGATGCCAAACTGCTGTTGGTCGATCTGGAACTGTTGCTCTTGCGTGCTCACCCGAGAGGCGGAGAGGTCGGCATTCTCCTTCGATTGTTGTGCCCGTCGCTCGGCTTCCTGGCAAGCCTGTGCGGCGGCTTGCTTACCCGCCGAAAGACTTGCCAGCCGTGAGCGGGCGGTCGTATCAGGATACGCCTTGGTGAACTGTTCGTGATCGTTGTAGAGTTGCTCGAGGTTGCCGACTCGCTTCTCGTGGGCATTGAGCCTGCCGATGGCAGCCTGCATTTCGTGCGCTACTTGCTCCGTGAGGAGGGAAGGGGCGGCAAGTTCTTGCTCAGTGAATACGCCGCTTTTAACGAGGTCGGCATACGCGCCTTTGGCTTGATCGTATTTCGTTATCTGCTCATCCAGTTCACGGGCTTCCCCCTCGAGTTTGGTGATGTCCTCGTCGAGCTTTCGGCATGTTTCCTGCAGATCCCTGATTTCCCCTCCCAGCTTGCGAACTTCCTTACGGTAGGTATTGGAGTCGCCTGTACTTTCCATCCAAGCAAAGGCTTGCCACAGTACATCCTTGAACGTCGTAATAACCGAGGCGTCAGTGCATAGCAATTCGACTAATTTCAAAGCCGTTTCAAGGTCGTAGCCTTTGGCGGGAACACGTGTTCCGCCCCAACCCGACGCCCGAGAAATCTTGAGATCACAAGTAAAATCAATAACTTGCAAATTGTCGATCTCAAAAGATGGCAGCTTTCTGCGGAAGGCCGTCTGGTTAATTTCCCGTGTTTCGACGTTAAGAAGCGTCGCCAGCCCCAAATCCACCACACCGACGTCGTGAACTTTATCGACGACCAGGTAGGGCAGGAGATCATTGGCTTTGCCGACCGGCGGATGCCGCGCGTCGATCAAGCCTGGAAACGGGTCGGTGTGCACGACATGCCGGATGACCGCGCCATCCCGCGCTACTTGGGCGACAAGTTCTCGATATTCCGTCAATCCCTGTTGGGCGCGCTCGCCGGCCGCGACCAGCCCGCCGAGGCTTTCCACGACGCTTTCTTGGCTCTCGATCGATTGCCGTTCCCGTTCAGCTTGGACGGAAGCCGACGCCATCTTGCTGAAGTGCGCGTAGAGCTCATCTTCGAAATTTTCCCGTGGATCGTCAGGATCGCTGTCGAACTCCCCGGTCGAGGCCAGCAACTCCGGCGCGATCACGGTCCGGAAGAAGGCCTGGTCGAAGCTTTCATCATCCTCTTGCTCGACATGCTGGAGCGGGGCCGATTTATCGCCGCCGCCAGCCAGGTGGAATTTGACCTGCTGCGCCAGCACACGACTCGGAATGTGGTTCGTAACGAGCGAGCGCCACTCGTAGACGGATGAAATATTCCAGCTGCCGCCGATCCGCTTGACGCCTTGTTGGACCACCGATTCCGGATGGTAGATATAGCTATTGTCGGTACGTTCGAAGACCTCGCAATCTTCGAGCGTGCCACGATAGTAATAGAACCGCGGTTCTTCCCCTTGATAGGCGCATAGGCCGAACACGTAGTGGTCATTGTTGTTGGGAAGATGTTTAGGATCCATCAGCCCTTCTTCGAGCGTCAGGTCACGCTGAGCCAACTCGTCCGGGATGTCCCATAACTGCACGCGGATGTGTGTCGGCGCGCCACATCGCCGTGGCGTAAACAGCGCCAAGGCCAACTCCTTTAGCTTGCTGTCGCGGCTGAGCAGATAGAGCAGCACGGTGATCATGTTCGTCTTGCCATGCCCGTTGGGGATGTTGATCGCCGCCGAATACTTCAACGGCCAGAATTCGACGACGCGCAGCGCCGGCTTCCGGTCGCGGCTGCCCGGATTGCTATAGGTGAGGAAATTGACGAATTGGATCCTGGCGATGAGCGACATTTCAATCCTCCATTTCGGCAACGGTAGCGTCGGTACGCGTCAGGATCGACGCCGCCACATGATGGGTGGTGGCATTGGCATCCGTGACGAAACTCTGCAGGCCGCGTTCATAGTTCTGCTTGATTTCGAATGCAGACAAGAGCGTTTGCTGGTAGACGTCTTTGTCAAATGTCTCCAGCAGGCTGGCATCGACCATCAATCGGACGAAATACCGGCATCGCCCCTCAATTTCGTGTTGCGTCGCTTGCTCGAAAACCTTGAAGACGGCGCTCTCCGGTAACGCGTGGCGATTCACGTTTCTGCGCATGTCTTCCAAATGCTCGCGCACACGCCCCACAAAGTCGTCGAATTCGAAGATGCCTTCGGCAAAGCGTTGCATTGTCGAAGGTGTTCGCCCGTGGTCCGTATAGATCATCTCGAGGTGCACGAGCCAGAGATGCACAAACCAGGCCGCCGATTCCCGCACCGGCTCGTTCCGTCCCCGATAGCGCATACCGTCGATGACCACCTTCGGCGACAAGATGCCGGAGGGCTCGCCGTTGGCGAGATCGCGCGCAAGCAGAAAGACGCGCGCACCACGCGGCAGGGCCGGAACGTTGAGTGCGTCGAAGTCCGCCAGCATGTAGCGCATCCCGACAAACGTCCGATCCAAACGATGCCGTTCGTCAGGGGCAAGTGCCAGCAGCAACTTGGCAACCGCCCGCTCCTCGTCATTGGTTCGCCTTCTGGCGGGCTTGGTCTCAACAACGCGATGCTGCACCAGATACGCGATGATCTGCCCCATTTCTTCCATGTCCATTACGCCTCCTCCAAGATCATCACAAGTTCATCGAAGGTCCATTGGCCGATCGTGCCCCCGGCGAACACGTCGCGCAGCGTCCCGAGCCGGACAGTGATGTTCAGGTCCGTGCCGAGCAACGACGGATCACAGTAGGTGCCGAGTAGAGCACCGATGTCGTCGATACTGTGGGTATCGATATCGATCCAGCCCCGCCGCAGCGCTTCGGCAAGCGGAAGAGGGCGATCGCGAAGTTCGGCGATTATTGCTTCGCCATATTCGGCAACGAAGCGGATCGCCCGCGTATCGTGCGCTTCGGCGCCGACGCTATCCATGTCTTCGTTCCGCAGATCGGCAAGTACAGCCAGATCGAATACCCCCAGGAAGTCGAACGGACATGGATTCGCCCGCTTGTGCCGTATCGGGCCAAAGCCTGTGATCAGCGCCATGTACAGACTCTCGCGGTAAGGCTGTGTAGCGAGCGCTGTCGACAGCGTGATGAACGAGACAGGGCGGAACGTCTCAGCACGCCGTGCCATGCTGTCTTCCACGAGCGCCGTGAAGGACTCTAGTAGCCTGAGCGTCTGCGCCGCAACTTGCCGCAGGTTTTCGATGGCATAGCCGTGACCAAACGACGCTTGGTTGTTCCGATCCATGGTGTCGGCCCACCTCACAAATGCCTCGCGTGTTGACTGCAATCCCAGGAATTCGCGAGCCTGGACCAGAATGTGGGCGGCTTCGGCGATTTGCTCGCGAATGATCTCACTGCGTTGCAGGAAGAATTCGCGCAACTCGTCGTGCTGGCCGCTCTCCCGTCGCGATTCGATGTCGAACCGAAAGGAACGCAGCACATCGGAAATCGCCGTCGACAGCTCGGTAATCTTCCAGAAGTCGCCAGCCCGAATGGCTGTGAGGAGGTTTTTCGCCGAACCGGCGATGTAGGCGATGTCCCGTACATTGGCAGCCAGCGCGATCGCCGTGCGTCCAGCCGGCGCGAGCCGATAGGCGTCCGCACTTCGCGATCGTTCCACAAGATTGGTATCCTTGGTGGACTTGAGAGGCCGCTGCACAATATCCGAGCGCTCAACAAACCAGATTTCCGAAGGCGTCGTCAGTGCGGACAAGACGAAGCGGATATCTTCCGCTGTCAGGCTCGGAATTTTACGGTGCAACTCTCCCGCAAGTTCGGCACCCGAGACGAAGCCGCCGATAACCTCGCTTTCACGCGCCCGCAAATACTCGATCGTCGTCAGCGCCACATCGAGCCACAGGCCGTCCGGATGCCCGGAACGGACTTCGCGATAAAGATTGAACAAGTGGGTGGAGTCGCCGGATGCACGGGTGCTGTCGTGCATGTCGAGCAGGCGCGCGGTGGCGGCAAGCAGGGGAATCCAGTCCATAGTAGTGAACCGTCGCGGGAGAAGGGGCTATCTCGCGCAAAGCCGCGTCGCTATTACACTTGTCGCATCCATCACGTTTTTCCCCTTTCGTGGTTGCAACTACGAACATCGGAAACAGCCTTTGATACGACAGGCAAATGTGCACTTGGCAGAGGCATGGTGCCTGTGTCACGGCATAATGATGCATGCCAGGCTCACCAGATGAGCTTGGCTAGATTTTTTTGAAACGAAGGCATAGTGTTGCGAACTGGGCATCACGTCGCTTTGTTCGGCATCAAACCAAGGAATACCACAGGGAACTTTTGTGAAAGCCCGGTAACGCAGGATTCAGTGTTATTGATGCGGCACCGTTTTAACCAATCTGAATTTCCGTTTCGCATTGTTGCATGAGGGCGATAACAGGGAGGGGAATTCAACATGACGCCTCGGTCTCCG
>Ga0196972_1000421_pt1 | contig 22840 bp, 18 predicted proteins | sample S1v_2013CmetaG_FD_148618 | JGI IMG/M metagenome (GOLD analysis project Ga0196972, IMG submission 148618) | Soil microbial communities from Anza Borrego desert, Southern California, United States - S1+v_20-13C | ecosystem: Environmental > Terrestrial > Soil > Desert | place: USA: California...
CTCAAACAGGGGGCACGCAGCCCCGGAAACCGGCCGAATGCAAGGCGCGGCGACGCGTCGTAGCGGTGCTACGGCAAGGAGCCGCAACACGGCAGGCGGCCGGTTTCCGGGACTGCCCGGAGGGTTCAGTCGAGAAGGGCGCATCGCGGCGTTGCGGCACTTGCACAGGGGAGCACCCTGTGCGGCGCGCCGCGCCTGGCGCTGCATCCCTTCTCGGCCGAACGTGCCCCCTGTTTGAGTTCATAACAGCCTCTAGGGTGCCTTGCGCGAAGCCGCGTGTCAAATATATGATTCCTTCGTTATTAATACGTATTGCATATGAATATTGAATTACGCCAGCTGCGCTATTTCGTCGCCGTGGCCGAGGAAATGCACTTCGGCCGCGCCGCGGCGCGCCTGCACATGACGCAGCCGCCGCTGTCGCAGACGATCCAGTCGCTGGAAAGCGCGCTCGGCACGCCTTTGTTCGAGCGCACCAAGCGGCGCGTCGAATTGACGCCGGCCGGCGCCGCCCTGCTGCCGGAGGCGCGGCGCCTGTTGTCCCAAGCCGAATCGCTGCCCGATATCGCGCGGCGCGCGGCGTCCGGCGAAGCCGGCCGGCTGTCGCTGGCCTTCGTCTCCACCGCCGATTACAGCATCCTGCCGCCCTTCCTGCGCGAATTCCGCGAGCGCTATCCGCAAGTGCAACTCGACCTGCGCGAGGCGACGACCGACGTTCAACTGGAGGAACTGGCGCAAGGCCGCATCGACGTCGGCCTGCTGATCCCGCCGCTGCCCGACAAGATCAAGACCGAAATCGATTACGCCCCCTTGCTAAGCGAACCGCTGATCCTGGCCGCGCCCAAGGGCATGCCCGGCCTGCGCGGCAACGCGGCGGTTCACTTGAAACGCCTGGGCGCCATGTCCGAGATGCCGCCGCTCGTCATCTTCCCGCGCCGCATCGCCCCCGCCCTGCACGATGCCATCCTCGCCTGCTTCCACGAGGCCGGCATCACGCCGCGCATCGGCCAGGAAGCGATCCAGATGCAAACCATCGTCGGCCTGGTCTCGGCGGGCATGGGCATCGCGCTTGTGCCACAATCCGTCTCGAACCTGAAGCGCCCCGGCGTGGAATACAAGCGCCTGGCCGGCAAGCCGCCCGTGGTCGAGACCGGCCTCGCATGGCGGCGCGACAACGCATCCCCGGTGCTGCGCGCTTTTCTCGATTTATTGCGAAAGAAACGACAAAAATGATCCACCATCCGATGCCCGATCCGATCGCCTTCTCGATCGGCCCGCTCGCCGTGCGCTGGTACGGCTTGATGTACCTGGTCGCCTTCGCCCAATTCATCGCGCTCGGCCGGCTCCGCCTCAAGCAAGCGCATGTCGCCGCCGCCGGCTGGAAGCGCGACGACCTCGACGACATGCTGTTCTACGGCGTGCTCGGCGTCGTCATCGGCGGCCGTCTCGGCGAAGTGATGTTCTACCATCCCGCCTATTATTTCTCGCATCCGCTCGAGATCTTTGCCGTCTGGAAAGGCGGCATGTCCTATCACGGCGGCTTCCTCGGCGTGATGCTAGCGATGGCGCTGTGGGCGCGCAGGGCGGGCCGCAAAATGTTCGAAGTGCTCGATTTCATCGCCCCCCTGGTGCCGCTCGGTTACGCAGCCGGCCGCATCGGCAATTTCATCAACGCAGAACTGCCGGGCCGCATCGCCGATCCGTCGCTGCCGTGGGCGATGATCTGGCCCGGCGTTCCGTATCCGGTGCATCCGTCGCCGCTTTACCAAGCGCTGATCGACGGTGTACTGGCGTTCGTCATACTCTGGCTGTTCGCGCGCAAGCCGCGCCCCTATCTCGCGGTCAGCGGCATGTATTCGCTGCTGTACGGCTGCGCCCGCTTCTTCACCGAGTTCTTCCGTACGCCGGATTACGAAGTCGGCTTCGCCGGCATCACGATCTCGGCGGGCCAGATGCTGTCGTTGCCGATGATCGTCCTCGGCATCGTCCTGCTGACGATCGCCTATCGGCGGCGGACGGCCTGACATGGGAGCCGTGAACGTCGAGCGGAACGGCGCCATCGCCACCGTCACGCTGTCGAATCCCGGCAAGTTGAACGCGATCGACGCCGGCATGTGGCAGGCGCTGGCCGCACGCTTCGCCGCGCTGTCGCAGGACGATACGCTGCGTTGCGTGATCGTGCGCGGCGACGACGGCAACTTCGCCGCCGGCGCCGACATCGAGGAATTCGCCGCTGTGCGCAGCACGATGGAGCAAGGCATCGCGTACCATACGAAAACGATCGCAGCCGCGCTCGACGCGATCGCCGCATGCACGCATCCGACCGTGGCCGCCATCGACGGCGTCTGCGTCGGCGGCGGACTCGAAATCGCATGCGCCTGCGACATCCGCATCGCATCGCCCTCATCGCGCTTCGGCATCCCGATCAACCGGCTCGGTTTCCCGCTGGCGCCGGGCGAACTGCAATTCCTGCTGCAATTGATCGGCAAGGCCGCAACGCTCGAAATACTGCTCGAGGGCCGCGTCTTCGATGCCGCCGAAGCCAAGGACAAGCGCCTGATCAACCGCATCGCGGCCGACGTCCACGCCGCCGCGCGCGAAGCCGCCGAGCGCATCGCCTTCGGCTCGCCGCTGGCCGCGCGCATGAACAAGCAGCTCGCACGCCGCCTGTCGGCCGCCGCCGAACCGCTCGACGAGCGGGAATTGCGCGCCGCCTTCGCCTTTCTCGCCTCCCACGATTACCGGGAAGGCGTGCAAGCTTTTCTCGACAAACGCGACCCCGTTTTCACCGGCCGATAGACACGACATGAACGCCAATCTCTACGCCCTCTTCGCCGCGCGCTTTCCCGCGGACCGCGACGCCTGCTGCATCGAGACCCACGACGGCCTGTTCTATACCTGGAGCGATCTCGAACGCGCCACCGCCAAGATCGCCAATCTGCTGATCAGCCTGAACCTGCCCGAAGGTTCGCGCATCGCCGTCCAGGTCGACAAGTCGCCGGAAGCGCTGATGCTCTATCTCGCGACGATCCGCGCCGGTTACGTCTACCTGCCGCTCAACACCGCGTATCGCGAGTCGGAGATCGAATACTTCATCGGCGACGCCGAACCTGCCGTCGTGGTCTGTTCTCCGCAGCACTTCGGCTGGGTCGCGAAAATCGCCTTCAAGGCCGGCGCCAAGCATGTCTACACGCTGTCCGACGACCGCCACGGCTCGCTGCTCGCCCGCGCCGCGCACTTCAAGGACACTTTCGAAACCGTGCAGCGCGATGCCGACGACCTGGCCGCGATCCTCTACACCTCCGGCACCACCGGCCGCAGCAAGGGCGCGATGCTCACGCACGACAATCTGGCCTCGAACGCCAAGGTGCTGCACGACTATTGGCGCTGGCAAACCGGCGACGTGCTGCTGCACGCGCTGCCGCTGTTCCATGTGCACGGCCTGTTCGTCGCCTCGCACGGGGCGCTGATGAACGGCAGCAAGATGATCTTCCTGCCGAAATTCGATGCCGCGCAGGTCATCGAGCATCTGCCTCGCTCGACCGTGTTCATGGGCGTGCCGACCTATTACGTGCGGCTGTTGCAAGAAGAAGGTTTCGACCGCGACGTCTGCGCCGGCATGCGTCTCTTCATCTCGGGTTCCGCGCCGCTGTTGCGCGACACCTTCGATGAATTCAAGGAACGCACCGGCCATACCATCCTTGAACGCTACGGCATGAGTGAAACGACGATGCTCGTGTCGAACCCGTATGACGGCGAGCGCATCGGCGGCACGGTGGGTCTGCCCTTGCCCGGCGTGTCCGTGCGTGTCGTCAGGCGCGACGAGAATGGCGAACGCGTGGAATGCGCCACCGGAGAAATCGGCGACATCGAAGTCAAGGGCCCGAACGTGTTCCAGGGCTACTGGCGCATGCCGGAGAAGACCGCCGAAGAGTTCACCGAGGACGGCTACTTCAAGACCGGCGACGTCGGCAAGTTCGACGAGAGGGGATATCTTTCCATCGTCGGCCGCAGCAAGGATTTGATCATTTCCGGAGGTTACAACGTCTATCCGAAAGAGATCGAATCCGTGATCGACGAGATCGACGGCGTGGTCGAGTCTGCCGTGGTCGGCGTGCCGCACCCGGACTTCGGCGAAGCGGTCACGGCGGTGATCGTGTCCAGGCCGGAGGCAGGGCTGTCGGAACAAGCGGTGATCGCCGCGCTGAAGTCGAAGATCGCGAATTTCAAGGTGCCCAAGCACGTGCATTTCGTGCCCGAACTACCGCGCAATACCATGGGCAAGGTGCAAAAGAACCTGCTGCGTGAGCGCTTCGAAAGCGCATGACGACATCCAAAATACTGCAATCGCAGTATTAATTTTCCGCCTGAATGTCTGCAATATGAACCAGTCCCGGGACGCATGCAGTCGAGCAAATCCGACGCATGACGACAGCCCCTTCGCGAACGGACAGGTATCGCGAAGCGGCACCGGGCACAGGGGACGGGAGTAGCCGGCACGACTCTCCAAACGGCGGCGTCTCCCGGCAAGAAAGACATTCGAATCCGACCGCGACGGCATCGATCATGCCGTCGCCGCATCCCGGTGCCTATCCGCATCGTGGGGAACGCGGCCCATCCCTTTCCGTGTTCCGATGACTGTCGGCGTTCTTGCGTTCCATTCCTAACAAATCTTGCAAGTGGAAGACAATCATGGCGACCAATAGGACCAGGACATATAACGTCTCGAACAACACATCAAAGACAATTGAAGGTACGGACTACGCGCAAGCGGACAGCTGGAACGGTTACGGCGACGTTGTCGTCAGCTACACGATCAACATGAATTCCTCGGCCGGAGGATGGACCTCCGTCACCGTCGACGATCTTCATATTCAGCATGAAGATGCGGGCTTTTATGGCAACGACGCCTATCTCGGGCATTTCAACGTCTACGGCGGCGCCGGCAACGACACATTCAAGATGGACGGCCCGATATCCGACGCCGCGGAAAAGACCGACTGGGAAACGTCGATAAACATGGGTGCCGGCAACGACTATGTCTGGATGAATTCGTCCGGCGACATGTATGGCAGCGACCTGATTTATCTCGGCGATGGCGATGATTATGCCGAAACGGGCGATCGCCGAGATACTGTACATGGCGGAAACGGCAATGACACGATCAAAGGTGGCGACGATCACGACATGCTCATCGGCAATGCCGGCAACGACAATCTGGACGGCGGCATCTGGAACGATACGCTTTACGGGGGAGATGGAAACGATCTTCTTGTCGATGGTGACGGCGACGATGCGCTTTACGGAGGAAACCAAAACGACTCTCTATATGCCACTAAAGGAAAAGACAAGATTTACGGGGAAAGCGGCGACGACAAACTCATTGCCACCGTCTCCTATGAGAATGTTCCGACACTGGTCGGCGGAGACGGCAAGGATCTCTTCCAACTCGATATCGGCCTGAAGAGACAGGTCACGACACCAGCACCGTCAACGGATTGGGGTCTCTTTACAGGGGGAACCACCGCCGGTGTGGTCGCTGGCACGGCCTTTTCCTCGCTCAATGCCGTGGCTCTGGCCGTCCCGGCGGCTTACAGCCCGATCGTCAGCATGGGATTGGCGGTCGGCGGATCACTTCTTTCGAGGTTCATCCAAGACACAGGTCTGAAAGGGACAACCGTCGAGGAAAACCTCAGCCAGGGATCGTTCATCTATGTCGAGGATTTTGATCCACGCTTCGATACGGTGGAAATCGTCCTTCCCAAGACCAATTCCTCGATTTCCGGTTCGACGGTCAGTCTGCCGACCAGCCTGGACTCCGCGAGTGCGATCTATAGCATTTCGGATGCCAACGCAGTCCGCGCGCAAATCCACATATCGCAGAGTTTTCTGGATCTCTTCAGGCCGTCGCCGGGCGCAGCGGTCAACTATGAGCACGCGAAATCCGCACTTGATGCCTACATCAACGGCGGCATCAAGGTAACCAAGGACAAATTGATTTCCGGCGGAACCGAAATATCCAATACTTACCTGTCTCAGTACGGAGTATCGATCTCGGATTTTGCCGTGCCGGAGGACAGGGAGATGTATGTGTTCGGCTCCTTTGCCGGTCATTCCTTCAGCGCCCCGAGCAATGCTCCCGTTCGCGTGGGAACGGCAAGCTCGGACGTACTCTCTGCCGAAGTCTGGGGAACTTACAGCAACGCAAGCACGATCAACGACAGCCATCAAGTCACATTGCATGGCGCGGGCGGCAGCGATGTCCTGATAGGCGCGACTCATCGCGACTTGCTCAATGGCGGCGCGGAAGACGACGTTCTCTTTGGTCTGGGCGGCATTGACACGTTGACCGGAGGGGCTGGCAACGATGTCTTCCATGTGCTGACATCCTGCCTTGACAGCTATGGCACTTCCAACACTCCTTCCGTCACGAATTCCCGCAGCGACTTCATCACCGACTTTGACACTTCGTTCTTCAAGGACCAGATCTATGTCGACGACACCGCGGTCTGGGCCAAGGATGTTTCATTTACGGCCAGCGGCTACGACATCCTGATCTCGTTCGCCGGCCGTCCGGAGAATACCGTCACGCTGCAAGACAGACTTAAGCCGACCTCGATGGGCTCGCAGACGACGCTCGCCGACTACAACCTGACGGCGACCGACGTCACCGCCAACGGCGAACATCATGTCGTCATCACCGGCAACTATACCGGCCCGGCATGCTTCATCACCACGGCCACGGCGGAGCAATTCGGCTGGGCGGACGACTGCACGGTGCTGAAGGTGCTGCGCTGGTTCCGCGACAACGTCATGGAAAAGCGTCCCGACTGGAAGGCGGATATCGAGACCTACTACCGCATCGCGCCGCAGATCGTCGAGGCGACACGGCATGACCGCAAGCTCTATCGCGATCTGTGGACTCGTTCCCTGCGCAAGGCCGTCGCGGCCGTCGTCGCGGGCAAGTATCAGCGCGCCTACGATATCTACCGCAAGATGGTCGACGATCTCGCCGCTCGTTATCTGCCGGCCGGCGAACGGGTCTGATCGAACCCGGCGAGCAATCGCAACGTGCTTCATGCGTCGCCGGCGATGCATGAAGCGCCTGATCAAGTCCCGCCTGCCGCGATCAAGGGGCGCATCATGCAAATACTTTTCGTTCATCAATCCTTCCCCGGCCAATATGTGCACCTTGCTCCGGCGCTGGCCGCGCGCGGCCATGACGTCGTGGCGCTGACGACGGCGGCGGCTCCCGCATCGATCGCTCCCGGGGTGAAAATCGTTCGCTACGCAATCCGGCGCGGCAATACGCCAGGCATGCATCGCTGGGCGGCCGAGTTCGAAACCAAGATATTGCGCGCGGAGGCCGCCGCGCGTGTCGCCCATGCATTGAAAGCGCAAGGATTCATGCCAGACGTGATCTGCGCGCATCCGGGTTGGGGCGAAGCCATGTTCCTGAAAGACGTCTGGCCGCGGGCTGGCCTGCTGAGTTATTGCGAGTTCTATTACAAGGCAGAGGGATCGGATGTCGATTTCGATCCCGAATTCTCCGCCCCGTCCGTCGAGACCAATGCGCGGCTGCGTGCCAAGAACGCGTGCAATCTGCTCTCGCTGGAAGCCGCCGACTGGTGCGTCAGTCCGACCGAGTGGCAGCGTTCCCTTTTCCCGCACTGGGTTCAGCCGCGCATTTCCGTCGTTCACGACGGCATCGACACCGAGGTGGCGCGCCCCGATCCGGAGGCTCGCTTTCTTCTGGAAGACGCCGGCATCGAACTGACGAGCGGGGATGAAGTCGTCACCTTCGTCAGCCGCAATCTGGAACCGTATCGCGGCTACCATGTTTTCATGCGCGCGCTGCCGGAACTGCTGCGCGAACGTCCGTCCGCCCGCGTACTGATCGTCGGCGGAGACAAGGTCAGCTACGGCGCGCCGCCTTCCGGCGAGAAGAGCTGGAAAGAGATTTTTCTTGCCGAGGTCGCGGCCGATCTCGACCTGTCGCGCGTCCATTTCCTGGGCACGCTTCCCTATCCTCGCCTGCTGAACCTGCTGCAGGTCTCGGCGGCGCATGTCTATCTTTCCTATCCGTTCGTGCTTTCCTGGTCGCTGCTGGAAGCCATGAGCATCGGATGCCTCGTGGTCGGCTCTCGCACGGCGCCGGTCGAGGAAGTCGTCCGGCATGGGGAAAACGGATTGCTGGTCGACTTCTTCGATCCGCCGACCCTGGCGCGCACCATTGCCTCGGTGCTCGCCAATCCGGAGGCCTATGTGCCGCTGCGGAAGAAAGCGCGATCACATGTCATCGAACGCTACGACTTGCGCAGCACGTGCCTGCCGAGGCATATCGCGCTGGTCGAGTCCCTTCGGACCAGCGTAGCCAGGCGGTCCGCCGCCTTTTCTTCCGCCATTCCCGCCTGACAGCCCGGCGTCCGCCGGGCAACGTCGCTCCTGCATCCACGTTTCTTCTGCACGTCTGTCGGGTGCGCCGAGCGCTGGACGACGCAAAAATACTGCAACGGCGGTATTCATCCCGCCGTGGCTACAACGCCTATGTCATGACGGATGTCTTGATCGACTTTGCCGGCAAGTCCAACGCGGTGACGTTGCAGAATACGACGCTGTCGAACTGGAACTTCGCGACATCCACGGACAGCACGAATCACGTTTCGATCACGGGTACGTATACCGGTCCCACCGGCTGCTTCATCACCACCGCGACGGCCGAGCAATTCGGTTGGGTGGACGATATCGAAACCTATTACCGCATCGCGCCGCAAATCGTCGAGGCGACCCGCCATGACCAGAAACTGTACCGGGAACTGTGGTCGCGGTCGCTGCGCAAAGCGGTGGCGGCTGTGGTCGCCGGCGAGTACCAACGCGCCTACGACATCTACCGCAAGATGGTGGATGACCTCGCGGTCAAGTATTAGGTGCCGCAGCCTCGCCCGTAATTTCGCATCGCAGCGATTGCCAGACGCTCCGCGCGCCGTTGCGGCGTACGAGCGTTCGACAATGTCCCCGCTCCCCCATCCAGCTCGATATTCGCCTGCCGACTTGCCGCCAGAGTTCCGAACGCCTATCAAAATACTGCAAAAGCAGTATTCAAAGTCGCCCCCCGTATCGGCAATATGGAAATGCAATCGTTCTCGATAGAGGAAATGGCGGCATAAACATGCGTTGTCCGGCTTCTTCGAACCGATGCCGCATTGCGTTATCGGCTTGCCGATATATACTGCACGCGATCCCCCTCGAATAAGACGGGCGAGCGCGCCGCCGATACCGGCATTCGTAAGCTGATTTACCCAATGCGTTGAACCGATGGCCACCAGAATTCTGATAGCTGAAGATCACGCGCTCGTTCGCGACGGATTGAGGCTGCTTCTTTCGACGAAGGCGGGCTTGGCGGTGGTGGGAGAGACCGGCGACGGTCGCGCCGTCGAAAGACTGATCGGCGACACGCGACCCGATTTGCTGCTTCTTGATGTCGGCTTGCCCGGCATGGACGGCATCGAAATCGCCCGCCGCCTGCGGGCCGCTCACGTGCCGCTCAAGATCATCATCCTGACGGGCAATCTTGGCCGCGACATCGTTCATCGGGCACTGTCGGTCGGTGCGAACGGCTACGTCGTCAAGCACGAAGAAGGCAGCGAACTGCTCGCGGCAATCGACACCGTGCTGGCCGGAGGACAGTATGTCAGCGCGAATATCGCCCACGCCTTCGAACTCCGTAAATCCGCAAACGGCAACGAGCGGATATCCCCGCGCGAGATACAAATCCTGAGACTGATCGCCGAAGGGCGCGGCAACCAGGACATTGCCAAGACACTGCACATCAGCGTCCTGACGGTCCGCACGCATCGCCAGAATCTCATGGAGAAACTCGACCTGCACAACGCCGCGGAAATCACGGCTTTCGCCATCAAGAACGGCATCTATCCAGGCTGAGGACCGTCCGTTCCGCGATATGCCGCCATGGCATCAATCGCCGGAATGAATCGCAAGCCGCAATTCGTCGGGCTCGATAGGTTTCTGCAGCAAGCGGAGACCGCTCGCGGAAATCTCCCGCATGGTATCGGGCGCAAGGTCGCCGCTGATGATCACGGCGGGAATGGCTTTCCCTGCTTGTTCCCGGATCGCGCGGATAGCATCGATACCGGTGACGTCCTTTCCAAGACGGTAGTCGGAAAGAATGCGGTCGAAGGAGTGCCGGCGCGCGCTGGCCAGGGCCGATTCCAGGTCGGGGGCGGAAACAACGGAGTGGCCCCACTCGCATAGAAGCACCGACATCGCGCGCAACACCACGGCGTCGTCGTCGATGACCAAAATACGCAATTTCTCCGGCGTGGCCTGGAACTCGCCCGCCGACGGCAGTTCGGGCGCCGCGCAACGCGGCAAGGTCACGGAAAACATCGACCCCTTGCCGGGGACGGAGCGAATCTTGATCGGCGCGTTCAGCAATTGCGCGGAACGACGGACGATAGCAAGCCCCAAGCCGAATCCCTGTTCCTGCTCGTCCTGGCGGACGCCGATACGGTAGAAATCGTCGAATATCCTGCTCTGCTGGTCCTCCGGGATGCCGATGCCGGTATCCCAAACCTGGATCTCGAGCGACTGTCCTCGGCGGCGGCATGCAACCAGCACGCGGCCGCGTTCCGTGTAACGCAAGGAATTGGAGACCAGGTTCCATAGTATCCTTCGCAAAAAAATCGGATCCGTCCATACGTAGTGCCCGGTCGGCCGGACCACGAGCCGCACTTTCTTTTCCGCGGCCGGCTCCGAGAATTTGTCATGAAGACCCGCGAATTCGTCCATGACCGCCACCGCCGTCATCTTGGGTATCAGCTCGCCGGTGTCGAGATGCGATGCATCCAATATCGAATGCAGCAGTTCCCCCAAGTGTTTGACCGTCGCTTGCAGGCGCCGGGATATTTCCGTCACCTCGGAAAATCTGACGGCGTGACGCTTGCCGATATTGAGCAGCGCCGCGCTGAACAATGCCAGCGCATGAATCGGTTGGCGAAGATCGTGGCTTGCCGCGGCCAGGAATCGCGACTTGTCCAAGGTGGCCGCCTCGGCACGTTCCTTTTCTTCCGTCAGCTGCCGCACCAAGTCGAGGTTCTCGAAACCCAGCACAATCGATTTGCGCATCATCCGATGCGTGTTGAGGCAAAAGACGAAATTCATGACGAGAAAGATGACGCCGAGCACACCGATCGTCAAGAATGTCTCGCCTCCCTCGATAAACATCCGGGCCTGAAACATGCCGGAAAGCGGCACGACGAACGCCAGATACGACGGCAAGGACGGCGCCAGAGAGCCGACGGCACCGCCCATCAACGCGGCCGGCAGGATACACAATATGACCATGCCGACCAGATCCGCGGGATTGAAGAACAATACCGTCAACGCCCCCCACACGATTCCGGCGAGACCGGCAAAAACGGCGTACGCATAAGCCCAACGGTGGACCTGCTCGTTCCGCGGCTTATGCCGGAAATAAGCGACGACAAGCCCCATGCGGGCCGCAGTCAGGCTCAGATTGATCGCAATCCAGATCGCAAACGCGCCCGCGGGCACGCGCCCCCATAACAGGAACCCCACCAGTGCGCAAGCGACGCACGCTCCGACCAGCATCGAAGGCGCGTGACGATACAGCACATTGACCAACTCGGCGCGTACGCGGCAATCCTCGCTTTTAGAAAGGGCGGTAAAACTCATGAAGAAAGGCGGCGTTCGGAATGGGAGCGGCGCTCGCTCGCGCCGCCCATGCGTAGCGACAATTACGCACTCAAATTTGCCATAAGTCAATTGGACCGCCGAATGCAAATCCGGCCTGCGGCGAAGGTTGTAACTAGGCTACATGGCCGCTTTGTAGAACATATAGGCTGCCAGCGCGTACAACATCAGCGCAAATGCCTTCTTCAGCGATTTGACCGGCAGCTTGTGCGCGGTCCGGGCGCCGAGCGGCGCGGTCGCCACGCTGGCGAGCGAGATCACGAGCAGCGCCGGCAAATAGATGAAGCCGAGCGAACCGGGAGGCAGGCCGGGCATGCGCAGGCCATGGTAGATGTTCGAGAGCGTGCCGGCCAGCGCGATCGGAAAACCGAGCGCCGCACTGGTCGCGACCGCGGTGTGTATCGGCACGTTGCACCAGGTCATGAAGGGTACCGAAACGAAACCGCCGCCCGCCCCAACCAAGCCGGACAAGATGCCGATCACGCCGCCCGCGCCGAACATGCCGGGCGCCTGCGGCAATTCGCGATGCGGCGCCGGCTTCTTGTCGAGCAGCATCTGGGTCGCCGATACGGTGACGAACACCCCGAAGAAGGCCGCCAGCAGCGAGGAATTCATCTGCTTGCCGAGCCACGGACCGAGCCAGGAACCCAGCAGGATGCCGGGCGCGAACAGCCTCACGATGCGCCAGGATACGGCGCCGCGCTGGTGATGGGCGCGCACCGACGACAGCGAGGTGAACGCAATCGTGGCGAGCGAGGTGGCGATCGCCATGTGCACGACCAGCGCTTGCGGAAAATTCTTGGCCGTCAACAGCATGGTGATGAACGGCACCATCACCATGCCGCCGCCGATGCCCAGCAACCCGGCGGCAAAACCGGCCGCCGCGCCGAGGGCGAGCAAGGCGGCGATGAGGCTGGCGTCCATTGCGCTTCCCGCCGCTACTTGAGCAGGCTCATGATGCAGCGCCACTCCGCCGCCGTGACCGGCGTGATGGACAGGCGGTTGCCGCGCTGGAGAATACGCATGTCGGCCAGTTCCGGCGTCTCGCGCAATTCCGGCAAGGATAGCAGGCGCGTCTTCTTCACGGCGCGCACGTCGACCAGCATCCAGCGCGGCTGCTCCGGCGTCGATTTCGGATCGAAATACTTGCTCTTCGCATCGTACTGGGTGGGATCGGGATAAGGCGTGCTCGCGACTTCGGCCAAGCCCGCGATGCCGGGTTCGGCGCAACTGGAGTGATAGAACAGGACGCCGTCGCCGACTTGCATCAGGTCGCGCATGAAGTTGCGCGCCTGGTAGTTGCGTACGCCGGTCCAGGCGACGGTTTGTTTCGGCGCCGCGAGCGCATCATCGATGCTCACTTCATCGGGCTCCGATTTCATCAGCCAATACTGCATCTGCTTCTCCCTTGGAATCCGTTTTTTCGGTTGTCGTCCCCGTGGTTCGGACATAAAAAAAGCGGCTGCACACTGTGCAACCGCTCGCGAATTCAAGTCCCGCCTGTGCCGCTTTGCCGGCATCCCGAACCTTACGGTTCAAGGTGGCCGCAGTTAGTTCAATTTCGGGTTCATCGGACTAGCGACGCTCACGCCCATCGAACAAATTTCCACGGCCTATGCGCAAATATTGGTTCAAGGAATATATGGCAATCGCGAACACGGCAGGAGGCTTAAGTCTACCCTAATCGAATCTCGTGTCAAAGCGTTTAGCGAAATTTTTCCGAAGTGACGTCCGAGTCTTGCAGAGATGAATTTGCTGTGTTACGCGGCTTTCGAAACGTGCATAGGCACTTACTTCAACACACGCGCCATGCGCGCGGGCCCTATCGGAAATTCGCTGTTTGTACAGGGGAAAAACCGATGCCGCCTTTGCGGCATGATGCGTTCAGAACAGATTTTCCTGTGGCGTCAATGCCGCGTCGAGCACGGTATGCATCGCAGCGATCTGCTGCCTGACTTCGGACATCGAGAGTTCCGACAGCGGTCCGTTCGGCGATTTGGTAGTCAACAGTTCCGCCGCGATGCCGAGCGCCGCCATCACGGCGATGCGGTCATTGCCCTTGATCTTGCCGGCATCGCGAATCGCGCACATCTTCTCATCGAGGTAGGCGACGGCTTCGCGCAATGCATTCTCTTCGCCCTCCTTGCACGCAAGCCGATACGCTTGGCCCATGATGGTGACGTCGATCTGGGTCATGCCGCCTCCTCATCCTGTTCCAGAGCGGGAATTTTTTCCAACAGCGCCGCGACACGCTGATGCGCTTCCTGCATCCGCTGGGACAATTCGGCATTTTCCGCGGTCAGCGCGGCGAGATTGAGCCGCAAGTCGGCGTTTTCACGACGCAAGGCGCTGGCCAATTCCGCCAGCTTGCTGACTTTTTCGGCGAGTTGATGAAATTCGGAAATCATCTCGCCACTATAGTGGTTTCCGCGAATTTCCGTCAATAGATTCAGTGACTTGGGAAAATCTTTTCAAGGCGCGTCTCATGTAAGCCCGGCAAGCTGGGGAAATTCGCCGGATCCAAACCGGAGCATTGGCGAAACGCCCAGTCGCCTTCCGCCGCAGGGCCTCTGGAAGCCCGCCGTCACCTTTCTTGATTCGGCACAGTTGCGCAGATTTCCATCGCCCCATAAAATGACGCCGATTGGGGCGGTAGCTCAGCTGGGAGAGCGTCGCGTTCGCAATGCGAAGGTCGGGAGTTCGATCCTCCTCCGCTCCACCATCCGGAGATCGTTGATTTTCAACGGTTGTCGATGGAACGATAACTTTGCCGCTCCGGCAAGGTTATGCTTCCAAAGTGGGATCGGCAAAAATATGCTTCCAGGCCCGAGCGGGAAGAAGCCTGCTTGAGACCGACATTCCTATCGAGGAAGTCGCGCCGATTTTGTTTCCATGGATGAGAGGATAGGACCGTCTTGACGTGGGCGAGGACGCTACGGTCAGGCGGGATCGTCGATGCATCCGAACTCTTTGGGCGAGGCATTCGCCCCGCCCAATAAAAATCAAGACGCTATTGCCTGGCGAAAAGCCTTCAGCAAGTGCGGTTGCGCAAGCGACATGCGCTCTTGCTGCAGTATCGTACCGACCTGTCTGCGCGATGGATATCGGCCGCCTTGCCGCAACTCCCGGACGATTTCTCCGACGCGGCTACTCTGTCTGGCCTGATGTGTTGCCGATCTCTGCCTTTGCGCAACGCGAGCGCGCTCCGACAAGGCGGCGCACACATCCGGAAACCAGTAGCGCAAGCAACGGGCGGACACGCCAAGGTCGGCCGCGATACGTGAGACGGGCAGACAACTTGCATCCGAGCGATAAGTCGCGAGCTTTGTGTGAATCTCGCGCCGCCGTTCCGACGTCAAGCGCGGACACCGGCTTCGCCTCACTAGTCTATCCCGCGCGGGCGACGAAACCGTTCCGACTAGGCACGCGCCCGCGTCACCGATGTGTGCCGGGGAAACGCCCAGCCGGTAGCAAAGACCAAGGAACTGGGCCATGCTCGGACGCTCGCCCTTCGTGAGCCAACCGTTGAGCGCACGGCCCGGCAAGCCGATCCTCCGACAGAAGGCGGCTCGATTACCGCCAGTCTCCCTAGCTACCGTCGCCGCGACGAAAGCACTGAAGTCCTCGACCGTCGGCGGAGCGGCCGAGGACGCCTGGCGCGCGATCATGCCGAGCACAGCATCTGACGTCCACCGCTCCAAGTCGGACGGTGGCACATGGCTCTTGGCGGCGAGCACTTTCTCCGTCACGAGAAAGTTCCCGCACTCGCTGCAAATGCCTGCATCCGGATAGCGCGGAATGAACGATTGATACTTGCCGCAGTGCGGGCACCGCGTTTCCAGCCTACGTCCATGCGCCGAGCATACCTTGAACGCCGTCAGAGTCCACGCCAACGGGACGTACCGCTCCCCAACTTCGCGACACTGCGCCAGCAGGCAATCCGGACACCACTGCGGATGCTCGGCCAACATTCCTTGTCCGTTGAAGGGAAACAGGCCTCGCCACGGCAGTAGGGTCAGGCATTGCAAATCCTTGACGTCCGTGGTCCGTTCGAGCGCGGAGGAAAATCGCTCCGCGTATTGCCCGATTCCGTTCACCGTCTTCGCCAGCTTCCTGAAGAAGCCGGCGTAAGCCAGCGTATCGATCACCGGATCGGCCTCCGTGAGAATCTCGCCGACTAGGTGGCGCGGATTGACGGCGTGCGCCCGGCTCGTGCGGACCAGGAACGACAGGAGACTTTCCTGCATCGCCTCGCCGAGTTGTATCGGCGTCAGCGAGAAGAGCCTGGTCCTGCCTGGCGGGCGAGAAAGCGCGGCGAATCGCGGCAAGCCCTCGAAAACGTCAATTGCGCTCATGACCGCTCCTTCCGACCGGATCGCGCAACGGATTACGCTTGCCCGGCTTGCGCCGGATCATGCCGTCCGGCTCTTCTTCGCGAGCGACCAATAAACCGTGCTTGAGCAAATCATGCAGCTGATCGTCTCCGACGTCAGCCAGTTCAGCCTCGCCCCATACCGCTTCTTCGAGAATACGCATGAGCCCCCGATTTGGCAGCGCAAAGCGGTTCGCAAACGCCGTGTCAATCACTGGTGCCTGTTCTTGAATAGCGTGTTCGAGACAGCGCGTCATCCAATCCTTCAGAATGCCGATACACCCAATGGATTTCTGATAGAAGTAATCGACATTTGCGCCGAGCTTCGATGGAATGTTGACGGACAAGAGGTGCTCCAAGAAAACAAGCGTCCGTTGAAAATTCTTAGCGTCTTCCCTGCGGCGCATATCGTATCTGGGGAAATCGACCACTTGGCTGCGGCGAGTCAGTTGGCCGCTGTGCCGCAAGATATTGAGCAAGCTGTAGGTTCCGGAAAGCAGAATAGTTACGCCGGTTTCGATAGCAAGCGATTTAAGCGTCTCGAACTGACATTCCAGCCTATGGCCGCTATTTACCATCAGAAGGTGATGGGCCTCGTCGATAATCAAGAGCTTTGTACGACGACGACGTAAGTACTCTTCGACCGAACGGCGCAAGCGATTGGTAACCGACCGCTCAAGATGATCACTGGAGATGCAGTCCGGCAAAAGCGGCATTTGTCGCGGCACATACAACTTGCGGTCCGAAAATGGCTCATCCTGTCCGCTTAGCAACCGAATATAAAAATCCTTCCAGTCGAAGTTCCCTCCCGTTGGCGGGACTGCACGAAGTGCTACTACTGGAACGAAATCCGGCTCGGCTGCCATCCGCGTTTGAAACCTTTCCAGGACTGCTTTGCCGGTCGCAGTCGCGACCGTGCTCTTGCCGACACCTGTCGGGCCGGTGAGGATGATGATTTCCGAAGAAAACTCATTCCCCATCGCTTCGAGAAGCCGTTGGTAAGCCGTCGTTGCAGCGGGATGCTTGAACATCTTGTTGGCGAAGGCTGCAACGGGCGTGTTGATCGTTTGTGCGTTCATTTCAGTTCTCCAAAGATTTCCAATTCGATTGCAGCGCTCCAGGGACCGTCCTGAATCTCGGCGCGGTTCGGCAAAGCGGTTCGTTCTTGCGACGATGGTGCTTCTGGGACGTTTGCCATCCGCTCAGCATCCCGACGCTGTTGACGTAGCACCGACTCGGTTTCGTACGCACCTTCCAGAAAGGATGCAATGTCGCTGGCCTTGATACGACGATGAATGCTCTTCTGTGCGTGTCGAGCACGAATTTCCTGTGAAATCATCGCGATTTCACGTTCCGATCGCCGCTCCAATTGCGCTTGATATTGCGACCGGCACTGCAACCACTCTCCGCGAAAGAGCACATAGGCTTGAGATACGTCGAAAGGGTCGTAGCGAACCGGTAGGTTCTTTTCGTTTCCCAGATCACGAAACACTGGATGCCAATAGTCGATCCTATTTATGCTGATCCCGCGTCCTGCATGAACCCTGGCGGTCCCCTTATTCGTCGACGGCAGACAGAGGAATTTGAATTCTGCGTTGAAGGGGATCAGGAGATGCTCACGGCTTCCAGTAGCTGCCAAGCCACGCGTCATAGCTTCCTTAGGCGACATACCCAAGGTCGAATGACGCCACATGCCGTAGTGATCTTCGACGTATTCCTCGAACAGATCATTGAGAGCGGCAAGCGTCCAAACCGCAAGCTTGCGAGGGTCGTGGGTTGGTGACATACTGCGCGGCCGTTGCAGCGCCTGGCTGTTCCCCGCCAGATTGTGGATAAAGGTCTGGTTGGCGACGCCGAAGACGCGCTCGATCACTGATCCGAACCGCGCCTTCGCGGCCGGTCGCGACTTCTTGTGACACTCCAGCCGTGCCAACAATGCCTCGAAGTAGGTGCTTTCGAACTCGCTTCCCCGGTCGACAACGATCGTCTTCGGAATCCGCCCATGCCGTCGAACACACTCACGAATCACCGCCATGCAGCTCCTATAACTCGGCGGATCAAACGTCAGATAGAACGCCAGGATCATGCGGGTGAATGCATCGAGCAAGATTGTCAGCCACGGGCGTCCGAGATTTACACCCGTTTCTCCATCGACCAGTTCAATATCCAGTTCCGTGTGGTCAATATGTCCGACCTCGAATGGCCGTTCACCGTGTCTCGGTGTCGATTGATCGATCCTCCAGTGAAGCTCCGAGACTTGATAAGCCGCCTTACGCCCCTCTCTCGCCAACACGCGCAGATCGAGCCGCCGCTTCGCAACCTCCTTGCGAAACGTTCTCTCCGATGGGCAAATCAAGCTGCGATCGCGACAGGCGTTCACCAGTGCACCGTAGCATCCGAGAATATTGGGCTTGGATGAGGCTAGCACCTTGTCGTCGATGACGCCGTTCATGACATCGATCGTTTCCTGCGGTAGCTTGCGACAGCGGTTACCGCGATGACTGACGCGTGGAAGCACCCCGACGAACCGATTCCCAACAGCCGCAATCCCTTGTGCTGCACGAGCTTTCCAGTATCGCAGAGTACGGGGAGATGCTGTACGACCGTGGTCGCCACTTGCCGCCGCATCGAGGTATGCCAACCGCTTTGCAGCGATGCACAGATCGATCTCTGCCGCTTGCCTCACCAATTTTTCGGCCAGCAACTCCCGTTCGTCGCGTTCCAGCACACCAACAATCTGTCCGCGCGCAACCAGCGAATCGAACATCTCTCTATCGAGATTGGCAATGTCCTTCTCAGCGCTCAATAGAAAAATCTCTTGTGCGCCCACGTTGACAATGCGCCACGGCCTACCATCCCACGTAATGTCGGTTTGTGCCGCCAACTTGATCGTCCGCACGTCCACTGCCGGAATCGGAATCTGACTGCGCTTTTGACTGATATAGATTCGGGCACTCTCCGGATCACAGCAAACGATCGTGTAATTGTGTTCGGACAGAAGCTCATTCGCCAAGTCGACGAACAAAATGCCGTCGGCAATCGACTTGTAGACGACATCGGCCGTCACGCCATTCCACTGCAGCAAGTCCCGGAGCGGCATCCATCGCTCGTCGGCAAACGCGTCCGCAATCTTTTGTAGATCATCGCTGGATGGGGTGGAACACGACGGCGCAAAATAATCCGCCAGAAATTCGAGATTGCGAACCAGTATCCAGTTGATTTCCCTGGACGATCGCACCTTGAAGCCAAGCCCGTACTGCGACGCATAAGCTTCGCCGGCTGGGCAGCGCCATCCGCCGCTACCGTCCGGCTGAAAGCGCTCGCTGCCGCTCGCGTGCGCGGCGACCAACCATTCTTCAGTCTTGCATTCGACCCAGCCGATCCAATCCTCCTGGATCACGAAAAAATCCGCCGTTGAAAGATGCGTCGTTTTCTTGCCGCCGGCCGCGAGATAACTCAGTTTGACCGCCGGCGGCTGGTCGTAAAACTCGTAAGTTTTGAAATCGTGCTCCCACAGATAGAGCGCCGGCAGCTCGTTTTTATGGCTCTCAGCTTGAATGACAACACCCATCTTGCGGCTCGCAAAGCGTGCCGCGACGTTGTGCGTACCGCCGCCAGTACGGCGCGTCGGATCGGAAGCACGAATCGTCTCGATGACCTGACGTCCGGCCAAGGAGATATTTTGTCGCACCAGGAGACACAGTAAGTCTTGCTCGGAAAGCATAGCTTCCTCCCATCATTGTCTGCAGCTACCGCACCGGGTTCACGAGGCGCGTGACAGACCGGACGCGGCAGCGCCGTTTGCGATTGAAAGTCTTGGGAAAAGGAAGGCCGCCGGCGGACAAGCGAATCGCTTGACAACCGTGCCGGCTGCGCAGACAATGAATTCAGAAGTGTGAAATCTGAAGATTCAGTGCGAAAGAAGGCTTGGAGTGCCAGCTCCAGGCCTTTTGCGCTTTTCGGCCTTCGCTATCGTCGAATTTTCGTCACATCATCGGGTTACCTCCTTTTTCGTTGTTGTGAAATGCGACTGAATCAGTCGCTGGCTTGTTTCCGGCGTAAAGCTGCCAGCCACGTAGCGACATCGACCGTCAGCGCAAATTTCCCCCGTCGGTTGGGGATCTCGAATACAGGAATCCCTACTGCATTCATTCGCACCGCCCGAGCAAAAGCCGGCGCCGTTCGATAGCCGAGAGCGCGACGCAACTCCTCCCCACCCATTAGAGGTCCAAATTCCTTCAGCATCCGTTCTGTTAAGTCATAAGTTTGCACGGCAAGATGATCGCTAATTTCCGTTGAATTACGATTGCTGCACTTACTTGATAGCAAATTACGTATAGGTTAAAAAGTAGGATCAAATTGCCTATTTTTATGCCACCATGTTAGACGATGAATATGTTGCAATAAGAAAACGGAAAGGGAGACCCGCTAAGGATCCCGTCGAACGATTGCGCGTAACGATTTGGTATTTGGCCGTAAAGGCACGAAAAGGATGGAGCGACTACCGATTAGATCAAGAATTTGCTTGGGAAGAAGGTAAAACAAAACGAAGCGGTGCTGACCGCCTCCGCATATTTGAAGGTATTCGATATCGCAGTACTGTTCCCTCTTCCGGTAATCATTACCGACGACAGTTCGACCTAATTTTAAGAGTCGACGCGCATCCAGATTTCAGCGGCACAGCAGCGATATTTCATTCCCCTTTTTGGACTCTGCTAAAAGCTCAATATATGGGGCTTACCGACGCGTGCGACTTTGTGAAGCAGCAAATGAGAAAATGTGGGGTACATAGACCCTCGGAGGCGTTGGACCACATTCTTTCTGCATATATGCATCAGGCCGCGCGTGAACGACAAATATCTCCGCCCTCTTACAAAGACCTATATGCCACTTTTTTGGACGGAGCTATCAAAGATTTACCTTTTGATTTGGACCTTCTGGCTCTAATAGGAGGCATGTTTCGAGAAGCGTATCTTGTTTGCTCGTTAGAAACGGCAGCAATTCTTAAAAAGAAATTTTTGGAGCTTATAGAGGCATATGCAGTTCAGCCTTGGCTCAGTCCTAGTGCTGGACATGATTTCGTCGATATAGCAGAGCGCCGAGTTTTACACTGGCAAATGGCCGAGAACTTTTGGGGAGAGGGATTATATGACGACTGGCCGACTTCGGTCGTGGATCGATGGCTAGTGAAGCTTGATAGCGAAATGCTCGATCTCATATCCAAGGAAGATGAGCTATACGAGAAGATAAGGATGAGTTACCGCCCACCGAGCCCAAATAGCGAATAACTAAAAAAATAATAACTTTTCAAAGATACAACATTCTGGCGGCATAAAACCATTGCCGATCCTGTCCCGAATGCCGCACATGCAGTGGTTCGTTTACTTTTTTACTGGTTAAATATACAGTGAACTGAACTTATTATAGCTCGTTGATAATAGCTAAAGATTGACAACGGTACGGTTTTGTCGTCTAGCTGAATTGTTGTCAAGCTGGTAGACTCCACCAGTTAGCTTCTTTTTTAACTGGTGAACCTCTCCAGTCTATGGCTCTGATCCGTTTCCCTTCTGATATTACGCCGATGTTTTCCGGGCACGAGACTTTCCCGTTGCGGCAGTTATGGCTACGCAAGGCGTACACGCAAATCGATCGCCACGGCGATCACGCACCGAAAGGAGTCTTTGCCGACGACGATGCGATCGAACGCTTCGGTGCCGGCAAAAACATGGTGTCTTCGATTCGCCATTGGGCACTTGCCTGCGACGTCATCCGAACATCCGAAACCGTCAAAGGCGGATTCAAACACGGCGAGATCGGCGATCTTCTCTTCGGCCCCAAGGGGTGTGACCCTTACCTAGAGCGTGATGCAACGATTTGGCTTGTTCATTGGCTATTGGCCGGACGCGCCGAGCGCTCGGCCACATGGTATGTCGTGTTCAACTTCGTGCAGGGGCAATCGTTCACGTCAGATGATGTAGCGGCGCTCATCAAGGATTATGCTGCCGCAAATAAGATCGGACGCTGCTCAAGTTCAACAATCACTCGTGACATCGAGGTTTGCCTGCGTAGCTACACATCGGTCGCCCTCAAGAATGCAACCGAAGATAGCGCCGAGCCACTTCTCTCCGAACTTGGACTGTTATCGTCGAGCGCCAAGGACACTTATCATTTCAATCGCGGGCCGCAATATTCGCTACCGGATGAGGTGTTCGCATTTGCTCTCCTCGATTTTTGGAGCCGTCGAGATGCCGCTATCGGCGCGTCGCAAGCCACGCTGTCCTTCAACGCGATTGCGCACGAGTATGGTTCGCCGGGGCGTGTGTTCAAACTTGATGAGGATTCCGTCGGTGATCGACTATCGAGGATTGCCGACGTGACGCGCGAATACTTGGCGTGGACGGATTCGTCAGGCATTCGGCAAGTTAGCCGCATGCGCGATGATGACGTGCGCAAGATCATGCCCCAAATCTTGCGGAGGGCTTATGGCAAATAAGCTTTCAGAGCACGTTACTGTCAATCGGCAATTTCTGCGCTCCATTCGCCTTGATGCCGACTTGGGACGGGCAGACGCCATGCAAGGGTACATTTTGCAACCGTCGGCACAAGCCGTATTGGATACGATGGCGAAGCACCTCCTTAACACGCAGCAGCGTGCGTTTACTTGGACTGGTCCCTACGGCGGCGGCAAATCGTCACTTGCTCTCGTGCTGGCGTCTCTCGCTGGCGGGGATAGTC